>Ga0315902_10008058_pt1 | contig 14309 bp, 9 predicted proteins | sample LakEriMetagenome_9_FD_203523 | JGI IMG/M metagenome (GOLD analysis project Ga0315902, IMG submission 203523) | Freshwater fungal communities from buoy surface, Lake Erie, Ohio, United States - Buoy 12 MA117 | ecosystem: Environmental > Aquatic > Freshwater > Lake > Lake biofilm | place: USA... | reverse complement strand
ATCTGCGCGCGAATCCGCTGGGAAATCGAGGGTCGCGCCTGGAGTCGCGGCATGTCTGGCCACCTGGCTTCGAGATCAATGGCTTCGGAAACAGGCCGCTCGCAGCCACCGGGCGACGCCGCCGCGGCCGAGTATTACGGGCCGGCCACGACCGGCCAACCCGAGAGTGTCGCTGGCAAGCTGGGTACACTACAGGGGCCGGCTAGCAGGGAGAATTCGTCGCGAATCGGGGTGTTTGGCCGCAGAACGGCGTTGGCGGAGCGAAGAGCACGAAATATGCTCTCGGCCACTGCCGATCGCGGCCCATCGCACCGAGTCTGCCTGGAGGGATCATGTCCACCCGCACCCCGATTCTGCTCGCCACGCTCTTCCTGGGCGCTGCCATGGCGCTCCCCCGCGTTCGTGCCGAGCAACCGGTGACCGTCTCCTTTGCGGAGAGTTTTGCGGGCAGCGATTTTGCCCCACCGGTCGTCGCCATCGGTCTCCGAGCGGCGGCGCCTCGGGAGCCCGCCGGCGCAGTCGACGTGGTGGTGCTCGTCGACACCTCGGCGAGCCAGATCGGCACGCAGCGCGATCGCGCCTCGGAAGCGCTCAACGGCATCCTGGAAAAAGCCCGTGCGAGCGACCGCTTTCGGATTGCCGCCGTCGATGTCGATTGCGCGCCGCTCAGCGAAGGCTTCGCGGCTGCGGGCAGCCCGGCGACGCGGGATGCCGTCAAGGCGCTCGCGGCGCGCACACCGCTCGGATCGACCGACATCGTCACCGTGCTCGATGCGGCGGCCGATCTATTCACAGGGCCGGCGGCAGGCCGGGCCATCGTCTACATCGGTGACGGGCCGGGCCTCAACGGCATCGACGCGGCCGATTTCTTCGCACTCCAGGAAAAGCTCCGCACAAAGCGCATCGCCGTGTCGAGCGTCGGCATCGGAGACCAGGTGAACTGGCCCTGCCTCGCCGCCCTCGCCAACGCCACGGGCGGGATGTTGCTCGTCCCCGACGAGGCAGCTGCGGCACGCGACGCCGGCGCACGGCTCGGGGCCCTCGCCATCGCTCCCGTGCTCTGGCCCGAAGACGTCGTGCTCTCGGCCAAGACGCCGGCGGCGAACTACCGCGGCCTGCCCGGACGACTGCCCCCGCTCCGCGCCGACCGCGATTCCATCCTGCTCGTCGGCGGACTGCTCGAAGACGGCCGGCTCGACTTCTCCGTGGCCAGCCCGGCCGAGGACCCCGCCGCCCGGTCGGCCGTCGTCGAGATCCCGGCCGTCGACGCCCGCCAGGAAAACGCCTACCTCGGCGAGCTGTTCCGCAATGCGTTTCCCACCAACGGCGTGTTCCTGCCACTCCTCGGCCGCGAGGGGCTCGACCTCGCCCGGACGACGATCCGGAACGAGGCCGCCCAGCTGGCGACGCTGGCGAAACAGGCTGCGGCCACCGGCGCCCACGAGTCGGCCCTTCGGCTCGCGGTGGCTGCCCTCCGGCGCGACCCGGACAATGTCGACGCGGCGCTCGTGCACACGGTCGCACGCAAAGGCCTCGAGCAGGCCGAGATGCCCGTCGGCTTGAACCGCCAGGCGGCCGATGCAGACGACGCCCCCGTGGCCGACGGCAACGCACTCGAGCAACTGCCCGCCCCGTCAGCCGACCCGCGGCCGCTGCCGCCGGCCCGCGACGTCACGCACGACCCGGAGGAACTGGCCGAGTTCAACCGGCTGCGCAAAGTGCGGGCCCAACAGCTCGAACAGGAGACGGCAGTGCGGCTCCGCAATGCCCGCCAGCTGATGGCCGCCGACCCCGACCAGGCCCGCACCGACCTCAAAGACCTGCAGCGCAGCGTGCAGGCATCGGACGATCTCGACGCCGCGATGCGTGATCGGCTGCTGCGGCAGATCGAGGTCAGCATCCGGGAGTCGATCGTGCGCTCGCGCGAGAAGGCAGAGCGCGACCTCGCGACAGAGCGCGCCCGGGCCATCGGACGGGAACGGATGCGTCTCGATGAAGACCTCCGGCGGCGGGAAGACCGCATCAAGCAACTCACCGAACGCTACAACGCGCTCGTCGAGGAAGGCATCCGCATCGGTTACGACCGTGCCGAAAACTATCCGGCCGTGCTCGGCGACAACACGCGGCAGTTCTACGACGTCGTCACGCGGAACGAGCCGCCGACGACGAAGTTCACCGAGGCCGAGCGGCTTCCGGGCGAGCAGCTCATGGAAGAGGCCCCCGAACTGTTCGCGAACCATCCGGTACCGATGACCGCGCGGGTGCTGGCCCGCAAGGCGTTCGTCGAGGCCCGGATCAGGGACTATGACGCCGAAAACGTGCGCACGAAGCGAGACATCGAGCGGGGCTTCATGGATTGCCTCCACCAGGTCGACGTCGCGGCGATCCCGATGCCCGACGAGCCGCCGATCATCTACCCCAACGCGGCCCGCTGGCGGGAGATCACGAAAGTGCGCGAGAAGTATAAGTCGGTCGATCTCGCCAACCCCGGCAGCAACGAACAGAAGATTTACGATGCGCTCAGCAAGCCGGTGCAAAACTTCGAGTTCACCGAGACGCCGCTGCGCGACGTGATCGCGCAGATCCAGGACGCCCAGGGCATCCCCGTCCAGATCGACACGAAGGCGTTCGAGGATGCGGGGCTCGATCTCGAAGCGCCTGTCACGAAGAACGTGTCGGGCATCTCGCTCCGCTCCGCGCTGCGTCTGCTGCTCGGCGATCTCGACCTCACGTATCTCGTCAAGGACGAGGTGCTCATGATCACGACGAAAGACAAGGCTGCCGAGACGATGGTCGTGAAGGTCTACCCTGTGGCCGACCTCGTGATCCCCGTGAATCCGCAGGGTGGTGTCAATCCGTTTCAGACCGGCGGCGGCCTGGGCGGAGCCGGCGGCATCAATAGCGGCCAGGGCGGCGGCCTCGGCGGTGGCGGCGGCATGATGGGCGGTGGTATCGGTGGCGGTGGTGGCGGCATGTTCCAGATTTCCGATGCCCGCGCCCGGATCGGGCAGACCGGAAAGGCCGGCAGCCCCCCGGCCGATCGCACCGCCGCAAAGCCGGAACCGCTCGCCACCCCCGCCGAAAGCGGGCCGGAACGTGGTGCCGGCGACGCAGGCCTGCCGACCGACGTGGTGGAGGCCACGAACCTCCGCGGCGCAATCGCCCGCTACCTTGCAGCTGGCCCCGCCGCCGCGCAGAAGACCGCCGACGCGACGAACGCCCCGGCCGGGCCCCGACGCGACGAGCGCGACCTCGCGCTCCGGCTCGCACGGCTGCGGGTCTCGGCGGCCGATCTGGGCAAAGAGGGCCGCTACGACCATGCTGCCGAACTCATCTCGGCCGCCATCGCCGCCGGGCATGCCGAACCATGGATGTATGAAGCCCTGGCGATGGCACTCGAGGCGGCGGGCAAGCCCAAGGCCGAGGTGGAGCGGGCTCTGCTTTCGGCGGCTGATTTTTCCGCGAGCGCCACGGACCTTCTGGCGCTCGCCAACTACCTGGCACGGTTCGGATCGCTGAAGCAGGCGATCCGCGTCTGCAAGCAGGTAACCCGGCTCGATCCGGCGAATCGCGAGGCCTTTGCGATCGGCATGAGTCTCGCCGCCCGGGCCGACGATGTGCCGTCGCTGCGCTGGGCGTGCGCGGGCGTACTCGCCCATGAGTGGCCCGCCGATCAACGCGACGTCGCCGCACGGGCCGCACGGCTCGCCAAGACGACGATCGAAAAGCTGCGCCAAGCCGGCAAGGCCGAGGAGGCTGCCGCCTTCCAGGCGGCGATCGACGAAGCGCTCGTCCGCGATCTCGAGGTGGAAATCTCCTGGAATGGTGATGCCGACATCGACCTGCTCGTCGAGGAACCCCCGGGCACGGTCTGCTCACAGGCCGCTTCCAGGTCGACCTCGGGAGGAACGCTGCTGGGCGATGCCGCCGTCGCGGCGGATCCTGCCAATGCCACTCAGCGCGAGCGCTATGTGGCCGCCCAGGCCTTCCCCGGGCACTATCGAATTCTGGTGCGCCGCGCCGTCGGCAAGGTCGCCGCCGACACATTGACCGCCGAAATGACGCTCCACAAAGGCACCGACCGAGAACAGAAAATCAAACGGCAGGTTCCGCTCGGCGCCGATGAGATCATGCTCACGGTCGATCTGCCCGAGGGTCGCCGCCGCGAGCCGTTGCTCGACGCGCAGGTCGCACAAGACGTCGCCGTGCAGCAAAACATCGGCCGCGCCATCCTCGCGCAGCAGCTGGCCGGGATCGACGATCCGGCCGCTGCTGCATCGCTTTCGAGAAGCCGCAGCGGAGGCGGGGCCCCGGGCGTGCCCGGCCTGCCGTTCGGCCGCGGCGGCGCCACCGGCTACCAGCCGGTGATCACGACGCTTCCGGAAGGCACCAACGTGTCGGCGATGGCCGTCGTGTCCGCCGACCGCCGGTATGTGCGGGCCACGGTCACCCCGCTCTTCTCCGGCGTCGGTCAGGTGACGCAGTTCAACTTCTCGGGCGGTGGTGCCCGTGGCGGCGGCGGTGGCATGGGTGGTGGAGGCATGGGTGGCGGTGGCATGGGTGGCGGCGGCATGGGCGGCGGTATGGGTGGTGGCATGGGTGGCATGGGTGGCGGCGGAATGGGTGGCGGTGGCATGGGCGGCATGGGTGGCGGCGGCATGGGTGGTATGGGCGGTGGTGGCATGGGCATGTGCTGGGTGGCCCGCGAGGTCTACGGACCGACCGATCCTCGCTGGCTGCTGTTCCGCGCCTGGCTGCTCGCCGAAGCGCCGACCTGGCTCGTCGATCTCTACGCGCAACACGGCGAAATGGCTGCCGAGTGGATCCACGACAAGCCTGCTGCCAAGGCACTGCTGCGGGTCTTCATGGATTCCGCCATCGCCTCGCAGGCGCGCTGAGTATGCCCACGTTCGGAGTCATCCTCGCCGCAGCGGGGCAGAGCAGCCGCTTCAAGGATGCGAACTACAAGAAGCCGTTCGCGCCGCTGGCCGGTCGCGCCGTCTGGCTTCATTCGGCCGAGAAGTTTCTCGAGCGCGACGACGTGAAGCAGGTCGTGATCGTCGTCTCCCCGGAAGACCGCGAGGCGTTCGTGGAGAAGTTTGGCGCGAACCTCGCCTTCATGGGCGTGACGCTCGCCGAGGGCGGGGCCGAACGGGCCGACTCGGTCCGCAACGGGCTTGAAAGGCTCGGTCCCGAGATCGACATGATCGCAATCCACGACGCTGCCCGCCCCTGCCTCGCACCCGCCTGGATCGACAAGGTGTTCGAAGCTGCCGCGCGGACGGGTGCCGCCATCCTCGCCACGCCCGTGGTCAGCACGCTCAAGAAGGTCGGCCCCGACGGCACGATCACGGCAACGGTCGATCGCACCGGCCTCTGGGAGGCCCAGACGCCGCAGGTGTTTGCGCGGGCCGTGCTGGAAAAGGCCTTTGCATCGCGTGGCGCGAGCCGATTCACCGACGAGGCCCAACTCGTCGAATCGATCGGCCAGAAGGTGACCGTCGTGCAGGGCTCGCCAATCAACCTCAAGATCACCTCCCGCGAAGACCTGCGGCTTGCAGAGCACGCGCTCAAGGCGCTCCCCAAGCCCAACCTTTCGGGCCCGGCCCATCCCTTCGCCAACGACGACATGTGGCGGTGACCATGACGCCGACCGACTTGCTCTCCGACTTCGAAGCCCGCGGCCTCGTCCACCAGTCCACCGACGCGGCTGCACTCCGTGAGTGGCTGGGCACCCCCGGCCGCCGCGTGTATGCCGGCTTCGACCCGACGGCCGACAGCCTCCACGTGGGCCACCTCGTGGCCCTCATGCTGCTGCGCCGCGTGGCGGCGGCGGGCCACGAGCCCGTGGCCGTGCTCGGCGGCGCCACCGGCATGATCGGCGACCCGAGCGGCCGCAGCGAGGAACGCAACCTGCTCTCGCCGGACGAACTCGCGGCCAACGTCGCCGGCGTCGAGCGGCAGATCCGCGGCCTCCTCGAAGACACCGGCCGCACCGTGCACGTGGTGAACAACGGCGACTGGATGCGCGGCGTCGGCTACCTCGAATTCTTGCGCGACGTCGGCAAGCACGTGCCCCTCGCCCAGATGCTCGGCAAAGACTCGGTGAAGAGCCGGCTCGATCGCGACGGCGGCCTGTCCTACACCGAATTCAGCTACATGCTGCTCCAGGCCTGGGATTTCGTGCACCTCTCCGACGTGCTCGACTGCCGCGTGCAGATCGGCGGCAGCGACCAATGGGGCAACATCACGGCCGGCATCGAGCTCGGCCGCCGGCTGCGCTCGCGCGACCTGCACGGCATCACCTGCCCGCTGCTCACGAAGAGTGACGGCACGAAGATGGGGAAAACGGCGGCCGGCGCGATCTGGCTCGACCCCCGCCGCACGAGCCCCTACCGCTTCTATCAATATTGGATCAACCTCGACGACGCCGATGCCGGCCGCTGCGTCGAGCGGCTCACGGAACTGCCGCTCGACGAGATCCGCGCGCTCACCGACCTACGAGCCGCGAATCCGGCCGCCCGCGACACGCAGAAACGGCTGGCCGAGGAGGTCACGCGGCTGGTGCACGGCGAGGCGGGCCTCACCTCCGCCCGCCAGGCCACGGCCATTTTCTTCGGTGCCGAGATCGGCGGCCTCGACGACGCGACGCTCGCCGAGATCTTCGCCGACGTACCGAGCCGCGAATTTGCCCGCACGATGCTCGATGGCGACGGCCTGCCGCTCATCGACGCCTTCGAGGCCACGGGCCTCGCGGCCACGAAGAGCGCAGCCCGCCGCACGATCGAGCAGGGGGGCGCCTACGTGAACAATCGCCGCGTGGCCGACGTCGCCCACCGGCTCACCGCCGCCGACCTCGGCGGATCATCCACACTCGTGCTCCGTTCCGGCAAGAAGTCGTACGCTCTCGCCCGCTTCCTCTAGGCCAGGCTTCCTTCATGCCTCTTCGCCGTCTCCTCCTCGCCGCCCTGCTCCTCGGCTTCACCGCGCCGGCCGCAGCGCCGGCCGCCGAACCGGCCAAGGTCGGCACGGTGCTCGGCCTCGAAGACCGCCTGAAGACCGGCCTCAAGGTCCGCCGTCCGGAGGAAGGCGCGTTTATCGAAGAAGTGGCCCGGCTCGTCCGCGCGGGCGAACTTCCGGTGAAACTCGTCGACTCGACCTACCTCTGGGCGCTGCAGCGGCAGCAAAAATTTCCCTATCCGCTGTTCGAACGCGCCCTGCGGATCCAAGCCAGCCGCATCGGCGTCGAACTCTGACGCCACGGGACAGGCTGCGGCCTGCCATGGGAGGTCGTTGTACGGCAAGGATTGGAATAACCACCCGCAATCGGAGCCGGCGGTAGGCATGCTCGAGGGATGCTTCACGGAACGGCCCGGCATCGTGCCGTCCGTTCCTTGGCCGACCTCCGTCGGCTGGTGCTGACCCGGCCCTCCAGGCCTAGCACGCTTTCGTCCTCAACGACTCCCTGCGTCTGCGCGTGCCCACCGACCGACTCCGCCAAAAGTTCTGAGCGCCTACGAGTTGAGGAGGCGAGGGGCTGCCCCTACCGTTGAGACGGCGTATGTGGGCCGCTTCACGGGAAACATGGCGTCGTGCCATTTTCCCTTGGCCGACCGCCGTCGGCCGGTATTCACCCGGGCCTCCGGCCCTGACGCCGCAGGCGTGGGAGCCGGGCTGTGCCTGGCGACCGTAAGCCGGAGACGACGCCGGGACGGCGGCGACGGCGCGACAGCAAGCCCGCAGCGAACGTCCGGCGAGACGGTACGGGGTAGGCCCGAGCCGAGTTGGGCCCACAGAGCCACGCAAGACAGTTTGCAGCCTGTCCTACGCGATCGCGAGGAGCCGAGTGATCCGCGGGTCGGCGAGTGACTCGGCCACGAGATGGGCGCCCGTGAAGTCGTGCCGCCGGCTGTGGCCGCCAGGCACCGCCACGACGACGGCGCCGGCGGCGACGGCCGCCCGGCAGCCGTTTTCCGAGTCTTCGAGCACAAGCATCTCGGCCGGGGTCACGCCGAGCCGCTCGGCTGCCCGCTCGTAGATCTCCGGGTGCGGCTTGCCGTGCGTCACGTCGGCGCTCGTGAGCACGAACCCGAAGCGATCACGGAGACCCACACGCGAAAGTACGTCGTGGGCGAAGTCGGGGCCGCTGCTCGTAGCCACGCCCCGCGGCAGCCCGCGCTGGGCGAGCGCCTCGACGAGGGCAACAGCCCCCGGCATCGGTGCGAGCCGCGTGTCGAGCAAGTCGACGAAGATCTCGCGGGTCTCGCCGGCGAGCGTCTCGACCGTGTCGGTAAGGCCGTGCCAGTCGATCATGATCTGGAGCGATATCTGCTGCGGCCGGCCCATCATGCGGTCGAGCAGTTCGGGCTCGAATTTGCGACCCCGCCGCGCGAGCAGCTCGGTGCCGACGTGCTGATAGAGCTCCTCGGTATTCACGAGCAGGCCATCGAGGTCGAAGGCCGCGCCGCGGATCAGGGGTCGGTCACAGGGGTCTGGCATCGGGCGGTGGATGTCGATCATTGTGGGGCGAGCGTCTCGCTTGCCGCCGCTGCATCGAGCCGGTAGACGGCGTAGATGCCGTTGTCGTAGAGCCGCTCGCCGGGCAGCTCCGCGAGTCGCGGGGCATCGAGCGGCACGATCGCGTGGGTCGCGCCGTAGCGCTCGGCCGCGAGCCGCACGCGTTCCGGCCCGAGCGCGACAGTCGATTGCTCCATTCCGGCGAGCGACGTGCGGGGCGCGAAGCAGTCGGTGATCCGGTTGCGCCAGGCGACGAGCGAGGCGGGATCCTGAGGACTGTTCTTCCACGACACCACCTCGCGGCGATCCGTCCGCCACGTGAAGCTCGCCGAGCCGCGCGGCGTGAGGAAGCAGGCGTCGACCGGCGTGTGGTCGCGCACCCACCGGCAGATATCGGCCCAGCCGGCAGGGTCGACCTTGGAATCGGCCCGTGCGGCGAGGGCGGGGCGGCCCGGCAGCGGCCAGTGGGCCCACTGGGCCGCCACGTCGAGGACGAGGAGCACCGTCATCGCGAGCCTGAGCATGCGCGGGGCCAGCCCGAAGGCTCGTGCGCTCGCTGCATCGTTCTCGAGCACGGCCGCCACGGACGCTGCGAGGGCCAGCGGCATGATCACGTCGGCCAAGCGAAACCAGTAGAACCGCAGCAGGCCAAGAGCGGCGTTCGGCGCCACTGGTTCCAGGAGCGAGACTCCCGCGCCTGCGACCGAGATCGCAAGCGCACCGAGCGTGAAGGCGGTGAGCCGCTGCCGGGCGACCGTCTGCGGAGCGAGGCGACTCACGATCCACCACACCGCAGCGGCGAGCAGGTGGCGGGCCACGAAGGCCTCGGCGAACGTGCGGAGCAGGAGGTGATGGTTGAGTCGCTCGACGACATAGATCTTCGCCGCAGCTGCACGGGTGGCGGCATCAGCGCCAACCGACAAGCGAAGCGCCGGCAGCACGCCCGCTGCCGCGAGAGCGAGGCCCGCCACGATCACGGCGGTTTGCCACGAGTTTGGCCACTGCCAGCGCTGCGACGTGCCGGCCAGCGTGAGCGCGACGAGTGCCCAGCCGCCTACGATCGGATGCCACGCCGTCGCCACGCCGCACAGGAGCCAAGCCATGGCGAACCTGCCGCGCAGCCACTCCCCAACGCCGCCGAGCACGAACGCCCATGCGAACACTTTCGCCTCGCAGCCGCCGAGCACCCACTCTCCCGCCATCGTCGTGTGGCGGAGGGCAAGCGAGAACAGGGCCGCGGCGGCGATCCGGCCCCACGTCGTCGCCACGACCGGCGCGACGGCATACCAGAAGCCGATGCCCACCGCGAGCCACCCGAGCGCTCGGCCCACCCACGCCGCCTGCTCGAGCGGCAGCGTCGCAGCGAGCGGCCCGAAGAGCAGGTAGAACACGCCGTGCGCGTCGGGCGTTTCCAAGAAGAAATCCCCCTCGGCCCATGCGGGATCGGCTGCATGGCGGGCCTTCGTGAGATACACCGCCTCATTCACGTCGGGGACGGGCCAGGCAGCGGCAGCGGCGAACATCACGACGATGGCCGCAATCTCCCCAACGGTCCGCCATGAGGCCCGGGTGTGTGCGTCGCTTTCGCCCGTCATCCGCTGCACCTATAACCAATCCGCTGTCCGATCACGGCCTTCTCGAGCAGGATACCACCGATGCCCGCCACGCCAGACTCAACCGTTCCCCGCTCCCGCGGCGCGATTCTGCGCCGCCTCGTGGCCGACGGCACGGTGGCGATTCCGGGCGCGCCCTTGGCGCTCGCCGCCAAGCTCATCGAGCGAGAGGGATTCGACGCGATCTACTTGTCGGGCGCCGCGTTCTCGGCAGGCCTCCTCGGGGTGCCCGACATCGGCATCCTCACGCTCGACCAGCTCGTGGCACAAACGCGGCTGCTCGCGGCGGCGGTCGAAATCCCGCTCGTCGTCGATGCCGACACCGGCTTCGGCGGCCCCGATGCCGTGGCCGACTGCGTGCGCAGGCTCGAAGAAGCCGGTGCCGCGGCGATCCAGCTCGAGGACCAGCGCCGCCCCAAGCGGTGCGGCCATCTGCCCGGCAAGGAGATCGTCGATCTCGACGAGATGACGGCCAAGATCACCGCCGCGTGCGCCGCCCGCCGCGATCCGGCGACCGTGATCATCGGCCGCAGCGACGCCCGGGGCGTCACAAATCTCGACGACTGCCTCGCCCGGCTCCGGGCCTACCGCGACGCCGGCGCCGACTGGCTGTTTCCCGAGGCGCTCGCCTCGCGCGACGAATTCGCCCGGGTGGGCCGCGAACTCTCCGGTACGCCGCTCGTCGCCAACATGACGGAGTTCGGAACGAGCCCGCTCCTCACGCTTGACGAACTCCAGAGCCTCGGCTTCGCGGCCGTGCTCTATCCCGTCACGCTCCTCAGGCTCGCCATGAAGGCGATCGAAGCGGGCCTCGGCCTGATCGCCGACGAAGGCACGCAGGCAGGCCTGCTCGACCTCATGCAATCGCGTGAAGAACTCTACGACCTGCTCGACTACGATCCGAAGCACCCCGAACGCCACCTACCGGTGACGAGCGGCTGACTTCCTTCACGCGACGGCTCGGCATCCTGCCGCCCGTCGCTTGGGCGACCTCCGTCGCCTCGCGCTCACCCGGCCCTCCGGGCCTGGCGCCATCAGCTTCCGAAAACGGGAGGCGAGGGGCTGCGGCTGACTTCACGCGACGGCTCGGCATCCTGCCGCCCGTCGCTTGGGCGACCTCCGTCGCCTCGCGCTCACCCGGCCCTCCGGGCCTGGCGCCATCAGGAACTTCCGAAAACGCGAGGCGAGGGGCTGCCCCTACCGTTGAGACGGCGTATGTGACCAGCGCAGGCAGGATGCCGGAGCGCAGGCACATCCGAGTGAGCGAAGCACAGGATGTGCGCAGCGAACGTCCGGCGAGACGGTACGGGGCAGCCCCGAGCCGGCTTGGGCGAGTTGATGGCAAGCGAGACGCTTGCCCCACGGGGGGCGGCAGCAAATCCGCCGAAGTTGATATACAACCATTGAGACGTAGCCCATGAACAACATCCCCCGCCCCTCCTCCGACGACTTCGCCCGTGGCCTCGCCGGCATCGTGGCCGGCCGCACGGCGATCTGCTCGCTCGAAGGCGATCTCCGCTATCGCGGCTACCCGATCGAGCCGCTCGCCCGGGCGGGAGACTTCGAGGAGGTAGCCTACCTGCTCCTTCACGGCGAACTGCCCACACGCGTGGAGCGTGACGCGTTCGCGACCCGGGTGAGCGCCGCGGCCCGCACGCTCGATCCGGCCGTGATCGACGCCCTGGCCCGGCTCGCGGCCGTCTGCCCGTCGGCTTCGCCCATGGACGCACTCCGCACGGCCGTGAGCATGCTCGGACAGATCGAGCGCGACGTGCTCCCGGGGCCGCGTGAGGCGCTTCTCGCGCAGGCCGAGAGGCTGCTCGGGCAGGTGCCGGCGGTGCTCGCTGCGTGGTGCGACCTCGCCGCCGGTCGGCCGGTGGGGCCCTGGCCCGATGGCCCGATCGCCTCCGCCCTTCTGCGGCGGCTCACCGGTCGCACTCCCTCAGCCGACCACGTGGCCATCTTCGGCACCACGCTCGTGCTCTACGCAGAGCACGAGTTCAACGCCTCCACGTTCACGGCCCGCACGATCGTGTCCACGGGTTCCGACATGCACTCCGGGATCGCCGGTGCGATCGGAGCGCTCAAAGGGCCGCTCCACGGCGGGGCCAACGAACAGGTGCTCGAGGTGCTCGCGGCGATCGGCTCGGCCGACAGGGCCGAGGCCTGGCTGGAAGAGCAGTTTGCCGCAAAGCGCGTGGTGATGGGCTTCGGCCATCGCGTCTACAAAGACGGCGACGTGCGAGCGAAACTCCTGGGCGCGATGTGCCGCGCCATGAACAGCGGCAAGCCTGCCGCCGAAGCGATCGAACAACTCGCCGACAGGGTCGAGGCGCTGATGCTCGACCGCAAGAAGCTCAAGCCGAATCTCGACTGGCCCGCCGCGCGGGTTTATCACGCTCTCGGCTTGCCGGTGTCGGTGTTCACGCCGATCTTCGTGGTCTCGCGGATGAGCGGTTGGACGGCGCACATCATCGAGCAGATCGGCGACAACCGCCTGATCCGCCCGCTCTCGCTCTACAGCGGCCCCACCCCGCGCGACTACGTGCCACCGGAGTTGAGGTAGCGACGGGACCACCAGCGAAAGGCCCGGAGGGCCGGGTGAACACGAGCGGGCGGAGGCCCGCCAAGGAACGAACGGCACGATGCCGTGTCGTTCCGTGAAGACAGCATCACGGTAATGTCGCGGCCTGGCCGTTGGCTGGAGCCACGGAGGCACTGGCCTGCGGCTCCGCCAGTGCCTCCACCGTGGCCTGCACGGTGACGCTTGGCACGGCACCCTCGCCGAGGTCGGTGGAGATCTTCAGCAGCCGTTCGATCTTGCCGGTGGCGTCGCCCGCCTGGAAGGTCACTGGCAGGATGTGGACCGTGGCCGGCGTCTCTTTCGTCGGGCAGGAGAGGCAGCCATCGGAACATGTGACGCCCGTCACGCAAAACGGCCTGTTCGCACGCACGACCACATTCTTCGTCACGGAGCGGCCAGGCTGCACGGCACCGAGCGCGAGCAGCTGCGGGCTCACGGTCACTTCGGCCACCACGCGGCCCTCGACGTCCATCGGTATCTGGGCCGCCTTCGGATCGTTGGTGACGAGGATCAACTGCCCTTTCACGTAGCCTGCCGGGGTTTCAGGCTTGAGCTTCAGGCCGAGGTCATAGACAGACTGCCCGCCGCCGTGCGTGGGCTTCGAGAGCTGGACTTCGAAGTTCGGATTGATGCTTCGCACGTCCTTGATCTCCCAGGGAGCGCTTCCGATGTGCGTCACGCGCACGCTTCGCGACGCTCCCTTGCCGAGATCGACGTTGCCGAGATCGACGAACGGTGGATCAAACGTCACGTCGCCGCGGATGTTGCCTGCGACCCGGAGCTGCACCTCGGCGAAGAACGGTTTGTCGAAGGTGATCGTGAGCGTCGCCCCGTGCTGCCCGAGGAACGTCCGCGTGTTGAACTTCGCCACCACCTCGGCCGTCTCGTGCGTCTTGAGATCGCGCTTCGTCACCTCGGGCGACGTACATCCGCAGCTCGTCCGCACGCCGACGACGTGCAGGTCTTCCTTGTACATGTTGCGAAAGACGAACCGATACTCCGTCTTCGACCCCTTGGCCACCGTCCCGAAATTGTGGCTGGTGACGGAAAACATCTTGTTGGCCCACTCCTGGGCCTGCGTCGCTTCGGCGGCGCACGCCACCATGAGCGCGGCGACGACCAACTGACGGACGACAGACCGGAGCGCGCGGGGGGCGGCCATGGGTGCAGTTCCTCGGACCGCCGCAGCGGTCTGGCTGAACCGGAAAAACGACTGAGAGAAGCGTACGGAGGCCATGGATGGGGCGTCAAATCGGGGGGATATCGGAAGACTGGAAAGGGTGGCGAACCGAAGGCCCGCCGGGGCAAGTATCCCATGCCGGCAACTGTCCGGCGGCGTTTTGGCCGCGTCGGAACGCGGAAATTCAGGCCCGGATACGCCACGACCGATACACTCCGGGAAGTTTCCTACAATGGAAAAGTCTGCCGGGCACTCCGGACCGGGTGCCACCGTGGCCTCGCGGAGTCGGCGGGTTTCCTCACCACAATTCACGGGGGCGTACCGGTTTCGACCGGATGGCAAGAGGTTCAGATTGCGTGTCGTGGTTGGTCGGCTGGCCACGTTAAAAGTCGACCAAGCTTCAATTGCCGAAGCT
>Ga0315902_10008055_pt1 | contig 14315 bp, 8 predicted proteins | sample LakEriMetagenome_9_FD_203523 | JGI IMG/M metagenome (GOLD analysis project Ga0315902, IMG submission 203523) | Freshwater fungal communities from buoy surface, Lake Erie, Ohio, United States - Buoy 12 MA117 | ecosystem: Environmental > Aquatic > Freshwater > Lake > Lake biofilm | place: USA... | reverse complement strand
CGGCCGCATCCTTCGCCTGCACCTTTTTCACCGCCGCGATCACAGACTGGCATTTTTTCACCCAAGCAGCCTTGTCGCCTTTCGGCGGCGTGGCGGCGCAGATGTCTTGATAGGCTTTCAGCAGCGTGGCGAGCTCTGCATCGTTCGCGGTGCCTCCGGTGGCTTTTTTCACGATGGCATCGTCCGGCTTGTGATACTGCTTCATGGCCGTTTTGATCACCTCACTGCCTGCGGCGGGTTTGGCGGCCGGAGCAGCCTTCGGATCGGCTTTTTTGGCATCGGCCTTCGCGGGAGCAGGCGGCGGGGCGGGCGGCGCAGGAGGCGGAGCAGTCAATTTGGCGATTTCAGCCTCGCTGAGTCCCACATTGACCTTCACACCAGCGAGTTTGGCTTCGAGGGCCTTCGCACCGTTTTGCGTGACACCGGTCTGCCAGACGAAAAGCTTCTTCAGGGCCTTTGCGGCGGCCAGCGAGGCGATTCCGCCATCCGTGACCTTGTCACCGTAAAGATTGAGGTATTCGAGCTTCTGCAACGCCGCGAGCTTGGCGAGGCCCGCGTCGCTGAACTTCGTATTTTCGAGGTGGAGACGCTCGAGGTTCACCATTTTGGCGAGCGTATCGGCCGCGGCATCGGTGATCTGGCTGCGAGCGAGATCGACCCACACGATGTGCTGCGCGATGGGTGCCAGCAGAGCGAGTTCCTTGTCACCAAACTTGTCGGCGGCATTGATCACGCCGAGGCGGAGCTGCTCGGTGTCCTGCGCGAGCGGCATGAGCGAGGCGTTCAAGGCGGTCATCTTCGCGCTGATTTCTGCGACGAGCTTTTTCTCCGCATCGCTGAGGGCTGCGGGCTTCGGCTTTTCCACCTTGGCAGGCGCGGCGACTTTGGGCAAGCCTTTGGCCAAAGCGACGGCGAGAGCGCCTTCGACGTCGGCAGTGGGCTTGGTGGCGGCGACGGTGGCGTTTTCAGCCGCGCCGGTTTCGATCCACCACTTCAGCAGGGCGACTTCTTCCTTGGTGAGCTGCGGCTCGTCGCTCGGCGGCATGTGCTCATCGTCATCTGTCGGGAGGTTGGCGCGCACGAGCATCAGACTTTCCTTGCTGTTCTTCGCGATCACGGTGTTCGCGCCGTCGCCGCCGCCTTTCATGATGGCGGCAAAGTTGTGGAGCTGCAGCTTGCCCTTCTTCTTTTCCTCGCCGTGGCAGCTCACGCACTTCGCCTGCATGATCGGGGCGATGACATCGCGGTAAACAATCGCCTGTGCGGCGATCGCCGGGTCCAGTTTGGCCGCAGGAGCAGCAGCGGCGGCCGGAGCAGCGGGTTTCGCGGCTGCAGGCGCGGCAGCGGCCGGTTTGGCAGTCGCAGGAGCCACGGCGGCGGCGACGGCGACGGGTTTAGCATCATCTTCAGCGGTCCAGCCGCTGTTGATGTGCGCGTTCGGCAATTTGGCCTTCAAAGCGGCCACACCGGCCTTTGTGACACCGCTCTGCCAAAGGTAGAGCGCCTTCAGCTTGCCGAGACCGGCGAGTTTCGCGACACCGGCATCCGTGACCTTGGTGTTGTAAAGATTCAGGTATTCCAAGGAAGCGAGACCTTTGAGATGATCGAGGCCCGCATCGGTGATACCGGTGTTTTCGAGGTGAAGCTCCTGCAGGTTCTTCATCGCGCCGAGTTTGGCGAGTCCGGCGTCGGTCACCTTCGTGCGGGCGAGATCGAGGGACGCGATCTTGTCCGCGATGGGCGCGAGGGCATCGAGACCGCTGTCGGCGAACTCCTTGGCCACGTTCAGCGCGGTGAAGCGGTAGGTCTTTCCATCCGCGGCGGTGGGCATGAGTGAGGCGCCGGTGGCGTTCACTTTTTGCATCGCGGCCTCGACGGCGGGATCGGCGGCTTTTTTGTCGTCAGCAGCGTTCGCGGTGAAGGCGAGCGCGAGGGCGAGGGTCAGGTGCGTGAGTTTCATGGGGGCGATGGATGGAAAGAGAACGGTGAATGACGAATGAGTAATTCCGAATGACGAAAGAATGACGAAAGAATGACGAACTTCGAGAGCGCGTGCGACGGGGCTGCCAACTTTACTTCGCGATGGCCTCAGCGGCGGCTTTGAGGTCGGCGGGCAGCGCGGCGAGGTCGAGCTTCTGCGTGTTGCTGGCCCCCTGCTCGATCCACCACTTGAGGATGGCGATTTCCTCCTTTGTGAGCTGGTCTTTACCCTCGGGGGGCATGTGCATGTCCTCATCCTCCGCGGAGGTGACGAGCTGGTAGGTGAGGCTGTCGGCCGGTTTGCCGGGGACGACGTTGCTCTTCTTTTCAGCGCTGTTTTCACCGCCCGCCATGGTGGCCTCGAAGGTGTCGAGGCGGAGATCGCCCTTCTGTTTTTCCTCGCCGTGGCATTTATTGCACTTCGCCTCAAAGATCGGCTGGATGAGATTCGCGAAGACGAGCTTTTCGCCCGCAGCGGGTGCCGGAGTCGGTCCGGGGCTCGGTGCGGGCGGTGTGGGCACCGGGGTCGGCACAGGCGCGGCGGGAGATTCGCCAACTTTGGCGGGCTCAGTGGTTTTCGGTGCTTCCGGAGCCGGTTCCTGCGATTTTTCGGCCTTCGGCTTTTCGACGAAACTGAGCATCCATTTCTCCATCGCGATCATTTGGCTCTTGATCGGCTCAGGGGCCTTTTCGGTGAGGAATTTGCTGCCGTGGCTCATGTTGCCGCCGAAGTGCGCGCCGAGGCCCATGATGCCGAAGCTCAGGAAATACAGCGCGCGATAGGCATGCAGAAGTTCCCAATTCCCCTGCCCCATCGCCATCAGGCGCACGACGAGCGATAGCAGCACGCCCGCAGTGCCGATGATGGCCATCGTCTGGTGCAGGCTGAAATTTCCACCCGTGTAGCCGCCTTCACGAGACAGCATGATGCCCGCCATCACCGCGAGCACGCTGCCCGCCGCGCCCACCACCAGCGCCATCAGTGCGGCCTCGCCGAGGCGCTCCTCAGCCGCGCGGCGCATGCACAGCAGCTCCAGCAGCATCAAAAAGGACAGCACCCCGATCGGCAGATGCAGCAGGATCGGATGAAAGCGGCCGATGAAGATGACCCAGTCGGCCGACTCGGCCGTGGGAGCCTCATACATCGGAGGAAACAGCAGCAGGCCGAAAACGAAGCCGAGGAGGAGGATCAGAGCGATGCTCCAGGAAAGCGAATAAGACTTGGTCTGGCCGGAATCAGATTGGGAGGACATGGTTGGGGCAAACAGGGAGAGTATTGGCAGGGAAAAAACGGCGGCGGAGCGGAAAATCGATCAGCTTTCTCCCTTCCGCAGCCTCAAGACTGAATTTGCGCACAGAATCACAAAATGCACTGGTCAAAAAGGCGGAATGCTCCATGAACGGCCCATGCCCAAGACTGTCCTGCACTGGTTCCGCCGCGATCTCCGTCTCACCGACAACACCGCGCTCCACCATGCCAAACAGGCCGCGGAACAGGTCATTCCCCTGTATGTGCTGAGCGATTGGAAAAAGCAGCACGGCTGGACCGGCGCGAACCGGCAGCAATTCCTCTGCGGCAATCTCGAATCCCTCGCGAAGAACCTCGACACCATCGGCAGCCGCCTCATCCTGCGCCGCGGCAAGGCCGATGCCGAGCTGGAGCGCCTCGTGCGCGAGACGCAGGCCGGTGCGATCTACTTCAATCGCGACTACGATCCGTATGGGCGCGAGATGGAGAAAAAGCTCGCCGCGCTCTGCACCCGCCTCGGCATCGAATGCCACGGTTTTGACGACCGCGTGATGCATGCGCCCGAAACCGTGCTCACTGGCTCGGCTCAGCCGTATCGCGTTTACACGCCGTATTCGAAAAACTGGCTCTCCATGCCCAAAACGGCTCCGTGGCCACGCGTGAGCACTTTGGGCCCCAAACCGGCCGATAGCCTCGAAAGCCTGCCCGTGCCCACGCTCGACTACTGGCAGCTTCCAGCCTCCACGGTCGTTTTGCTGCCCTCGGGCGAGCGCGCCGCGCGGGATCGCATGAAAAGCTTCATCGAAGGCGGCATCCTCGGTCGCTACGGCGCGGAGCGAGACATCCCCGCAGGCCGCACGACCTCGCAAATCAGCCAGGACCTGCGTTTCGGCCTCATCGGCATCCGCGAGCTTTATCAGCGCTGCGCCAGCCTCGGCGATACCTCTTTGAAATACATCAAAGAGCTGGCCTGGCGTGAGTTTTACCTCGCGATTCTGTGGTTCTACCCGGAGGTCTTCGAGCATGAGTTCAATCCGGACTGGCGAGGCCTCCCCTGGCCCGGCACCGAGGCCGATTTTCAGCGCTGGGCCACCGGCACGACGGGCTTCCCCATAGTCGATGCCGGCATGCGGCAGCTTTTGCAGACCGGACTCATGCACAACCGCCTGCGCATGATCACCGCGATGTTTTTGACCAAGGACCTGCACTGCGACTGGCGTCTGGGCGAGTCGTTCTTCATGCAGCACCTGCTCGATGGTGAAAACGCGAGCAACAACGGTGGCTGGCAATGGTCCGCCGGCACCGGAGCCGACGCCGCGCCCTACTTCCGCATCCAGAATCCCTGGCTGCAAAGCGCGCGCTTTGATCCGGACGGCCGCTTCATCAAAAAATGGATCCCCGAGCTCCAAGACGTGCCCGCGCCGCTTTTTCACGAGCCTCCGAAGCCCGGACTGCCCCTCGCGAAAGGCTATCCGCTCCCGATGGTCGATCACCACACCGAACGCGACCGCTGCCTCGCCATCTTCGCGAAGCACAAGGCCGAGCGGAGCTGATCACGGACTGAAAGCCCACTCGGGTGCGTTGAGCATGGCCCAGCGGATGTCTTCACAAGACGGTCTCGTCCTCGTCGATTCGTTCCTTCCAGTAGTCGGGGTGACGCTTCTCATGCATCACGGCAATGACATAGATGGCATCCGCTTCCTCGCGGTAGATCACTGCGTGCGATTGACCGGGGATGTTGTAACGGCGGAACTGCCGCCACACAAAGTGTCCAGATGCGGGGTGCGATTGGATCTTTGTAAGTGCCGCGGCATAAGCGTCGGCAAATTTTGAGGCAGCCCAAAGTGTTCGAGCCTTCAAATAGGCAAGTTGGTCATCGAGTTCCTCAGCAGCCTCTGGATGCGTGCGGAAGCTAGACATGGTGTTTCGCCCTGAGTTCAGCAAGCACCTCAAAGGCATCGCGGCACACGACGCGACCGGAGACGATCTCGTCCCAGCGCCTGTCTAAGGTGTCAGCCAGCCCATCTGGCAGCTCAGGCTCTGCGGCGTTGTTTTTTCCCAGCCGCATGCCCAGCTTTTCATAAAGCTCGGCGCACTCGGCATCCGAAAGCTGGGCCGCTTGGTGAAACAGGGATGCTGCCTTGGAACTCATGGTCGGAAAATGTCCTGAATGGGGAACTTTGGCAATCCCGGAATTTATTGGGCATTCCTCACGGACTAAACGCCCACTCCGGCGCATTCAGCATGGCCCAGAGGATGTCTTCCAAGCGCTGACGCCATTCGGGATTCAGCTTCGCGGTGGGTGGTTCGCCTTTACGGGCGGCGGCTTCTTGGGCCATGCGCACGGTGGTGGCTTCGCCGTCGAGGTGGTTGGACCAGCTCACATATTTTTCGCGAGTGCGCGTGGACGTCTGACTTCTCACTTCAGACTTCTGACCCCGGCTTTCATACCCTGGCGTGAGGTGCTTCACATACAGCTCCTTCTCTTCCTTCGTGGGCAGGCGGGTGAGGAGCTTCAAATAGAGATTATCGACGAGTTGATCGACGGTTTGCTTTTTGAGCGCGAGTTGCGTGACGCCGTGGTCGTCGCTGAGTCTCGTGAGCCAGACGCCGACGGTGCCGTTGCTCAAAATGGCGGGCTGGAGGACGTTCGGAGCCTGGTCGCGGACGCTGGTGGGGTCCTGGCGGGCACCGCGCCAGCCGAAGGCGCTGAGCACATCGCCGACGGCCTGGATGCGCGGGAGGCTCAGGCTGGGGCGGTCGCGTTCGTTGCTGGTGCTGGTGAGCATCCAGCTACGGCGAGGTTTGCCCATGTGGATGGCGTTTTTGAGGTCGCGTGTGTTGTCGATGTCGAGGCAGACTTCCTCGGTGTGGAAGGGCTTGCCGGTGGCGGAGAAGAGGCCGTCCACGATCTGCTCGGCCATGAGGCGACGCGGCGCTGGCGCGGCAAACAGCGGGCTAGTTTCCTTCAACTCGGTATCGGTGGCGCGTTGATAAGCGTGCGAGTTAAAAATGAGCCGCGCGAGGTGTTTCATGTCGTAACCGCCGCGCACGAACTCGCGTCCGAGCCACTTCAGCAGTTCGGGATGCGAGGGCTTGCCCTTTTCCCAATCGGCGATGGAGTCCACGATGCCGCGCCCCATGTAGCGAGCCCACAGGCGGTTCGCCATGACCTGCGCGAAGCGTTCGTTCTGCGGCGCGGTGATGAGTGTGGCCAGTTGATCGCGGGTGTCGTCGGGATACTCGGCGAGCTTCGCGGCGGACTCATCGCAGAACTCCGTGAACGACCACTTCGGCGGCACTTTGGTGCCCACTTTGAGCGTGATGTTGATCAGAGGCTTGCGGCCGGTGGCTTTGAAGCGGTCGAGGCTCACGCTGCTCGTCAATGGCACTTCGAGTTCCTTCGAGTTGAGCATCGCGGCCATTTTGAAAAGGTCCTCCTGCGTGCTCTTCGCGGCGGGCGCATCGTGGCAGCGAGCGCACTTCATTTCGACGCCGAGGAAGGCGCTGCCGATAATGGTGCCCTTCGCGGCCATGGGCACGTCATTCTGCGAGGCGGTGGCAAAACCAGCCGGCCCGCCAAGGCGCTCGCTGCCCTTCATGCGCAGCAATTCGGTGACGAAGAAGTCCATCGGCTTGTTGTCACGCAGCGACTCGTAAAGCCACCAGCGGAAGGGGCCGGTGTTGTTGAGCGTCGGGTTGAGGATGTTCGGATTCTCCGCGAGCACGTCCTGCCAGTAACCCATCCAGTGATCGGCCCAGCGTGGATCGGCGAGCACTTTGTCGATGAGGGCCTTGCGGTCGGGATTCTTCTGGAAGGCCGCGATCTCCTCCAAACTCGGCGGCACGCCGACGACATCGAGATACACGCGACGCAGGAACGTCAGGTCATCGGTCAAAGCGGTGACTTCGGTGCGATCGGCGCGGATTTCCGGCCACACGGCACCTTCCTTGATCCACGTGATGAGCGCCTCGACCTCGGCGGCGGTGAGTTTGGCCCCTTTCGGCGGCATGACCTCGTCTTCGTCGGTGGAGACGACACGCTTCAAGATGGCGCTGTGGTCCGGTTTGCCCGGCGTGATGGCCGCACCGTCGTTTTCGCCGCCTTTGATGGCGGAGATGAGCGAGTCGAGTTGCAGATCGCCCTTCGCTTTGCCGCCGCGATGGCATTCGAGGCACTTGGTTTCGAGAATGGGCTGCACCTGCTTGAAAAAGTCCACGCTGCCTTGGTGAGCAGTCTGCGACTTCACTTTGGCGATCGTAGCTCCGATGAAGTGGTCGATGTCGTTGAGCTTTGGCAGGCCTTCGGGCAGCGCGGGCACTTTCACGGCCTCGGCCTTCGCAAGCCATTGCTTCGCGGCCTCGCGGCGCTTGGCCCAGTAGGAATCGGACTTCGCGCGGAGCTCAGCGCGGCGTTTGTCATTCACGACTTCGTAATGCGCGCTGCGTTCGTTTTCATACGCGGCCCATCCGGCGTCGTTGTAAGGCACGCTGCGTTTGCCAGCGGAGATGAGCTGCCAAGTTTGAGTGCCTTCTTTCGACCAGGCGACGACGGTTTCGCCGAGTTCGGGCCTACGGACCGATTTACCGACGTAACTGCCCACGAGCGTTTCCATCACGATGAACTGCGGTTTGCCGGTGCCTTCGAATTCGCACCACGACTCGCGATTGCCCGGCGGCACAAAGCGGAAGTCAGGACCGAGGTCGAGGTAGTCTTTTTGATCGGCGACGAGGTGATGCCCATCGCTGTCCTTCGGCGGGAACGGCGTCTTCAGCATGCTTTTGCCGTCGATGTAGAGATTCGTGGCTCCACGGGCTCGCAGCAGCAGGCGGTGCTTGCCTTTCGGGAAGGTCACGCTAGCCGCGGCACGCAAAAGGAAGGGAATGTGACGCTCACCGCGCACACCGGTCTCCACATACTTCTGCGGCACGTCAAAGAAGCCGAAAACGTCCTCAGTGTAGCTTTCGCCGACTTTCGGCGGCTCGCTGGGCCACGCGTTGGCGTCGGGCATGCCTTCCTCGGCGAGCTGCACGAGCACGCGACCGGCGGGCACGTCTTTTTTGGCCACGGGTGGCGGCGGCGCGATGAATTGATACTTCGCCTTCAGCGCGGCGGTGTCGATGGGACCGCGGTAAATGGCCACATCGTCGAGCCAGCCCTCAAACGCGTGCGATTCGGCCATCGTCGAGCCATTGCCGATCACCACCGCGTCGCCATCGGTCACCGGCGCACGATCCGTGGCTCCGCCCATGTCCCAGGTGCCGTCCGTCTCATGGCCATCGATGAAACCCTTGATGCTCTTCGGCTTCCCGTAGGTGTAGGTCACCGCCACATGATGCCAGCCTGCGGTGGGCACGGTGTCCTTCGACCACCAGCGATGCCAGTCGCCTTTTTTCCCCGGCACATCGGCACTGTGAAAGAGAAAGCCGATCTGCGAGCCCGCTTTGCCATGCTGAAGCCGGAAGGCGTAGTTTTGATTGTTCGCACCGAACTCCTTCGTGCCCAGGCGGCCCTTCCCGATGATGTACGGCGTGCCCGAGGCATCGGCGACCTTCACCCAGGCCTCCAGCGTGATCGTTTCATTCAGCCCAAAGCGCAGCTCCGGGCTGTCCACCACCTTGATCGGCGATTTCGCATCAAAGAGGCGGGCCTTGTTCGTCTCCGCAAAGCCGGGATAGGTCGGCGAGCGTGGCCCGGCTTCCTTGCCATCATCAAAACGCCACTGCATCACCGGCGCGGAAGCGGGCTTGTCGGAGGCGTCATTGCCACCCGCATCGTTTTGCGCAGCGGCAGGAAGGACGGAAAGGACAGAAAGGGCGAAAAGGACTCGGTGGGAAGTCATGACGCTATGAACGCGAATGGCGGCCTGTTTTCAGCATTCCGCGCACCCCACTTTCGTGAGGGGCGAATTCCATGTTGATAGGTCACCCGACGGTTGGCCGAAAAGAACGAAAGAAGTAAAAAAGCAGAACTTCGGTGTCTCCCCCTTTTTCGATTCTTTCGTTTCTTTCGGCTATCTCTTCTGGAAACCGCCCGAGCAGATCGAAACAGTGTCGATGCAGATGAGTCCTATTGTGAGCTAAACCTGGACCAAGCCCCGCCGGATGGCCTCCGCAGTCGCCTGGGCACGGTCATTCACCTTCAGCTTCATCAAAATGCGGCTGACGTGCTGCTTCACGGTATCCTCGGAGATGCCGAGGGTGGCGGCGATTTCTTTGTTGGCGTTGCCTCGGGTAACGAGGGTGAGGATCTCGCGCTCGCGGGGGGTGATCTCGGGCTCGGAAAGGCGGTCCAGGAGGCGCTTTTCGATGTCGGCGGGCAAACTGCGCTCGCCGCGGGCGACGGTGCGGATGGCGGCGAGCAGGGCGTCGCGGGAGGAGGATTTTTGCAGGTAGCCGAGGGCGCCGGCTTTCAGGGCGGCGTGGATTTCGTCATCGCGGGCGAAGGTGGAGAAAATGAGCACGCGGGCGCTGGGATGCTCCCGCAGCAGCGCCGCGGTGGCGTCGATGCCGCTGAGGCCGGGGAGCTGGAGGTCCATGAGCACGACATCGGGCTTCTTTTGCGCAAACAGCCTCGAAGCGTCTTCGCCCCGATCCGCCTCGCCGACGACTTTCAGGTCGTCCTCCAGCTCTAGCGAGGCCACAAGGCCGCTGCGGACGACAAAGTGATCGTCGATGAGGAGGAGAGTGATCATGAGGTTTTGGGAAAGACGAGTTTAGAATCAATGCCGCTGCGAAGAGGGGTTTGCCACAGATTCAGGGAAGCCACAGATTTTTTGACTCAACAACTCCATCTGCGGTTTTCCTGAATCTGCGGCAGAGTTTTGGGTTTGGCAGCACTGCGTCCTAATGGGGGATCTTTAACCGCTAATAAGACGCTGATTTGACGCTCATCCCAATCCTCTGATATCAGCCTCTGGTTAGCGTCAAATCAGCGGTTTTTTCCGTCTGCCAGCCAACGCGAAATTCACCTCACGTCAGGACGCGAAGCCAGACGCCTATCGCCCGGCTAACTTCACGGAGTAAGACAAAATCATGGAGGGTAAAATCATGATTTGGTCTTCTCAGGGCAGAAGTTCGGTCATCCCTGCCAACAGCAAGATCATGGCAACAGAATGGGGGCAGCAGAAGGTTGAGATTCAAAGGCTTTACGTGGGCAATGTCAGCTCCATTTTCCCGACGCGATTCCGCAAAAAAGTTGGGTGAATTCGATTCGCCCACAATTTTCGGCGGCTAAGCAACGTTCGGTAGGAAGTGGAATCGCTCAGTCGAAGCTTTAGACCCAGCCTTTCAGTGGTGTTTCTGACCGCGTTCATCTTGCCGCTGGTCGTAGTCTTCATCGGTGCCGCCCTGCGGCTTGAATCCCCCGCATTCGGCACTGCACCCCTGTCTATCGCAGCAATCATCTTTCTTGGATCGCTATTCATGCTGTTCACGCGGCTGGAACTCAAAGCTGAAGGCGACCGCTTCTCGTTGGTCGTCCGTCTCTTTCAGACACCGATTATTCAAAGAGACATTCTAGGCTCGTCTTGGCACGCAATCACGCGGACTGGCAACTCGCTTGATTCCTCGTCAAACGACAGGATTTTTTGCCGAGTCGAAGTCGCTGATGCCGATGGCAACAGACGTTTGGTTCTGGGTGAGTTTCTCGCGTTTCTCTACCGAGTCGAATGCCTCTAGGAAGAGAGATTGATGAGCCGAGCAAGGCATTGATATGAATCAGTCCCCATTCCACGCATGACTACAAACACCTGCCGACTTATTCGAGCCGTCTTTGCGGCGCTACTCATTCTGGGGCCGATTGTCAGCCTTGGCTTCGTGGCCTGGTTTACTTGGGGATGGACCGACAGCACAAACTGGGGTGCGTGGTCCAAGGGACCTCAGACGCCGTCGGAACATCTTCAAAAGTTCTGCACGTGCATGCTCCACTTTCATTGGCCCCAGATTCTTGCATCTGCGGCCCTGATTGCGACAGGCGCATATCTCTGGCCACGTCGGCCGTCATCCAGATGAATTCTCGCGTCGCCATTTCACCGTGAACACCATCGTAGCCGAACCTTACAACGGCACGCGAAACGCACGCACCTTCGTCATTTGGCATTCAAACTTCATTCGTCATTCGTCATTCGTCATTCGTCATTCTGGTTTCGTCATTTCCCAAACGGCAGTTCGACACACAACACCGTTCCCTTTCCCGGCTCGCTCTCCCATTTCACCTCCGCGCCGACTTTCCTGGCTCGTTCGCGGATGCCGATGCAGCCGAAGTGGCCGGGTTGGCCGTGGGTTTGGGCGGTGGGGTCGAAGCCGTGGCCGTTGTCGGAGACCCGGAGGGTGAGGAGATGGGGAGACTCGGAGAGGTGGAGCTGGATTTGGGTGGGGTGGGCGTGTTTGAGGGCGTTGGTGATGGCCTCTTGGGCGATCATGCGGAGGTGGTGGGTGACGTGGGGCGGGATGGGGCCGATGGGGTGGAGATCGAGCGTGATGGCGATGCCTTTGGGGGCGCGGGTGGCGAGGAGTTGCAGGGCCTCGGTCAAGGTGGTGGCGTGGCCGGTTTCGCGGAGGTCGGAGACGAGGTTGCGGGCTTCGCTTTGGATACGGGAGACGAGGCTGCGGCTGGTTTCGAGCAGGGTGCGGGCTTTTTCCTCCAGAGGGCGGGTGGTGGCGGCATCGAGGCGGAGGGAGAGGCCGGTGAGCTCCTGCTCCAGGGTATCGTGAAACTCGCGGGCGATGCGTTGGCGCTCGTCGAGCGTGGCCTGGTGGGCGATTTTGCTTTCCAAACGGGTGATCTGTCGGCGCTGGAGGGTGATCCAGACGAGGGTGAGCAAGACAAGCCCGCCGAGCAGGGCGATGGCGAAGACGAGTCGGCGGGCATTCCAAAAGGGGGCGGTGCTGAGCGTGCGGATGTCATCGGCGGAGCGCAGGAGGAGGGAGGCGCGGTCGGGCTCGGAGCGGAAGCCTTTGTCCGTGGTGGCGGACTCGACGAGGCAGATGCCGGTGAGCTGGCAGAGGGAGCCGAGCTGGAGACTGGGCGCGGTGTTTTGCAGAAGGAAGGCGCGGATGGAGGTGCCGCCGGAGGTGAGGCGCAGCTCGTAGCCGTCGCGGGTGCGGAAGAAGTCGTTCAACACGGCGGGCGCGGTGAGCTGGACGAGATCGGCATCGTGCGAGCCGTCCTGAAACTGCCTCAACGTTACATTCGTCACGCCCGGGTCGTTTCTGGGCTCCGAACTCAGCACGACTGCATCCGCCAAGGAGGCGCTGAAGCCCTGCATGACGGGAAAGCCGACGATTTCGGCGAAATCACCCGTTTGGAGGGCATGCGAGGCTGAAAGTTGGATGGCGACCGAGGGAGAAAGGAGCGGCGTTTCAGCCTCCGGATCGCGCTGGGGCGGCGGCGGGGTGGCATCGCGTAAAAACACGCGACCATCCTGAAAAGCAGCCAAAACGGTGCCTTGGATGCGCACCCGATGCTGCGGCTCGTCCGCAGCCCCAAAAGGCAGCAAACTGGCCACCGAGGTGTGAGGCAGTTTTTCCGCCGGGGGCGCGATTTGAGCGATTTGAACATCACTCCAGTCGGTGACGCGCAAATACGGAAAAACGAGCTGGCGGCGGTCATTGATGCCACCGGCGGCGAGGGCGGTGATGCGCAGCCGGGCGTCGATGAGCTGTGGCGCGGCCTCCAGCGGCGCATCGACCCGCACCTCGATGACGCGACTGCCCATGGCGAGGCGCAGCAGCGAGCGATTTTCATCCAGCGGCGTCAGCGTGCGCCCGAGGCCCTCGACGACGACGCGTTGATAATGAAAGCGCCCCGTGGCGAGGTCGTCAAAGTTGGCCGAAACGCCCGCTGGAGGTGATTCGTGGCCCAAGACGTCGATCTCGGTCACCTCGACGCCCGGCAGGTAAAGTCCGGCCATCGTGACGCCTTTCACCCGCACTCGATCGCCGACGTGGAGGTCATTGCGGGCCGGTTTGAAGTGCAAATGCGTGCCTGCGGTGTCGTCCTGCACGAAAACCGTCCCGCCGCTCTCCACAAAGCCGACGACGGCGGTCAGCTCGACGGGCAGCTTTTCCAAACTACGCTCGTAGGGCAGCGTGCGGATGGCGAGAGCCGTCGCGAGCTGCGCCTGAGCCGCCGCGGGGAGGAAGGCATACAGGAGGAGCAGTGGAAGGGGCCGGAACATCCAGAAAAACGGGTAATGGCTTCGAAAAGCGGTTTTGACGAGCAAAACGGGGCTCACTTTCGTGAAGCTACCGGGAGCATGCTTTGACAAAAGTTTATAATTACTATAAATTGAGCTTCCCATGTTACACCGCCCTTCCCTACCCGCTTTGCTAAGCGTCCTCCTCCTGCCCGCTGTGCCGGCTTTCGGCTATTTGGGCGGTTTCGAGGAACAAGACGGCTATCTGGGCAATGCCTCGATCACCGTGGCGACACAGAGCTTTGTGCAGGACTGGCAGGACGGCAGCGGCTTCATCCCGGGCACGCTGGGCTACTTCACCGGGCCGGATTCCTACCAGCGCGCCGGTCCGGATGTGACGCGTTACAACGCAGGCGTCTCCGGCACGAACAACGGCGGCCCGGGCGGCTCTCCTGCGGACATCATCGATGATCAGGGCCAGTGGGTGGCCAATTCCGGCGGTCGCCTCACGGTGGACGCGACGAACGGCGTCAATTCGCTGAACTACGTCACCGCGCATGGCGGCGCGGCGGAGGCCCACAGCGGCAATGCGTTCCTAGCCCTGCGCGCGATCGATGCGGCTCTCGATTACGATTACTTCATCGACGCCCGTGACCTCGGCGGCAATGATCCGCTGTCGTTCTCCGGTGACACGGTTTTCAACATGGAGTTTTGGTTTTGCCCAGGCCAGGTGATCGGCCCCGGTGGCCCGACGAGCAACATCTTCGGCCTCTCCATGCTCGATGTGAATGGCGCGAACGTGCTTTCCTTCGGCTACAATGGCCAGGGCCTCATCCAACACCAACTGGGCGGCGCAGGCTGGCAGGATTCCGCTGTAACGGTCGGCGCGGACGGTTGGAGCCTCGCGCATTTGAGCCTGAACACGGCCACCAACACGGCCTCGATGA
>Ga0315902_10008054_pt1 | contig 14316 bp, 16 predicted proteins | sample LakEriMetagenome_9_FD_203523 | JGI IMG/M metagenome (GOLD analysis project Ga0315902, IMG submission 203523) | Freshwater fungal communities from buoy surface, Lake Erie, Ohio, United States - Buoy 12 MA117 | ecosystem: Environmental > Aquatic > Freshwater > Lake > Lake biofilm | place: USA... | reverse complement strand
AATGAATTGGGTGCACATGCTTCTATCCCAGTTATTAACGCCCTCACCGATGATGATCATCCAACTCAGCTACTTGCGGATTGGTTAACAATTCGTGAAACATTTGGTAAAGATATTGCTGGCAGAAAATTTGTATATCTCGGCGATGGAAATAATATGTCTCATGCCTGGCTAACAATGGGTGCGATCATGGGTGCTCATGTTGTAGTTGCTACTCCACGCGGATCGTGGGCTCCTGATGCACAGGTTGTTGCAGAAGCTACGAAAATTGCTGCACGTACTGGTGGACGAATTGAAGTTCTCAATGATCCTGAAGTCGCCGCTCAAGATGCCAGCGTTCTATACACGGATGTTTGGATGTCGATGGGTGATCCTGAATCCGAACGCGCAGAGAAAATGAGAGCTCTTGCTCCTTTTGCTGTCACTGAAAATCTCATGAGTCTGACTCGATCAGATTCAATATTCATGCACTGTCTACCTGCTCATCGAGGTGAAGAGGTCGAATCTGCTGTGATTGATGGTCCCAAATCAGTGATCTGGCGTGAGGCCTTCCATCGTCGCACCACAATTCAGTCAATTTTGTATCACACTTCACGTGGAGAACTGAAGGGGAATTAGTTACTCTTTCCCCATGTTGTTAGCCGTCCCTAAAGAGATCCGCGATGGCGAAAAGCGCGTCGCACTTGTCCCAGACATCATAAATAAATTAACACGCCTTGGCCTTGAAGTGGCTATTGAATCTGGCGCAGGAAATTCTGCACAGGCAAGTGATGATGCATATCGCGCTGCTGGCGCGCAGGTAGTTGCCGGCGATGTACTCAAGAGCGCAGATGTCGTTCTCTCAGTAACAGCCCTTACTCCCGCTCAGATCGGAACCTTGAAAAAAGGTGCAATTACAATCTCATTCTTATCCGTAGTAAATCAGCGTGAATCCATCGATGCAGCAGTTGCTGCTGGTGTGACTGCGTTCTCACTCGAATTAGTTCCTAGAATCTCGCGTGCACAATCAATGGATGCGCTCACATCACAGGCTCTCTGTGCCGGTTATCGCGCCTCACTCGTTGGCGCTGAACTTTCTCCACGATTCTTCCCAATGTTAATGACTGCAGCCGGAACTGTTACCCCTGCACAAGTTCTTGTTCTTGGAGCTGGTGTTGCTGGCTTGCAGGCAATTGCAACGGCTCGTCGTTTGGGTGCGGTTGTCTCTGCCTATGACGTTCGTCCATCATCTGCCGATGAAGTGAAGTCGATGGGTGCAACATTTATCGAACTTGAACTTGAATCACTCGAAGGTGCTGGCGGTTATGCACGCGAGATGACAGAAGAGCGCGCTGCAAAACAACGTGAACTTCTCACACCATATATTGCTAAGTCACACGTTGTGATTACAACTGCTGCGGTTCCGGGTCGCACCGCACCACGTCTGATGACCGCTGCGATGATTGATGCGATGGAAGAAGGCACAGTCATTGTCGATCTCGCTGCGGAAACTGGTGGCAACGTCGAAGGATCAAAACCTGGCGAGATTGTCGTTACAAGTAAAGGTGTACGCATTTGGGGCGGAAAAGATGTTCCTAGCCAGCTGCCATTCCATGCATCAAGTTTGTACTCACGTAACGTCGTTAACTTGCTGACTTTGCTTACAAAACCAGCTAGTGAGGGTGTTGCAGTCTCCTTAGATCTCAACTTTGAGGATGAAATCATCGATGGCTCTGCCGTCACACACGCTGGCGTCGATCGAAAGGCAGGCAAGTAAATGGAAGCCCTCACACCTATCGCGGTGATCTCGATCTTCACACTCTCAGTTTTCGTCGGATTCGAAGTTGTTTCAAAGGTTTCTTCAACGCTACATACGCCGTTGATGTCAGGTGCTAACGCAATTCACGGTGTGATTTTGGTGGGAGCAATCATCGTCGCCTCTCACTCAGAGACAACGCTTGAACTCACTCTCTCTGTTATTGCAATAGTTCTAGCGACAATCAACATGATCGGTGGTTTTGTTGTTACCGACCGTATGCTCGAAATGTTCAAGGGTAAGAAAGGAGACGCAGAGTGAGTGATTTCGTTTATGACCTCATTGGTCTTACCGCCGGCGTCTTCTTTATTCTGGCTCTCAAAGGTCTTTCACACCCACGCACTGCACGCCGCGGAAATCTCATCGGCGCATTCGGTGCTGGTATTGCAACAGTAGTTGTCTTCTTTCACGGAGAAATCAAAAACCTCTGGTGGATCCTGGGTGCAATCGCAGTCGGAACCATCGTCGGCGTACCTGCTGCACGCAAAGTTCAGATGACACAGATGCCACAACTTGTCGCACTCTTTAACGGTGTGGGCGGTGGCGCAGCAGCTCTCGTTGCGATCGTTGAATACTTAAGTCTTGGTGATACTGCAACCACTGCAGAGGTTATCTTCACCGTATTTACCGTGGTTGTTGGTTGCGTTTCTTTCAGCGGATCGATTGTGACCTTCATGAAGCTACAAGAGCTCATGACTACACGCCCAGTTGTATTTCCAGGTGGACGCTTTGTTATTGCAGCGACACTGGCAGCCGTGCTCGGCTCATCAGGCTGGGTCGTCGTAGAGCTAGGTACGACGCCACTTTTGGTCGTTGCCGGCCTCTCTCTCGCATTCGGAATTCTCTTTGTACTACCTGTTGGTGGCGCAGATGTTCCGATTGTTATCTCACTCCTTAACGCCTTCACAGGTCTGACAGTTGCTGCCAGCGGATATGTTCTGCAATCAACGCTCTTGATTATCGCTGGAACACTCGTCGGTGCATCAGGAACAATCTTGACGCGCATGATGGCTGAAGCGATGGGTCGCTCACTCTTTGGAACTCTCTTCGGTGCATTTACTGCAAAGCCACAAGATACAAGTGGTGTTGCAGAAGATCGTCCGGTACGAAGTGGCTCACCTGATGACGTTGCGATCTTGCTTAATTACGCACGTCGCGTTGTTATCGTTCCAGGATTTGGTTTGGCTGTTGCGCAAGCACAACACACGGTTCGTGAACTTGCAGATCTCATGATCTCAAAGGGCATTGATGTTGCATACGGAATTCACCCAGTTGCAGGTCGCATGCCTGGGCATATGAACGTGCTTCTTGCAGAGGCGAGTGTTCCTTACGATCAATTGGCAGAGATGGATGAAGTCAATCCAACTTTCGGTCAGACTGATGTTGCCATTGTTATCGGTGCAAACGATGTTGTGAATCCAGCTGCAAAGACAACACCTGGATGCCCAATTTATGGAATGCCAATCTTGGAAGTTTCAAATGCAGCTAACGTAATCTTCCTTAAGCGCTCAATGCGTCCAGGATTTGCCGGAATCGAAAATGAATTGCTCTATGACCCAAAGACTATGTTGCTCTTTGGTGATGCGAAGGCTTCGCTCACGAAGGTAGTTTCAGCACTTAAAGCACTGTAAGGCGGGTTCCCTTAAGCGGGTTTAGTGAATCTGGGCTGTGAATCTGGGCTGCAAGGCTTGCCTGTGAAGCAGCCACTTAATTCTGCAGCATTCGCTCAGTTCTTTCATCTGGGTGCCCGGAATTTCGAGTTGCAGGTAGTTGAAAGTTCAACTACTCTCAGAACATAGCTAAGGAGCAAAAATGCCAGCAGTAACCGTTTCCGATATCACCGTTCTTCCGCGTATTTCAACTACGCCGGGAGCACAACCTCGCACAGTGAAGAGCATTACAACTGCGCCGCAAGGTTTTGAAGGAGAAGGTTTTCCGGTTCGTCGCGCATTTGCTGGCGTTGATTTAGCAGAGCTCGATCCATTTATTCACTTGGATCAAATGGGTGAAGTGGAATACGCACCGGGTGAACCTAAGGGAACTCCATGGCATCCACATCGCGGTTTTGAAACAGTTACATACATTATTGATGGAATTTTCGATCACCAAGATTCAAATGGTGGCGGTGGAACAATTACCGATGGCGATACACAGTGGATGACTGCTGGTGGTGGAATTCTTCATATTGAAACTCCTCCAGAGAGTTTGGTAGTGAGCGGTGGTTTATTCCATGGATTCCAGTTGTGGGTGAACTTACCTGCAGCCAAGAAATGGTCACCACCTGCATATCAAGATGTTCGCGCAAAAGATGTTGCGTTGTTGTCATCACATGATGGCGGTGCACTGATTCGCATTATTGCTGGTGAACTCGATGGACATGTTGGTCCTGGTTCAACGCAAACTCCGATTACTTTGATTCATGCAAGTGTTGCGGCTGGTGCCGAACTTCGCTTGCCGTGGCGTCGTGATTACAACGCACTTGTCTATGCGATGGCAGGACATGGATTTGTTGGTGCGGGATCTCAACCAATTCAAATGGGACAACTCGCTGTCTTCGGTGAGGGCGATGAGATTGTTATTCGCGCAGCACAGCATCAGGAGTCACGTTCGCCGCAGCTTGAGCTGTTTATTTTGGGTGGTGCGCCAATTAAGGAACCTGTGGCTTGGATGGGTCCATTTGTGATGAATACAAAGCGCGAAGTTCTGCAGGCATTTGAAGATTTCCAGAAGGGCTTACTTGGCTCGATTCCAGCGATTTACAAGGAAGATGCCAAGCCAAAGGCACCGATTGCGCGCACAGATAAGTTGCAGGGCGATAGTCCTGCGCGTAAGTCTGAGGCTGATTCCTCTTCTAGCGCTGCTGCGATTCTTGATGTACACGGAGCACCAACAGATATGCAGGAATCTGGGGATCAGTAATACTCCCTTAATCTGCTGCAATTCTAGATTCATAGCATGCACCAACAGATATGCAGGAATCTGGGGATAACTCACCGCTCTAACCTTCACCTTGTCAGCGCACCACTGCACTATCTGCACATGCCTTCAGCGACTGCAGTGATACCGATGAATGAAGATCACAACTCTTCATCAACGCATGCTCGTGAAGACCATAAGGCTTTAACTGTTTCTAGTGGTGAAGATTGCGTTGCCACACTTCTCGCAGCCGCACCCGGGATCAAGACTTTAGGTGGGTTGATTGCGATTGATCCCCAAGATCTCTCCCCTGCTTCACGCATTGATTACCTTGCGGCCCTTGAACGGCAGAGCAGTTGGTTACAAGCTGCGATGCAACGCGCAATTGTTGCCGTAGCCGGAATAAGCGAAGGAAAGTCTGACGGACCATTTACTGGCGTCGATGAGGCGGAGCGCGAAGACGTTTCTTCCGCACTACGACTTTCCGCTGGTACTGCACAAATGCGTATTGATGTCGCTCGTACTCTGGTTAACCACCTTCCAAATACTTGTTCAGCTCTTGCTACTGGAGAGCTCAGCGCAGCACATGCAACGGTCATCGCAAGAGAGACTGCGGCGGCCATTCGTGATGGTTTGAGTGAATTTGCAATATTCTCAATCGAAGAGAAGGCGATTGCACACGCTGAATTTCACACTCCATCCCAAGTAGCCCAACAGGTGCGCAGTTCTATCGCAAAATTTGCGCCTGCCACATTTGAGGAAGTTGTCGAAAAAGCTCGTGATAGCCGACGCGTGAGTTGCTATAACGATGTAGATGGAATGTCTACTGTTGTTGCCATCTTGCCCGCAGAGGATGCGCAAACCGTAATGAAGGCTATCGAAGCATTCATTATCAAGGGATCCACCGTATTCAATATTCCCGGTGAGTCACCTGTCTCTGATACTCGTAGCGCCGATATGAAGCGTGCCGATGCCCTCACATCACTCGCAGGCTTTGCACTAGCTGCAAGTAGTGAAGATGTTGCACTTCACCGTCGCCCAATTACAGTAAATGTGACTATTGATCTTCCAACACTTCTTGGTTTAAGTGAAAATCCTGGACAACTTGCGGGATATGGCGCTATTCCAGCCTCTGTCGCACGAGCACTTGCAAGTGACGGAAAATGGAAAAGATTTATTACAGATCCACAAACCGGTGCACTTTTAGATTATGGGCGTGAAACTTATCAACCACCGCAAGCCCTTATTGATTTTCTGATTGCGCGAGATCGAACTTGTCGATTCCCTGGATGTCGGCGATCGGCCGCACTCTCAGATCTTGATCATGCTCAAAGTTGGGAAGAAGGCGGAACCACGTCACTTGATAACCTCGGTGCGCTCTGCCGTCGCCACCATCAATTGAAGACCCACGGTGGTTGGGGTATTGAATCCCGTGCCGATGGATCGTGCACGTGGACTTCCCCTCTGGGAAAGATTTATCAGACTCCAGCGCGCTCGATCGTCGAACCTGTTTAGCCGAGTCTGTTTAGCCGAGTCTGTTTAGCCGAGTCTGTTTAGCCGAGTCTGTTTAGCCGAGTCTGTTTAGCCGAGTCTCTCGCGCGTGCTGAAGGGTGAATTCGCCTCCATCTAGCTGCCATTAGAATCAGACTGTGAACAAGCATGCGCAAGTAATCGACAAGGTGATTCTCTATTACGCCTTTACGCCAATTGGTGACCCTGAAGCGATGCGTCTATGGCAGAACCAGCTCTGCACATCGCTTGGATTAACAGGTCGCATCCTTATTTCAAAGCATGGCATCAATGGAACTCTTGGTGGAGAGATGGCGGCACTAAAAAAATATGTGCGCCAAACTCGTAGCTATTCAGGATTCAAGAAGTTGCCGATTAAGTGGTCTGAGGGAACTGGAAATGATTTCCCACGCCTTTCTGTCAAAGTGAAATCTGAGCTAGTGGCATTCGGTGATCCTGATGTTATCGAGGTGGATCAGAACGGTGTAGTTGGCGGCGGCACACATATACGCCCACATCAACTTGAGAAGCTTGTCCAAGAACGTGGCGATGAGGTCGTCTTCTTTGATGGTCGAAATGCATTCGAAGCTGAGATTGGCAAGTTTAAAAATGCGATTATTCCGGATGTAACTTCATCGCGTGATTTCATTGAAGAGATTGAAAGCGGAAAGTACGATCACATCAAGGATAAGCCAGTAGTTACTTACTGCACCGGTGGAATCCGCTGCGAGATCATCTCTGCCGTAATGGTTAAGAATGGCTTTAAAGAGGTTTATCAGATCGACGGCGGCATCGTTAAGTACGGTGAGGCGTTTGGTGATGATGGATTTTGGGAAGGCTCTCTCTATACATTCGACGCACGCATGAAGATGGAGTTCTCTGACCACACCAAAGTTATTGGTAAATGTGAAAAGTGTAAAGCTCCAAGCAATATGTTTAGAAATTGTAAAACAGCTTCATGCCATCAACTTATTCTCCTCTGCGATTCATGTGCCGCGCTAGATCCAAATCTTTCTTGCACACATGATCCAAGTAAGGCACGCGACGCAGAGCTCATCGGCTAGTTGCAGATCCAATGATCTGGTGGCCAACAGAGGTACCCACACTTACTCGTGGCCTCATCACACTTCGCAAACCACATCTTGACGATACGCAAGCAGTCTTTGATGGTTGCCAAGATCCCTTGATTCCAAGATTTACAGCTATCAGCGCTGACTATTCAATGGCGCATGCACTTGATTATGTGCAGCGAACTGATGCATCAGTACGCACACAGCGCGAACTGCCTTTCGTCATCGAGTATGGCAATGGCGATGACAAAGTCTTTGCTGGAACTATCTCTTTCCACTCACTGAGCGTGAAGAACAGCGTGGGTGAACTTGGATATTGGATGACATCTTCAATGCGCGGCAAGGGCATTGCAACGACAGCCGCTCGAATGCTCACTGATTATGGCTTTGCAACAATTGGCTTCAAGAGAATTGAAGGAATCGTCGATCGCGACAACGTCGCCTCGCTCAAGCTTCTCGAATCTGCTGGATATCAACGAGAAGGACTTCTACGAAACAAGATCAGCCGAGATGATGGACGCCAAGTAGATATGTATATCTACGCCGCCCTGCCCGAGGATTGGGAATATCTTCCCGATTAAGTCATGAGCAGAAACATCGCTGATTGAGGTCAACTAACTCTCGACTAAGGAAGTGCGCGAGTACCATGTGAGTCATGGAATCACTAGCGTTACTTGTTGCTCTGATTCTTGCTGTCATCATGCTTAGTGGGCCGCTTGGAATTCTGTTGACGATTAATCCAATTTGGAATGCAACGCTAAAAGTTCCTGGGCTCTGGTATGCCCGTCGAGTGCTTATAACGATCTTTGCGGCAATTGGAATTGTCTTCGGATTTCAAGTTTTGTTTAGCGGAGTACCGCTAATTGCTTCACTCATGGTGATGTCAGGAATGGCTTTCAACATGATTGCGATCAAATTGGAATACCAAATCGGTAAATTCAATAAGCGCGCAACTCCAAGAACGCCGGGAGCATCAGAACTCTAGATACTAAATAATGGTGGAGGTGCCGGGAATCGAACCCGGGTCCTTCGGAATCAAAATAGGGCTTCTACGGGCGTAGTGTGCTTATCGTTTTCTCAGTTCCGAATCTCTTACACACGAGTATTCGACAAACTCATTTGCGAAACTGTTCTCTCTACATATTCGCAACGCTATGCAGATGAAAAGCTCTCTAGCGACGCCAGATTCCAGAGCGAGAGCGCCCCTGGGCTGACGGATTCAGACTAGCTTATGCAGCTAGTGTGAAATCACTGCGACTTTTGTCTGCAGTTAGTTGTGCACGGATTTCATGGTTTACGAGATCATTCCGGCTTCCTCGGCCCGCTTCCCCTATCTCAACAACCAAAGTCGAGACCGTTCACCCCCATGGGTGTGGAAAGCATTGTCGCCATCTCGATGAGTCACTCTCGTGAATCACCTGAAGTGCCGACTGTTATGCAATACCACTATGTAGTTGTGTTCTAAGTGTATAGAACGTTGGTGACATCGCGAAAATTGCATCTTCTTCCTCATCAAAAGGCACCGCAAAGGGCGGAAAATCACTTGGCTGAACTTGAGCAGACTGCCCAGTAGGCAGCACTTTCAGAAGGCAAAACTGGTGCTGCGCAGGAAATTACTTATTAATCAGATTTATACGCACAGTTATAAACGTTTAGAAGTCTTTGCCGGTCTTGCGGCGAGACATCTCACGATCAACCTCGCGTGAATCTTGGCGTTCTTTTAGGGCGGCGCGCTTATCGTAGGCTTTCTTTCCACGAGCAAGTGCAATCTCAATTTTAGCTTTGCCATCTTTAAAGTAGAGCTGCAAAGGAATAAGTGTGAGGCCACCTTCTTTAGTAAGTGTATGAAGTTTGCGTAGCTCTTGCATATGTACCAACAACTTACGCTCACGACGAGGCGTGTGGTTATTCCACGTTCCTTCTGTGTATTCAGGAATATGTACGCCGCTTAACCACAACTCACCATTACTTACATGTGCATATCCATCAATCAAGGATGCGCGACCCGCGCGCAAGGATTTAACTTCAGTACCAGTGAGAACAATCCCGCACTCATAGACATCTTCGATCGAGTAATCATGACGCGCTTTCTTATTCTGCGCGATGAGTTTGCGACCGACCTCTTTGACCATGATCTGACTCTAGTCCTTGAGCCTAAGCCCTAGACCTTGAGGTAACGGCGAAGTGTTACAAGAGAAGCGAAGGTGGAGACAACAAGTCCGGTGAGAAGTAACCAAGCTGAAGCGACCCAGACTTCATTCCAACCGAAGAAGTTAGTGAAGGTAAGAATTGGAGCAATCTGAGTATCTACAACTTGCTTAAGGCCAGCCAGTAGCCCTGTTGCTACACCCCAACCAATAATTGCGGAGATAATGCCCTCGAGTAAGAATGGCAACTGAATAGAAAACGAGGATGCGCCAACGAGCTTCATCACACCAGTCTCACGACGGCGGTTAAAGGCGGCAATACGCAAGGTATTTGAAATCAACAGCGCTGCTGTGAGGACTGATGCTAAGCCGACTGCGATGGCACCATTTCGTAATACACCGAGTAACTGGAAGAACTTCTCCAGAATGCTTCTTTGATCCTGCACAACATCAACGCCAGGGCGTCCGGTAAATGCTGAAACAACGACTGCAAACTGTGTTGGGTCATCTAGCTTCACGCGGAAAGACTCAGGTAATTGATCTGCAGTCACATTTTGTGCAATTGCAGAATCTTTAAAGCGCTCTTGGAAGCGAGAAAATGCCTCTGATTGGCTCTCGTAATAGACGCTCTGAACTACTGGAAGAGCTGCCAGATCTGCCTTAATTGTTGTGCGCTGTGCATCGGTGACTACTCCACCAGCACATGATGCTGACTCAGATAAAGGTCCGCATAGAAAGACAGATACTTCGATCTTGTCATACCAATAATCTTTCATCGCATTGACCTGTGCGTTTGAAAGCAAGCCAATTCCAAGCAGTGAAAGTGAGATAGCTGTCGTTACAACAACAGCAAAGGTCATGGTGAGGTTACGTCGAAGTCCGATACGGACTTCACTGAGCAAGAATCCTGCGCGCATTTCTCTCTCCCTTACCCTGTGTATCCATAGACGCCACGAACTTGATCGCGGATTACATGTCCGCCATCTAGCTCGATTACGCGCTTACGCATCTGATCAACAATTCCTGAATCGTGTGTAGCCATCAAAACTGTTGTACCTTCACGGTTAATTCTGTCGAGCAACTTCATAATTCCCACTGAAAGCGCTGGGTCAAGGTTACCTGTTGGCTCATCCGCGATGATGATCGCTGGCTTTGTGACATATGCGCGAGCAATCGCTACACGTTGCTGCTCACCACCTGAGAGCTGGTTAGGCATGCGATCGCCCTTATCTTCAAGACCAATCAATTCAAGTACTTCAGGAACTTCGCGGTTGATCTCTTTCTTAGAGTAACCAAGAACATGAAGAGCGAAGGCAATATTTTCAGTGATCGTCTTATTTGGGAGAAGGCGGAAATCTTGGAAGACGGTTCCCAGTTGGCGACGAAGCTCAGGGATCTTATGGTTTGAAAGTTTGCCCAAATCTTTTCCAGCAACATGAATGACACCAGATGACGGCTTCTCTTCACGGAGGATCAAACGTAAGAAAGTTGACTTACCTGAACCTGATGCACCGACAAGGAAGACAAACTCTCCCTTAACAATTTCAAGGTTGACTGAATCGAGGGCAGGGCGTTCTTGACCTGGATAGGTCTTCGTCACATTCTCAAAGCGAATCATCTGCTGCTCCTCTTAACCACTTCCATGGGAAGGGCTTGCGCCCGACCCGTTGGTGCTCTCGCTCCATGCGGAACTTAAGACCTTTGGATCACAGGGCTGTGAAGCCCCATCGTCTCCGTACTGTGCCTAGTTTATGGAACATGGGCCATCTATGCGGGATTTGAGCGCAGATAGACCCGACTTTAGATAGAAATTGAGTCCATATTCAGGCGTAGAACACTGTGAGATACACAGCAGTTAATTCTGCGAGAGCTCGTCATTGTGGATGGCAAACGACTCAAAACGAGTGTGTATCTGAGATTTATTGCGAAGCTTGAGAACGTCGCCAGCGAATACCAGCTTCGATAAAATCATCGATCTCGCCGTTAAGTACTGCTGATGTATTTCCAGTCTCGTGGTTGTTACGAAGATCCTTCACCATTTGATACGGAGCAAGAACGTACGAACGCATCTGATTTCCCCAAGAACCTGAGTTATCACCCTTGAGAGCATTTATTTTTGCTTGCTCCTCTTGACGGCGTCGTTCAAGTAACTTTGATTGCAACACCACCATTGCTGTTGCCTTATTTTGAATCTGAGAACGTTCGTTCTGACATGAGACAACGATGCCAGTTGGAAGGTGCGTCAAGCGAACAGCGGAGTCAGTTGTATTTACTCCCTGACCGCCAGGACCTGATGAGCGGTATACGTCCACGCGAATTTCTTTCTCATCAATCTCAACATGATCACTCTGCTCAACGAATGGAACAACTTCAACGCCGGCAAAAGAAGTATGTCGGCGTGATTGTGAATCAAAGGGAGAGATGCGCACTAAACGATGAGTACCTTGTTCAACAGAGAGTGTTCCATAGGCATATGGAGCGCTCACACGAAACGTTGTTGATTTAATGCCAGCTTCTTCTGCATATGAAGTTTCTAGCACATCAACTTTATGTTCGTGACGTTCGCAGTAGCGCAAGTACATGCGCATCAACATTTCAGCCCAGTCCGCTGCCTCCACGCCACCGGCTTCAGAGCGAATTGTGATCAGTGCATCGCGATCGTCATACTCCCCATTAAGGAGTGTTGTGACTTCAAGTTCGCTGATCGCCTTAACTGTTGAATCAAGTTCATTCTCGGCATCACGTAGTGCTGATCCATCTGGTTCATCGGCTGCTAATTCAAAAAGCACCGGCAAATCTTCAACCCGACGCCGTAGAGATTTAAGCCGCGTAATAGTTGATTGCACACGTGAGAGCTTGCTTGTAACTGCCTGAGCCTTTTCCGGGTCATCCCACAGATTGGGGACACCCGCTTCAGCTTCTAGTTCTACTGCTTCAGCCTCAAGTTTTGGGAGATTAAGAACCTTTTCAATAGAAACAAGGGTCGCGTCAATCTCAGCTATCTCGAGGTTATATTCGCGGGCCATGGGGAAAGGATACCCACTCGAATAGAGCAATCACCTCACTGAGTGTGTGGTGGAAGTCAACTAACCCGAAAGCCAAAGAGATAGAAGCCATTGTTGCGTTGGTTATAAGTTGTTGCCGAAGAAATCAATGTGACACTTCTTAAATTCAGAAATGGAAGTTGAAAGGGGAGATCAACTTCTACCTTCAGAGCAACTCGTAGATCTCGGCCATCACAAGCAATTTCTGCAACTTCCAAATTGCGCGCTCCTTTATCGATCAGCAATTTGCTCTCTTTTGATAAATCAGAAAGTGCCTCTGCGATACCAACTTGAGCTTTCTGGCAATCGATTGGAACTCCGGGATCTTCTGGGCCATGACCGAATAGATTTTGAGCCATGTTTAGCACATTGAATTTTCCAGTGTAATAAGCATCTTCATCCAAGAAATGTGCTCCGCGTTGAGCAGCCGATTCTGCACTTTGAGTCAGGGTTCGCTTTGCCAAGGTAATCGTTGCAATATTGGTTGTAATCATCACGAGTGAAATTGTGATGAGAAAGAGTGCAATTATTAGAACAGAGATTGACCCTCTCTCATCCTGAATCATTAATGAGAATTTTCGTAGTGCTGCTCGATTTCTATTTGAAATGTTCCGAACGGTGCACACTCTTTTCATGACTGGCTCCAAGGAGAAAAATACTCCTGGGCTGCGGCTTCAATAATCCGACCGTGACTGAATGACGGATCCATTCTCAAAGTGATTCTCACTCGTCCATTTGGAAGATGGCACGGACTCTTACTGCACTTCATCTCAACATTTATCGCAGCAATTTCGTGCTGACTTAAACCAAGGCTCTTCCCACCGACCTCAATGACTTGCCGAATGAGCGCTTCGCCTGATTCATCGCTGCTACTTTCTATGAAACTTCGCAGACTCTCTCTTGCCAAAGTTTGCATCGCCATCTCATGAGAACTCACTGCGGCGAATTGTCCAAGAAAGATAAAAATAGGAATAAACAGCGGTAGTGCCAGTACAACGAATTCAACGCTGGCGCTTCCTTCATCCCTTTGCACAGTTTTCTTAGCAAGCTGCAATAGTCTTGTGGTGGCTAATCTTTTCATCGGGTGTTCTCAATAATCGCAAGCCCCCGGGCATCTGTCTCTAGCTCTCGTTCTAGAAGTGCGGCAAGGCCTGGAAGTAGCTCTGGAATCTTCCGACTTTGCACCGTTATCAACATTGATAGATTTGAGAACCGATCTGGGGATTCAAGCTTCCGCTCCCTATCTGATTGCGAAAAGTTACCTGAAATTGCTCGAGTCGAAGCTTGGTCTGCCGCTGCTAGGTAGTCAGCATCTCTCATCCCTATGGCAAGAATCAGTTGCATTCCGACAAGAAAGAGAAAGAGAAGAGGTATCAGAACCAACGAACTCTCAACATTGCCTCGATCGTCTTTGATTAGTCGCCATGCATCTCTACACCGAGTCACTTATCGAATGCCGTTCATTGCATCGAGTGAATTCTTAAGTATTGCGGATAGTCGTGGTGCTGCAATAGTCCAAATTGCTGTTACCAATCCTGTCGTCATTAAGACAACCAGTACCCAACCTGGAACATCTCCACGTTCATCTTTCATCATCTTCACAAATTTCTTCTCTGTCACTGCTTTCAGCGAAGCTAAGATCCTCTCTTGCATCCATATCGCGCTCTTTAGTGTCTTTCCTGAGATCTCTTCAGCGCTTATTGATTTCTGCATGTGCTTCTCCTTCTTCTATAGGTTTATTTGTCGCTCTTCTTCTGTCGCTCTTCTTCTGTCGCTCTTCTTCTGTCGCTCTTCTTCTGTCGCTCTTCTTCTGTCGCTCTTCTTCTGTAGCTCTT
>Ga0315902_10008052_pt1 | contig 14317 bp, 15 predicted proteins | sample LakEriMetagenome_9_FD_203523 | JGI IMG/M metagenome (GOLD analysis project Ga0315902, IMG submission 203523) | Freshwater fungal communities from buoy surface, Lake Erie, Ohio, United States - Buoy 12 MA117 | ecosystem: Environmental > Aquatic > Freshwater > Lake > Lake biofilm | place: USA... | reverse complement strand
AGACTTCCGCAACCAAGAACGGTTGAGACAGGAATCGCTCGATACGACGAGCGCGTCGAACGACTGTCTTGTCCTCTTCGCTCAATTCATCGACACCGAGAATCGCGATGATGTCTTGGAGTTCGCGGTATCGCTGCAGTGTTCGTTGAACGCGGCGAGCGATGTTGTAATGGCGTTCGCCAACGATTGCTGGGTCGAGAATTCGGGAGTTGGACGCCAGTGGATCCACCGCAGGATAAATACCCTTTTCGGAAATGGAACGCTCAAGGTAGATAAACGCATCGAGCTGACCGAATGCCGTCGCTGGCGCGGGGTCGGTCGGATCGTCCGCAGGAACGTAAACCGCTTGAACCGAGGTGATCGCACCCCGCTTCGTTGAGGTGATTCGTTCTTGGAGGGCGCCCATTTCGGTCGCGAGGGTTGGTTGGTAACCCACCGCGGAAGGCATCCGACCCAAGAGCGCCGACACTTCGGATCCTGCTTGGGAGAATCGGAAGATGTTGTCGACGAACAAGAGCGTGTCCTTGCCGGTGGTGTCCCGGAAGTATTCCGCCATGGTCAATGCGGAAAGTGCCACGCGGAGACGGGATCCGGGTGGCTCGTTCATCTGACCGAACACCATGCAGGTTTGTTCAATAACCTTGCGTCCGGTCTTGCCGATTTCCGCTTCTTGCATTTCAAGCCAAAGGTCGGTTCCTTCGCGGGTTCGTTCTCCAACCCCTGCGAACACCGAATAACCACCGTGGGAGCTAGCAACCCGAGCGATCAACTCCTGAAGAATAACCGTCTTTCCAAGACCTGCACCACCGAACAAACCTGCTTTACCACCGCGAACGAACGGGGTCAGCAAATCGATAACCTTAATACCGGTTTCGAAGACTTCCGTGTTGGTGGAAAGTTCGGATACCGGGGGAGCTTGGCGGTGGATAGGCCAACGGTCTTGTGCCTTCACTTCGCCTCGTTGGTCGATCGGTTCTCCGAGCACGTTGAACACGCGGCCGAGGTTCCCTTCGCCGACCGGAACCGAAACCGGTTTGCCGGTGTCGACGCAATCAAGCCCTCGCATCAGACCGTCGGTGCTACCGAGAGCGACGCAACGGACACGTCCACCACCAAGGTGCTGTTGGACTTCGCCGGTGAGATTGATCTTCACACCCTTCTTATCGCTGACAACGTGGACTGCGTTGTAGATCGACGGAAGGCCATCTTGGGGGAATTCGGCGTCGAACGTAGATCCGATAACCTGACTGATTTTACCAACGCCTTTGCCGGTAGAGACGCTCATGTTCTTCTCTGTCGTAAGTTTGCTACTAGTGATTTGGAGAGTTCGTTAGACGGATTGCTCGATCAGTCACGTTGGAGCGATCGATAACTTTTTTTAAAAAATAACTTTTGTAAATCGGCGAGGTGAATGGCCCAGTGCTTCTACTAGCCCAGTGCTTCTACTAGCCCAGTGCTTCTACACCGCCGATGATTTCCATAATCTCTTGGGTAATCTTGCTCTGACGAGCCCGATTGAATGTTCTCGATAGGGACTTGATCAAGTCCCCTGCGTTCTCCGTGGCGCTCTTCATCGCGACCATCCGTGCAATTTGCTCGCTGACTGCAGCATCGAGGAAGCACTTGAAAAGGCGGGCTCGAAAGCTTGCGGGCACGACTTCTTCAAGGATTCCAGCGGCTGAGGGCAAGAACTCGTAATCGTCCTTAAGCTTCTTTTCTGACGAAGGTTTCTCTCCATCTTTGGGAGCAGAGTTACCAGCAGGAACCTCGATCCCTGCAAATGGCAACAGTGTCTCAACGATTGGGATTTGCTTCGAGCTACTGATGAACTTGGTATACGCGACATCGACTCGATCCACTTGGCCGGTGATGTAACGGGTGATGAGTTCATCAGCGATCCTAGCCACCGCATCGAAAGCTGGCTGATCTTCGAACTCGGAGTAGGTCTTTTCGACTGGAACTCCAGCAAACCGGAACGCAGCGATACCGCGTTTCCCGCTGACGCTGGTCTGCCCCGCAGTCGCTTGTTCTTTGATCTCGTTCCTGCGCTGCACGGCAACACGCACCACCGAGCCGTTGTAACCGCCGCACAAACCGCGATTGGCGGTCAGCACCAACATGTCGACCGCTTTGACTTCGTCATGAGCCTGAAGAAGCGGATGGGAAACATCCGTACCGCTCTTGGCAAGGTCTTGAACGATTTGCGTGATACGCTTGGTGTAGTCGGTCGCCGCCGCAGCGCGATCCATGGCTTTCTTGAATCGCGCGGTGGCGATCAATTCCATGGTCCGCGTAATTTTGCGGATGTTGCGAACGCTTTTTCGGCGTTTATCGAGTTGTCGAATATTGGCCATAGCAGGTCGGAACCTTGGTTCGCTTGACTATCGGAAAGTAGCTTTGAAAGCGGTAATCGTCGACTTGATCATTTCCTCGACTTCGGAAGTCAGATCTTTGACCTCTTGGATCTTGCTGATCAATTCCGGCTTGCGATCTCGAACGTACGAGAGCAAACCGACTTCGAACTCACGAACCTTGGCCACGGGGATATCGTCCAAGTGCCCCCGGGTTCCGGCGTAGATGCTGACGATTTGTTCGGCAACGTCCATCGGTTGGTATTGGGACTGCTTGAGCAATTCCACCATTCGATACCCACGATCGAGCTTGGCCTGGGTGGCCGGATCGAGTTCGGTACCCAACTGTGCGAAAGCTTCGAGTTCGCGGAACGCTGCAAGGTCCAATCGCAGACCGCCCGCAACCTTCTTCATCGCTTTGATCTGAGCGTTACCACCGACGCGTGAAACCGAGATACCGACGTTCATCGCAGGACGGATACCGGCAAAGAACAAGTCGGGTTGCAAGTAAATCTGACCGTCGGTGATCGAAATCACGTTGGTAGGAATGTATGCGGAAACTTCGCCTTCCAGCGTTTCGATAATCGGCAAGCTGGTCAGCGAACCTCCTCCGAGTTCTGCAGAAAGCTTTGCCGAACGCTCGAGCAAGCGGCTGTGGCAATAGAAAACGTCCCCTGGGAACGCTTCACGTCCTGGTGGACGACGCATCAACAAGCTCAACTGGCGATACGCGACAGCTTGCTTGCTCAAATCGTCATAGACGATCAACGCGTGTTGTCCATTGAACATGAAATGCTCGGCCATCGCGGTTCCCGCGTAAGGAGCGACGTACTGCAACGGTGCCGGGGAACTAGCTCCAGAAACAATGACCGTGGTGTAGTCCATCGCCCCCGCTTTGGTAAGGGCGTCGATGATCAACGCAACGGACGACTCCTTCTGACCGATCGCGACGTAGAAGCATTTCACTCCCTTGCCTTTTTGGTTGATAATCGCGTCGATGGCGATTGCGGTCTTACCGGTCTTTCGGTCACCGATGATCAATTCCCGCTGACCACGTCCGATCGGCGTCATCGCATCGATCGCTTTGATCCCGGTCTGCATCGGCTCATGGACCGGCTGTCGCTCGGCCACGCCTGTCGCAATGATTTCGACTTGGCGACGGACATCGGTGTTGACGGGGCCTTTGCCGTCGATGGGATTTCCCAGTGGATCGAGAACGCGTCCGATGACGGCATCACCCGCAGGAACGCTAAGAAGCGTACCGAGTGCACGGACTTCGTCACCTTCGTTGATGCTCAGGTAGTCACCGAGAATAATCACACCGACCGACTTCTCCTCAAGGTTGAACGCCAACCCGATAACGCCGCTCGGGAACTCCACCATCTCACCGGACATTACGCCAGAAAGACCGTAGACTCGGGCGATACCGTCCCCGACCTCGAGGACCGTGCCAACTTCTCGGACATCGATTTGACTGCCGAACTGTTCGATTTCTTTCTGAATGACGGACGCTATTTCATCCGAGTTAAACTTCATCTCATCAACCTCGTGGGTGTCGTAACCGCGTCACAAACTAATCGCGGAAAGGAACTCGATATTCGGAAAGGTATAGGAAAAGGGAAACACGTTTTGCTGGATACGGCCAGTTAACTGGACTGAACCAGCGAGCCTGCAACGGATCGCAAGGCGTTTTCGGCCCGCTGGCCGACCGACTTGCGAAGCAATCGCAATTGGCCGTCCACGCTGCCGTCATAGACTGTATCGCCGACCCGAACCACCAATCCCCCCAGTATCCCAGGGTTGATCTTGGTTTGCAGTCGGACATCTTTCTTGAACAACCCTTGAAGCTTCGCAACAAGAGCTTTTTCGGCCGCCGCATCCAGCGGCTTAGAAACGGTGACTTCGACTTGAATCCGACCTGCCAACTCGTCCCTGAGTTTCGAAGCCGACTCTTGAATTGCACGGATCGCATTCAATCGGTACCGCCGCGCCACGATCTTTAGGAATGTCAGCAACGTACCGTTCATCTTGCCGCCAAAGACTCGCTCGAGCAGAGCCCACTTGTCTTCGGGTTGCATCTTCGGGTTCGCCAATGCTGCTTCCAGTTTTGGATTGCGGTCCAAAACATCGTTCACCAACGATTCCAACTCGTCTACCACTACGTCGACTTGACCATTCTTCGCAGCTGTGCTCAGCAGTGCACGCGCGTACACTTCACCCACATGCTGTTCTTCGCTGTCGAAGACGGTAGCAATCTTGTTGGTTTGCTCAGACATGTTTAGCTGGAATACTCTGATGGAGGAGGAACGTTGCTTGGTGACTAGCTATGTTTGACTAAACCCGATGAGGAGTTACGGCAAATCGCCGCAACCATTCGGACTTCGCGGTTAGGCTGGCCTGCGTGCAGCAACGAAGGGCTAATTGCTGCTTGGCAGACGCCCGAGAGCGTCGCTGATCAATTGCTGATGATCGCCTTGGTTGAGCTCTCGACCGATAACGCGTCGGGCCAAACCAAATGCAATGTCGGTACTCTTTGTGGAGAGCTCCGAGATCGCTGCTTGCTTCGCGGTCTCGATCTCCGACCGAGCCCGTTCGATCATCCGAGTGGACTCGTTCTGGGCATCGACCTTCATTCGTTCAGCAACAACAGCAGCATCCTTCTTCGCTTGGTTCACGAGCTCTTGAGCCTGAACTGCTGCATCCGCCAACTTAGCTTCGTACTCCTTGAGCTTCACCGCTGCTTGCTCGGATGCCCGCTGAGCATCCGCGATCTGATTGGCGATGGTCGCTTCGCGCCGCGCGAGACCCTGCGAGATAGGTTTCCACGCAGCCAAATACAAACCTGCACACAACAAAACGAAGACCAGTGCGGTGAAGAGAGCTTTGTCGCTCTTAAACTCCAACAGAGATTCGCTCTCTGACGAAGCGTACCCATGCGTCGGATCATAGTGATCGCCACCGCCTCCCTCGAAGGCAACGGCTGGGAGCACCCACCCGAACAGCACGACTAACATAGCGACCGCGAGGGTCATTCCACGCGATTTTGCACTCATACGAAGCCTCAACGAAAACAAATGACTAACAAGCCCAAACCGTCACGACCGACGAACTAGCCTGCAAACGGGTTTTGACCCGAGCAAACGAACACGGCGTAGAACGCGAGACCTTCGATCAGAGCCGCTGCGATAATCATCGCAACCTGAATGATGGTTGCCGAGTCAGGCTGACGAGCGATCGACTCAACCGCACCCTTGCCGACAAAGCCGATTCCCAAACCAGCACCGATAACAGCCAAGCCAGCACCGATTGCTCCGGGGATATTTCCACCACCTTCAGCAGCCGCGGCAGGGAGAGCCATCAAGATCATGAAACCTACAACCAAAAAACCAAACCGAACGATATTCAACACTTTACTAAACTCCTTGAGGATCGACGTGATCTTCTCGCAATAAAAATGAAGAGGAACGGGGAATCTGCTCTTCAGCAGACAAAATTAACTAGTGAACTCAAAACAAACAGAACTAACCACCTCGGGCCAATAAGACCCTAGTGATGATGGATCGAACTTCCAATGAACAAAGCCGCCAAGAACGTGAAAACGTAAGCTTGAAGGAACGCCACGAAAACTTCCAGGAAGCTCAGAACTGTCGTGCCCAGAACCGAAATACCTGCCACCCCAAACCATGCCGGTGTGCTCATCCCAAGCGCTGCTTTCGCACTGATTCCGATACCGAGGATGCCAAGCAACACCAAGTGCCCAGCCCCCATATTCATCAACAATCGCACCGCCAACACCGCATGCTTGATAAACAGTGATGCAAACTCAATCAACCACAGCAAGGGAACCACCCAAAACGCCAAATACCAGGGAAGCCCCAAACTTGGGCAAATGTTCTTCAAGTAACCCACGACACCAAACGCCTTAACACCTACAAATAGCCCCACTAGGAACACTAGACACGCCAGAGCACCAGCGGTACCAAGCGACGCCGTGGGCGAGCCCACCCAAGGAATCATCCCCATCAGGTTGCAACCAAGGATGAAGAAAAACATCGTCCACAGGAAAGGCATGAACCTATCCGCATCGTGCTCACCCATCGCAGGAACAACAACATTGTTGCGAATCGCCTGCACAAACCCCTCAAGCAGATTCCACGCCTTCCCTTTCGGCGGAGCGTCCGACTGAACCTTGCGAGCCAACCAACGGAACAGCAAGAACATCAAGATCGCCACGATCACTTCAATGATCATGTAGCGAGAGATACAGAAACCTGATTCTTTGTCGTAGGCATTGCGCAACTCACCAAATGGTTGCGGGATCATAATCTTGCCGTCGAGTGTCTTGTTGTATTCGGCGATTTTTTCGGGGCCCCACTCTTTCGTCTCAGGGCGAGAAAGATACCCCTTGAGCTGGTCACTGGTCCTCAAGCTATGCTTCAACGCGTCCCACTTTGCCACCGACTCCGGATTTTGCATCAACTCAAAAAACCAAACGTTTTCAAGCTCTGGATGGGCAGCAACGTAAGCGTTCAACCCACCATCGGTCGCGGTTGGGGCATTCTTTTTCGCCCACGACGCAGCCTTCTTCCGGACCTGCTGGTATTGCGATTCAAGGTACGCCGAAAGCGGCCAACCTGCGTTCTTGTGAGCCGCATGCTGCCAATGCTCCCAACCCGCCTTGAGATCTTCCAGGTTCGCCGCAGGTACTTCCAGGCTCTTCTCAAGACCCTCGATCAACTGGGCCGATTCCCACGACTGATATTCTGGGTCCAGTCGGACAAACCATTCTGGGAAGTCCGACGCCTTCGTGCGATTACTCCGCCAAAGAAACTTTGGCACTTCAAAGTAGTAACCGTCTTTTATGTGGAGGATATCCGAGGCCATCTATGGATGCTTGACGCGTGTCAGAGAGGAGTACCAGCGAATGGAAAGCCCGGATTCTAATATCAGAAAAAGAAAATAACACCCCAGCAACGACAACACGAATGAATTGCGGTGCGGCCATTTTGTCGCAGCCATGAGCACCATGCTCCCTAGCGTTACCAAGGTGCGAAACGCGATCGTTAACAGCGAAGAGGCGACCGGGTTCTGCTTTCCCAGCGGACCTCGTCGCCATTGAATCGACGCCAATGTCACCGATGCACAGATCGCGAGAGCCGCAATTCCAGCCGCCATCCCCCCAAAATCAACCCCGCTGGAAACTCCCGCGTCCTGCGCGGGCTCTCGAAGGTGGGCTGCAACGATCCCCGCCACTCCAAAGCAGACAGCCGAAAGCAACCAACGAAGCTCAGAACCAACGCTCGGAAGGGCACTCACCGCACTCTCCTCGGATCTGACGCCGGATCAGATATCCCCCCATCCGTCGACGGCGTCTTACTGTCGAACTCGCTGCTGGCGATCGGCGAATCCCCTCTACGGTTCTTTGCCTCTATCTCCGCGATCTTCACCACGTAAAACATCCCTACGACCGCAAGCAAAGTTCCCAAAGCAAAACCGATTGGCATCAAAAACGAAGTTCCCAAAAGCCAATCCCCAACCGCCCCGAAAGCCCCAACACCCATCAGCAGCACTAATACTGCGAAGACTCGCGAGAGGGCGGAGATCGCAGAATCGAGCCCCGCATGCCGATCGCCGCGACTTTTGCGGTTTGAATCCGCATTTCCAGAGGACTCTTCTGACATTTGTTATGGGCTCCGCAGATCGTGTTTTCTGAACGAAAAACCTGGAAAAGTGCGCGTTTGGGCAATCGCCAAAAGGCTTGAATGCGGGCAAAAAAGGCTAGAAAACACGTACCCGGTTAAGCATACTGGGGGAAAGCGTTTCTGACGACTCCTCCGAAGGTACTAGGAAGCGCACGGAGTTCCATCGAGATCAGCCAGGAGAACCCCCGGTGCCCCCAGCTAAAAAGCCTGCAAAATCGAAAACCAAATCCCCGGCTAATTCCGGCCCGGGCGGGGCGACCTCGCGTGGAAAACAGCCTTCCTCTGCCGCGACGGCGGCCAAGGGTGTAAAGCCGGCGAAGGGCGCTGCGGCCAGCAAAGCCCCCCAAAAAAGCTCCGCGAAGAAAGGGACTGCTTCCGCTTCCAAGCCAGCCCCCAGCAAGAAGTTTGCACCCAGCAAAAAGGTAGTCGCAAAGCCTGCTTCGACCAAGCCTGCCAGCGGCAAGTCCAAGGAATCGAAAACAACGGATGCCAAGAGAGCCTCCACCCCGAAATCGGCGGCAGTGAAGGCCGCCAGCGCGAAAACAAGCGCCATCAAGATCGCGGCACCGGTCAAAGGGGCGGCTGCCGCTGGGAACCGCAGCAGTATCGCTTCGAGCAAAAAAGACTCGAGAAAAGACTCAAAGCCAAAAGACTCAAAGACCTCCGCATCGACGCCCACAGCGGCAACATCGAAGCAAAAACCGGTGGTAACCAAGTCTCCCATTGCCAAATCCCCGGTTGCCAAACCTGCGAGCCCTCCAGCGATTGCTCGACCGATCGCAGCGAGGCCGGCGGCCGCGAAAAAGGAACAACTTCCGATTCCGCCCAAGTCGAACACGAATCCTGAAATCGTTGCCAAGATCCGATCGGCTCAAGAGATCAAAGAAAAGCGGAAGGACTTGGCTCAGGAGCCACCAAAAAGAACCTTAACCCCACTGACCCCGGTGACTCCGGTCGTTAAAGGCCAGGATCGAATTGTCTTGATGGTGCACGATCCTTACTGGCTGCATGCGCATTGGGACATTACTCGTCAAACCGTCGATCGCGCGAAAGCGGCTCTCGTCGAGCACTGGCATTCGGTGAAACCAATCCTGAGACTCCTCAAACTGGATGACAGCGGTACTACCGATAGCTCGGAAACGATCTATCGCGATATCGAGATCCATGGCGGTGTTCGCAACTGGTACATGGACGTCGATAATCCACCATCCCGGTTCCAGATCGTCATGGGTTACCTCACAGCTTCCGGGCGATTCTACGAGTTGGTGCGAAGCAACACTGTGGTTACACCAACTCCGGGTGGCAAAGAAGCAAGCGACGACCATTGGGCAGATATCGCCAAGGATGCGGAACGGATCTATGCGATGAGCGGTGGCTACGGGGACGAAACGCAGCGAGGCGAACTCTCTGAGGTCTTCGAAGACCGATTGAAACGCACGATGGACATCGATGTTCTTTCTCAGTTTGGAAGCGGAGCCGAAGGTGGACTAAAACGATCGCGACAATTCCACTTCGATGTCGACGCCGAACTGATCGTCTTTGGGTCAACCCATCCAGACGCCCACGTCACGATCGGTACGGAACCGGTCAAAGTTCGAAACGACGGTACGTTCTCAATTCGATTGCCATTCCCGGACCGTCGGCAGGTTCTACCCGCGACCGCGAAGAGTCGCGATGGTGTCGACGAGCAAACGGTCGTCATCGCCGTCGAACGGAACACCAAAGTGATGGAGCCACTTTCGATGGATGGCGAGGAGCCTTAGGCGATACGCGACGCGGTTTCACTGGCGTGCATCTACGGATCCGGCTATTCAAGGATCCAGCTATTCACGGACCCGTCGCTGGATACTTGCCAAGCCTGGACATCGATAACAATCTTCCAGAAGAAACCAATCTTCCAGGCACGGAGTGTCTCAACGGCACTTGCCTTGCGAGCTCCATGGTATTCGCGTTTCGAGAATTGTTTCGCCGGGTACTAAGCTTCCGTGCCCGATTCTTCCGGTTGCGAACGGAGCTTCAGCATCCAAACTCCGTTTCCGAGATCGTTGTACGTCGACTCGGTCATGAGCTCACGGATGAGCATCACGCCACGACCTCGCGGTTGGTCGATCCGGTCATCGTCGGTGGGATCCGCAACATTTCGATGGTCAAATCCTTGGCCTTGATCGGTCACGGAAAGCTCAGCACGCTCACGACTCACCCGAAAGACCACGTGAACTTGCTTGGAGTCATCTCGCTTATTCCCGTGCTCGATGGCATTCACGACAGCCTCTTCAATGGCCATCTGGATATGAAAGACGTCCCGACCTTCCCACCCCAATGTCTCCAAAGCCGTCATGAGTTCTTCGATGACCGCATGCCCTGCATCCAGTTCGCTAGGGATCTTCTTGTCGATTGACCACGACGCGTCGATGCTTGTCATGAGTGAACATCGCTTTTGGTTTGAGGCTACGGGTAACCGGATGGTCTTGATACCGGATGTTCGAAACCAGAAATGGGTTCGGTTTCCTTCCGCACCCCGGGGTTCTGGACAGCCAATGCTCGAACGCGTCTAGTACCGATACTGCTAGAGCTTAAATGCAGCCAATGCGTCGTCTTGGGTCTTTCGAAGATCGAACACGCGATCGAGGCGAGTGATCTTGAAGACTTCATGAATCTCAGCTCGGAGGCAACAAAGCTTCAGCCTGCCAGCGGCGGCCTTAACTTTGCTATTCAACGAGATGAGCTTGTTGAGGGCTGCACTGGACATGAACTCGACACCGTCGAAGTTCAACAGCAGCATGTTTCGTTTTTCGTTGGTAACCAGGGCGTTTAGTTCTTCCCCCAATTGCTCGATGGTACCCGAGTCAACGATTTTTTTATCAATGAAGCGGACGATACTGACGCCGCCTTCTTCCAAAACTGTGATTCGACGATAGGACGCCATCGAACAACCTTACATAATCGCTAAGGGAATAAAAATGGACAGAGGTGATTAGCGTAAACCAAGCCGTACGCTGTGGCAATCGACCGCCAAGATGGATTCGAGAAAAATCAATGGATCAAACCGAGGTCTTTCTTATAGAGTCCAAGCGAATTGGTTGCGGTTTCTACTCCACCGAGAGCACATAACCGAGAGCACAGACCAGAGACCACGTTGTGGGCGAATCGGGAAAGCTTCTGCGTTGCCGCCGAGTTATCTGCGTTGCCGCCGAATTATCTGCGTTGCGGCCAAGCTCATTGCCCCCCTTTGACAAGAAGGTTTCAGCGACAGTATTTCAAGGGCAATCAACGGATTCGCTGTCCGGTCGACCGGGTCGAGACAACCTCCCCGTCTCTAGTTTCCGACGCAAGCTTCCCTGCTCAGGCTTCCCTGCTCAAGATTCCCGAAAGCTGAAGGCCGTCGGTCCGTCGTTAGATCTTCGGCAGGGAATACCCCAAGCAGACGGCGGCGATGATTACCGACACCCAGAAGATAATGACGATATTGGTCAGTTTTCGAGCCTGCATCCTCGAGAACATGTAATAGACGATGTAAAGAGGAGCGAACAAGCACAGCAGTCCCTCCTTGAGGGTTTCTTTGAAAGCGCCAAAAGCGATGCCAAGGTAGGAAAAGAGTGCTACCAACGCTGCCGCACCCCCGAGTGAAAATGCGAAAACTGCGTAGTAGGTGGCGCGTTGGAATTTCGCGATCATCGCTACCGAGGAGTAATTTCCCGAAGTGCCGTAATCCATTTTCATCGCGATGGCACCCATCATGAACAAAATCCCGATCACCAGGGCGAGCATCATCCACCAGGGCATTCCAGCCCCAAGCAGTCGCTTGTCGGTCTCCGCCTCCCGCTTCATCATCTCGGCGGCTTCGATCAGGCGTTTGTCACCAAATTCCTTGACGTCGACCTGGAAACCCTCCACCTTCGCGCCTTGCTCCAAATGGAAGCCACAACTGACACATATGGCGGTCCCAGGTGGCAGTGATTTGTCGCAGGAGGGGCAAAAGACCCCCTCACGTTTAGTCAGACCGGCTTGATCGAAGAGACTTGATAAGGCATCTGCCCCGCCAGCCCCCTTGCCGGCCCCTTTGCTGGCAGCAGCCGGTTTCCCAGGAGCTGTCGGTTTTCCTGCCGAGGCTGATGTCGCACCGGCTTTGGCACCCGACGCGCCGACGGAGCCACTTCCGGTTGCAGCGGGCACCCGGACCGCCCCCTGGCATTTGGGGCACTTCACCCCCTTACCCGCCAAGTTATCCGGAACATTCAACGTCTGGCCACACTGGCAAATCACTCGAATTGGCATAGGTATCCCACCGCTCAAACTTGCAAACCGACCCTCCGCCCATTTTGTTCGCTGTTCGCGTGGGAAACAATGGCCGACGCCCAATTCAGCCCAACAATTCCGGCCCCAATCGAATCACTGGCCCGTGACTGGCACGGGAATTGCTTAGCGGGTGGGCAAAGCTTTCCTTTATGCCGTTTTGGCGTACAAACCCAAAAGTTCCTCATTTGTTCACGGAGTTGAGTAGATGGCTGCAGCTACGAAAGAGAAGACCAAGGTCAAGCTGGTTCCCCTCGGAGATCGCATTGTCGTTCAGCGTCAGGAATCGCAAGAAAAGACCGTTGGTGGGATCTATCTGCCGGATAGCGCCAAAGACCGACCGACCCGGGGCAAAGTCATCAGCGTCGGGGACGGTCGAGTTCTCGAAAACGGCAGCCGCTCGCAGCTGCAAGTCAAGGTCGGCGATCACGTTCTCTTCACCAGCTACGCTGGCGAAAACATCGAAATCGATGGCGAAGAGTATCTGCTGATGAACGAGTCCGAAGTCCTCGCAGTTCTCGGCTAAACGTTCTGAGGCCGGCTTTATTGTTCCGGCCACCAACACTGTCGATCCCATACCGACTCGGTTCAATGATCAACTCGGTCGCGATCGACATAAACTCGGTCACAGTCGACACAAACACAAACGACACAAAATTGTCAAAACCCGGCCGCATGGCTCGGCCCAAACCTGAAAATTTACGGAGCAGTTACAAACATGGCAAAGATCATCGCTTTTGATCAAGAAGCACGCGAAGCAATTCGCCGCGGAGTTAGCAAATTGGCTCGCGCGGTCAAAGTGACCCTCGGCCCCCGCGGTCGAAACGTGATTCTGCAAAAGAGTTTCGGTAGCCCAACCGTCACCAAGGACGGCGTCACCGTCGCTAAGGAAATCGATCTCGAAGACGTCTATGAAAACATGGGCGCTCGCATGGTTCGCGAAGTGGCTTCCAAAACCAGCGATGTCGCCGGGGACGGAACCACCACCGCAACCGTGATGGCCGAAGCTGTCTTCAACGAAGGTCTCAAGGCAGTTGTCGCCGGCGTCAACCCTATCCAAATGAAGGTCGGGATTGAACGCGCTGTTGCTGACATCACTGAGAAGCTCAAGAAGATGTCGATTAAGATCAAGGACAAGGCTGAGATGGCTAACGTTGCTACCATCGCAGCTAACAACGATCGCGCGATCGGAAACTTGCTCGCCGACGCCATGGAACGCGTTGGCAAGGACGGTGTCGTCACCGTCGACGAAGGCAAGAGCCTCCACGATGAACTCGAATTCGTCGAAGGGATGCAGTTCGATCGAGGTTACCTCTCTCCTTATTTCGTCACCGATGCTGGCGCCATGGAAGCAGTCTTGGAAGATGCCTACATCTTGATCTTCGAAAAGAAGATCAGCAGCATCAAAGACTTGGTTCCTGTTCTCGAACAAGTCGTTCAGCAGAACAAGCCTTTGCTCATCATCGCCGAAGATGTAGAAGGGGAAGCTCTCGCGACCCTCGTCATCAACCGTCTCCGCGGAACCCTCAACGTCTCCGCGGTGAAGGCTCCTGGTTACGGCGATCGCCGCAAGGCCATGATGGAAGACATCGGTATTCTCACCGGTGCAATTCCTGTCTTCGAAGCACTCGGGAAGAAACTCGACAGCCTCACCCTGTCCGATCTCGGACGCGCTAAGAAGATCATCATCGACAAAGACAACACCACCATCATCGAAGGTGCTGGCAAGGCTAGCGAGATCAAGGCTCGGATCGACCAAATCCGTCGTGAGATCGAAAATACCAGCAGTGACTACGATCGCGAAAAACTCGAAGAACGCTTGGCTAAACTCGCCGGCGGGGTTGCGAAGGTCAATGTCGGTGCCGCTACCGAAAGCGAAATGAAGGAAAAGAAGGCCCGAGTTGAAGATGCTCTCCACGCTACCCGCGCAGCTATCGAAGAAGGTATTCTGCCGGGTGGTGGTGTCGCTCT
>Ga0315902_10008051_pt1 | contig 14318 bp, 29 predicted proteins | sample LakEriMetagenome_9_FD_203523 | JGI IMG/M metagenome (GOLD analysis project Ga0315902, IMG submission 203523) | Freshwater fungal communities from buoy surface, Lake Erie, Ohio, United States - Buoy 12 MA117 | ecosystem: Environmental > Aquatic > Freshwater > Lake > Lake biofilm | place: USA... | reverse complement strand
TCAGCGCCTGCAAAGTTTGCTGACACGCTTGAGTCGCTACTTGTGACACCGGCTCAAGCAAAAGAGGCTCCAATGCCGACCCCTGTCACAAGATCCTACCGTGAAGCGGGCTCTCCTGACATATATCGGGGAAGTCCTGCCACTCAACAACTGGGTGCGACTGAGACGGGTGGATTTGCTGTGCCGGGAGGGCAGCAAACGGCGGCGCAAGCAGCGTCGTCGAGTCCACAGACCTTCGGGGATTGGCTTGGCAGTTTGTTTGATACTAGTGGTCGCATATCGCAGCTTGAATCGCAGGGGCGTACATCTACTTACCCCGAAGCGGAAATAGGTTTTGCAAAACAACAATATGCGGATGAGTTTGCTGGCGGCGATGCGAGCAAGGTTAGGTCCCGTATCGTAGACTTTGGGCAGGGTCCTGTAGTAGATTACTACGTAAAGGATCTTGGCGAAGCAGTCTTCGGCGGATTGGGGCAGGGTATCGCCTCGTTATTTGGTGGCAGGTCGGAAGGTTCTAGCGACGCTAATCTTTCTGACGATGAATACTTCCGTAGATACGGACGTAGAAGAGGAGATTAAGATGTCGTATCCGATTAAGAGTGCCAAGACAAAGACCCCTAAAGTCGATGACATGGTGCAGGTAATTGAAGGTCAGGGCACTGTCCCTTTCCGTAAAACAGAAACCATTTCTGTTCCGGGCGCACCACCCAAGGGTGAAATGCGCGTTCGTGGCTTTGGCGCAATGCTTCGCGGTCAAATGTTCAAAGTTCGGTAATGGATCCCTTTACAATTCTGGCCGGTGCTACCGCGATCTACAACGGTTTGAAGTCTGCGGTTAGTGCAGGTGAGGATGTTGTAGATACGGCGCACCGTGTCAGCAATCTTATGTCAGAGGTTGCTAAGGTCGTGCAGCTTGTTTCGCTGCCACGAAAGAAACGTCTGTTTCAATCTACTGAAGACTTTGAAGCTGAGGCGATGAAGCTTTACAGCGCCAAGGCCAAAGCTAATCAATTGGCTCTTGATGCAAAGAACCTGTTTATTTCCCAACATGGGAAAAACGCTTGGGACTACATTCAAAAGCAGGTTGCTGAGATGAAAAGAGAAGCTGCCCGTCAAGCACGGTTACATGCGGAAGAGATGGAAGAAGCCCGCAAAGATGCAATATTTGTTGGAAGCATTGTTGGTGGGCTTATTATTGCTGTGGGTGTTGTTGGGCTAATTCTTATGGTGACGCACTGATGGAACATTTTGATTTCAGCAAAGTGATTAACATGTTGTTCCCCGTCTTAGTAGCGGCGATTGGCTGGCTGCTTACACAGATCAGCACGTTGAACATGAAGGTTCAAGATCTTGAAAGCAAGATGCCTATGTTGATCACACCGCAAGGCGTTCCGACGGACAGCCCTGTTTCTGCTGAGGCGCGGTATAAGTTGCGTGATGAATTGACCAGCAAGATCAATGAACTGTCGGTGCGCGTCCGCATTCTTGAAAAAGTAACGGAGGGCAAGTGATGGATCTTCTCAAAACTTTTGGACCTCTGATCGGTCAAGTTGCACCAACGATTGCTACGGCTCTTGGTGGCCCTGTTGCTGGTATGGCGGTTAAGGCCCTGTCAGGAGCTTTATTTGGTCACGAAGACGCCACCGAAGACGACATTAAGACGGCTCTTGCTAATCCGACAGCGGATCAACTTGCAGCCCTTAAAAAGATTGATGCAGACTTCAAAGTCCAAATGAAAACTTTGGATATTGATTTGGAGCGTATCGCTGCATCTGACCGTGACAGCGCCCGCAAAATGGCGATCATGACACATGATTGGACACCACGTGTCTTGGCTGTTGTCATTGTCATGTCATGGGGGATTGTGCAGTGGTTCTTGTTGCACAATGTCATTGACGCTTCTATGAGGGAATTGATTGCTAGAGTTTTGGGAACTCTGGATGGGGCCTTAATGCTTGTATTGTCTTACTATTTTGGTTCGGCGCACAAGCATACAGAGCCCGGTAAACCTTAAAGGAATAGTCCGTGGACGGACTTCAACTTGCTGACAGCACGTTAAAATTCATCCGTCAACGGACGGAAGAACTTCGGGTACAAATGACAGAGGGCGTTGTACCTGACTTCCCGGCATATCAAAAGCTTCGATCAAAATATGAAGCCTATGTATCCGTGGAGGAGCATATACGCTCTCTGCTAAAACGGAGCATGACAGAAGATGAGTGGACTGATTCTACCTACCCACGTCGCTGAGGCGCGGGAAAAAGAGAAGTTAAAAGCTAAAAAACCTGAAAAGAAACAAGAAGTTAAGGAAGAAGTCTCGTCTGCAATTGACGTCACTGACACCTATGTGAAGGAAGAAGATCGGGTCCTAGACCCCACACGTCTCCCCACAACTCTCTTGGAACGTATGCCGCAGCCAACCGGTTGGCGCATTCTTATTCTCCCGTATCGTGGATCAAAGCAGTCAAAGGGCGGAGTTCTTCTGGCCGATGAGACGATTGAGCGTAATTCTTTAGCGACCGTCGTCGGCTATGTGCTGGCTATGGGCCCTGAGACATATGCTGACAAGGATAAGTTCCCATCCGGCCCGTGGTGCAAGAAGGGGGATTGGGTAATGATTGGCCGCTATGCGGGCACAAGGTTTCGGATCGAAGGTGGCGAGGTCCGGATCATCAATGATGATGAAGTTATTGCTACCATTTTAGACCCCGCTGACGTCCTGCACGTCTAAGCGCAACATGGAGTGATTCATGCTTGATGAAGAAGACAAAAAAGAAGAAGTCGTTGAGGAGGAGGCTCAGGAGACTGAGTCTGAATCCAAGGAAGAAGAGGTAGAGGCTGCCTCTGGTGGAGAGGTTGAAGCCTCTTCAGATAAAGATTCCGAAGATGACGAACTTTCTAGTTATAGTGAGACCGTCAAAAAGCGGATCAATAAGCTGACCTATAAAACAAGGGAAGCTGAGAGACGCGAACAGGAAGCTTTGGAGTATGCCAAGGCCGTAAAGGCCGAGCTTGACACGATTAAAAAGCGTGAGCAGACCCTCAATAAAAGCTTTGAAACTGAAGCTGAAACCCGATTAAACACCCAAGAACAACTATTCCGGGACAAGCTTAAGCTTGCGGTTGAGCAGGGTGACACGGAAAAGCAGGTCCAGCTTCAGACTGATTTGGTCAAACTTGAGACCGAGCGTGAGCGCCTTCGTAACTACAGGGCTTACCGCGTTCAGGAGGAAGAGGCCAAGCCTGAAAAGAACCTACCTCCGGAGCCTGCCCCACGTGCTGTTCCTGACAAGCGAGCAGAGGAGTGGGCGGAACGGAACAAGTGGTTCCTTCAAGACCGTGTCATGACATCGGCGGCCTACGCCATCCATGACGAGTTGTTATCTGAAGGGGTAAGCCCCTCTAGCGATACTTACTACAAGCAGTTGGATAAGCGTCTGCGTGAAGAGTTCCCGCACAAGTTTACCCAAAAGAAACCCCCGTCACCAACAGTAGCTTCAGCCCGTCCTTCACAGGTGAAGAAGTCCAATGGCGACATCGAATTGTCGGAAACGCAAAAAAATATTGCGCGCCGTCTTGGTGTTAGCTATGATGACTACAAACGGCAACTGAAGCTCGTACAGGAGAGAGCATAATGACTCGTCCGACACGCGCTGAAGATACCCGCACCAAGTCTGAACGTCCCAAAGTTTGGCGGCCCCCGTCAACCTTGGACGCACCACCTCCTCCGGAGGGCTTTGTTCACCGTTGGATTCGTTATGAAACCAACGGGTTTGATGACCGGAAAAATATGTCCGCTCGCCTACGCGAAGGCTATGAACTTGTTCGCGCAGATGAATACCCAGATCGGGACGACCTCCCGAGCATTCAGGATGGCAAACATGCCGGAGTGATTGCAGTTGGTGGTCTGGTTCTGGCGCGTATTCCCAAGGAATTGGTTGAACAACGCAACGCGTATTATCGCCGGATGTCCAGTGATCAAATCACTGCCGTGGATAATGATTTGATGCGTGAAAACAACCCTAACATGCCGATTCAGAAACCTGAGCGGCAATCCCGTGTCACGTTTGGAGGTCCTAGAACCTCCTGAACAAAGGATCTAAGCAATGGCAAATACAGATGCCGCGTTCGGACTTCGTCCGTATCGTATGCTTGGAAGCGGTGTGAACTCAACCGGCGACGTCGTCTACAACATTCAGACGGCTTCGACGGCTGGTACTTCAAGCGTTATTTATCAGGGCACCCCTGTTATTCCGCTTGCCAACGGCATGATCGACATCGTCGGCAATGCCAATGGCGGTACTGTTCCGCTTCTCGGCGTTTTCATGGGCTGCAACTACATCGACCTCACGGGCAAGCCCCGCTGGTCGCCGTATTGGCCCGGTACAGCCGCTGTTAAGGCTAACACCGCAGCAACGGCAACGATCATTTCTGACCCTGATGCAACCTTCGCAATCAATTGCGATGCAGCAGCGGCTGATTCGATCATTCACGCTAACGCGAACCTCGCCTCAGCAACCTCGGGTTCAACGACCTCTGGCTTGTCCTCAGCAGAACTCGCGGTTTCGACGGTAAACACGACCAACACCCTCAACCTCCGCATCCTCGGCTTTGTTGATACGCCGAATGATTCGGATCCGTCGGTTGCTGGCCGCATTGCCATCGTTCAGCTTAACAACCACTTCTATCGCTACTGTGCTAACGGCACAGGCGCTGGCGTCTAAGGAGTAATGGACAATGGCAATTACCCGTTCACAACTCCTCAAAGAGCTTGAGCCCGGTCTTAATGCTCTTTTTGGCCTTGAGTACAACCGCTACGACAACGAACACGCTGAAATCTTCGATACGGAGAACTCAGATCGTGCGTTCGAAGAAGAAGTTATGCTCTATGGCTTCGAACAAGCCCCTGTGAAGGGCGAAGGCGCTGCCGTCGCTTACGATCAGGCTGGCGAAGCTTTCACGGCTCGCTACACCCATGAGACGATTGCTCTTGCATTCGCCATCACGGAAGAAGCTGTGGAAGACAACCTCTACGACAAGTTGTCGGCTCGCTATACACGCGCTTTGGCCCGTTCAATGTCGAACACCAAGCAAGTTAAGGCTGCCGCTGTTCTCAACAACGCTTTCTCGTCTTCATATGCAGGCGGCGACGGCGTATCGTTGGTGAACTCAGCTCACCCAACTGCAATGGGTGGCAACTGGTCGAACACGCTCTCGACGCAAGCTGACCTCAATGAAACCTCGCTTGAGCAGGCTCTCATTGATATCTCCTTGTTCATCGACGAACGTGGTCTCAAGGTCGCTCTCCGTGGCATGAAGCTCATCATTCCTCCGCAGCTTCAGTTCACTGCACAGCGCCTCTTGAAGTCGGAACAACGCACCGGCACCGCAGACAACGATATTAACGCGATCAAGTCTGGCAGCTACCTGCCTGATGGCTTCGCGGTCAATCACTTCTTGACTGACCCTGATGCGTGGTTTGTGAAGACCGATGCGCCGAACGGCTTGAAGCACTTCGTTCGTTCGCCCCTCAAGACTGCTCTTGAAGGCGACTTCGATACAGGCAACGTGCGCTACAAGGCCCGCGAGCGTTATTCGTTCGGTTGGTCTGACCCGCGTGGTATCTATGGCTCGCAAGGTGCATAATTTGCACTGACAGTGTCATGACAGATTAGGGGGCTGGACTTGTGTCAGCCCCCTTTTTGTTATACAGTTTTCTAGTCCCTGACAGCCATAGTGGCTGACAAACCCAATGACAGGAGACCCTAATGGGTACGACGACTTTCTCCGGCCCCGTACGCTCGGGCCCAATCAAGTACACAACCGGCACCACACTCGGCACGGACGTTGCCAACATTGGTGAAGTTGTTCTTTCTCAAAAAGAAGCAATCACGCAAGCCACGAACGGTGGTTCGGCTGGCGTCTACACGACCAACATTGTGATTCCGGCTGGCTCGACGATCACGAGCATTCAGCTTTTTGTCACGACAGTTTGGGATGGTGCGGCTTCGACCCTCGGCATTGGTTCGACGGCATCAGCTACGGCCTTCACGGCTGCTGGCGCAGTTGCTGGCGGCACGCTCGGCATCATCGCCGCAACGGCTGGTGCAGACGCAACCCGCGTTGGTAACTGGGTTAACGTCGGTACGTCGGATGTTAAGATCCGTGTCACTTCGACGAACACCGGCGGTGGCGCTGGTACGCTCGTTGTGAACTACATCCAGCACGGCACATACACTGCTTAATGTGATTAGGGGCGGTGCAACCACTGCATCGCCCTTCAAACCTGTTTTGTAGGAGAATCACATGGCGGATGCTGTAGCTTCGCAAGTAGTTTTTGACGGCTCGAAGACGGCTGTCATGAAGTTTACGAATATTTCTGATGGCACCGGTGAGTCCGCCGTGATCAAGGTGGATGTCTCTGCTTTGACAGCCTATCAGGGAACGCCTTGCACGAGCGTGAATATCTTAAAGCTTGATGCCATGACGGTCGGCATGGGCCTTGATATTCTTTGGGATGCAACAACTGACGTTGTTTGCTACACAATCGGTGCTGATCAATTTGTTACGTTTGACTTTGAACGCTTTGGTGGCCTGTCAAACAATGCAGGTAGTGGTAAGACAGGTGACGTATTGTTCACGACAGTCGGCGCTACCGCTGGTGACAGATATACTGTCGTCCTTGAAATGACAAAGAACTACGGCTGAGGGTCATGACATGACACGTCCTCCCTCATCAATCACAAAAGTAGGGACATATGAGCCCTTCAATCTTCAGGTGGCACGGGGCCAAATCCCGTGGCATCAGAGCGTGGTTGTATTTGGGTATAACTCTGACGTCGATACATCAACAGAAACGGTGTGGCCGTATGGTGGTCTGTTAGCGTTTCCTGCAACGGCTCTTCAGATGTCCGTTAGTTCTGACAGTGCCAACGATACGTCTGCCGGTACTGGTGCTAGAACCGTTTATATTGAGGGACTAGATGCTAACCACGATGTGATTAGCGAGACCGTCTCTCTGAACGGTCAGACTGCTGTTCTTACGACAAACTCCTATCTCCATATAAATCAAGCCTATGTTGCAACTGCGGGATCACTGTACAGTGCCGCAGGTAATATTTATTTTGGGACGGGCGTTGTTACTCTGGGTGTTCCAGCAACTGTTTATGATATCATCCAGTACGACTATAATATTAGGGTCACTGGTAGTTACACTATTCCTGCTGGCTACACTGGATATTTAGAACAAGGTCTGTTTTCATCGGGACAAACAGGCGGATCGAATGCTGTGACGGGTCGTTTAATGACTCGTGGTACAGACGATATTCGTCGTACCGCAGCTATTGTTACACTCAACAATGGTTCGGCGGATTATGCGTTTGAGTATCCAATCGTCATCCCAGAGAAGACAACGATTGAGGCTCAAGCTTTTGGAGCAGCCGCTAATAATGCTTGCTCTAGTATGTTTATTATTGCTCTTATCAAGAACGATGCGGGGACTGCGTGATGGCTAAAGATATGGGCATCAAGACCTCCGTGAAGTCTGGAAATTTCCGCCCCACTAAGCAAGGGGCCGGAATGACGGAGAAGGGCGTAAAAGCCTATCGCCGTGCAAACCCCGGTTCAAAGCTGAAGACAGCAGTGACCGAATCGAACCCGTCTGGTGAAAGAGCAAAACGCCGTAAATCATTCTGCGCTCGTTCTGCTGGACAGATGAAAATGTTTCCGGAGGCCGCTAAAGATCCGAACAGCCGTCTCCGTCAGGCACGTAAAAGATGGAGGTGCAAGTGACACATCTTGATGAAGGCATGAAGCACGTCCTAGACTTAGCTTCAATTACTACGGTTTTAGGTGCTCTAATGGGTATGCTTCCTTCTATTGCCGCTGGCTTCACGATAGTGTGGACAGGTATTCGTATTTACGAAACCAAGACTGTTCAGCGCGGTATTGCAAAACTTAAGGAGAAGTTCAGTGCGTAAACCAAGCATTGCAAAAACGATTGCAAAAAATCGCTCAAGCAAAAAGATGCCCGGTATGAAGGCTATGGCTCCTATGGTTCCTGCAATGAAGAACGGCGGCGCTGCAAAGAAGCCGAAGGTTGGCATTGCGATCATGATTGCTATGGGTAAAAAAGGTAAGAAGTAATGGCTAAGAAGCCTGCCGCGAAGAGCAAGGTTAATGCTGCTGGCAACTACACGAAGCCTAGTATGCGTAAAGCTTTGTTCAACAAGATCAAGGCTTCTTCTGTTCAAGGTACTGGCGCAGGTCAATGGTCGGCCCGCAAAGCACAGCTTTTAGCCAAGCAGTACAAAGCAAAAGGTGGGGGCTACAGAGACTGATGAAATCTCCGCAGCAATCACTTAAGGATTGGACCGCGCAAAAGTGGCGCACAAAATCTGGAAAGCCTTCGTCAAAGACCGGCGAAAGATATCTTCCGGAAGCAGCCATTAAGTCACTAACACCCGCAGAGTATGCGGCGACTACCAAGGCAAAGCGTCAAGGCAAAGCCAAGGGAAAACAGTTTGTGAAGCAGCCGAAGGGCATAGCCCAGAAAACTGCTCGTTTTAGATGAGGCGATAATGGCTAAGTTCCCAGATCTTACCGGCGACGGTCAAGTAACCAAGGCGGATGTTTTGAAAGGTCGTGGCGTCTACAAAAAGGGCGGCGCGGTCAAGAAAAAGATGCCGGGTAAAGTTGAAAAAGTGATGCGTGAGTTCAAATCTGGTAAACTTCATTCCGGTAAGAAGGGCCCAGTGGTCAAGAGCCGTAAGCAGGCGATTGCCATAGCCTTGTCCGAAGCTGGTATGTCAAAAAAGAGGAGTAAGTGATATGGCTAAGACAGCAAAACGTCTTGAGTTTGAAGATAGGTTTCGTAAAGAGCGCGCTGCTGGTAATAAAACTTTTGAGTTTGACGGCAAGATGTACACCACAGAGCTTGCTAAGGCGGCTCCGCTTCCTCCAAAGCGTCCTGCTGACAAGGCAGCACCGGCTGCTGACATGCCACGAGTAAGTTCAACTCCGACTACGGAAGCACAGCGTGTTGGCCGTGCGGTGTCTGACGCTCGTAGTTCTGTCCGCAGACTCGTTGCTCCGAATGCTGGCATGGACACAGAAGCAGAACGCGGTGAACGTAGTGCGGCTATGGCTGCTGTTCAGCGTGCCCGTACTGCAAACGTACAGGCTGGCAACACTCGTGCGGACGAAGGCATTCTTCCCGGTTCTTCATATGCCCGTCGCATGAAGACAGGTGGTATGGTGAAAGCCAAGAAGTCCTCTGTCCGAGGTGCGGGTTGCGCGACCCGTGGTCAAGGCAAGGGAAAGATGTACTGATATGCCAAAAAAGATCCCTCTTCCGCCTCGTCGCCCTGCTGATATGTCACCTAAAAAGGAACCGACTTATCCAATGTCGGATATTCCTGTAGATCCGGAATATCAGAAGAAGCTTGAGGAAGGCTACAAGACGCCTGAAAAGCCTATGGTCGTAAAGAAGGCCAAGGGCGGCATGGTTCGTGGTTGTGGCATGGCTGCTCGTGGTCACGGCAAAGGTAGGATGTGCTAAGATGCCAAATGGAATCGTAAATGGTCTTCTCTCAAAGAAGGGTGTTAAGATGAAAAAGTCGGGTATGCACAAGATGCCTAGCGGCAAAATGATGAAGAACTCCGCCATGATCAAGGAAAAGGGCACTGGCGAGATGTATGCTTCTAAGAAGGCCATGCGTAAGCACGAAGCCAAGGAATCTCCGATGATGGAGAAGTCCGAGTATAAGCGCGGTGGCATGGCAAAGAAAAAGACCGTCAAGATGAACAAGGGCGGTATGATGAAGAGCGGTAAAGGCTGCTAATTATGGCTACTTCTGGGACAAAGTCCTTTGAACTCGACGTCGCTGAATACATCGAAGAGGCGTATGAGCGGTGCGGGATTGAGGTAAGAACAGGTTACGATCAGCGTACAGCGCGTCGTAGCCTTAACCTCGTCTTGGCCGATTGGGCCAACCGTGGCCTTCTTCAATGGACAATTGAAAACCAGACGATCACGATGGTCCCCGGTACGCCGACCTACAACCTCGCCTCGTACGACATCGATGTCATTCAGTCGATCTGCCGTATGCCGACAGGTCAGGGGACAGCGTCACAAGCGGACCTGACAATGGACCGTGTCAGCCGGGAATATTACAACAATATCCCCAACAAACTGACGACGGGCCAGCCGACTCAGTACTATATCGACCGTCAGATCACCCCAGTTCTGTATGTCTGGCCTGCTCCTGACAACAACTACGAAGTCATCGTAACGAAGCTGACGCGTATGGATGATGCCTCGTCAGGCGTAAATACGATGGAAATGCCGTTCCGTTTCTACCCCTGCCTTGCAGCAGGGCTGGCATATTATCTGGCGATCAAGAAGGCTCCGGAGCGTGTTGCCTTGCTCAAGGCAGTCTACGACGAAGAGTTTATCAGAGCCGCAACTGAAGACAGGGATAGGGCTTCTCTGAACCTGACGCCGGGAAGAAGCTCCTACCGCGTGTTGACATGACACGTTTTGCTTACGGTTCCTATGCTGTAGCCATCTGCGACCGGTGCGGGTTTCAGTATGACTACTTGCAGCTCCGTAAGGAGTGGAATGGCCTGAAGACCTGCCCGGAATGCTGGGAAATCAAGCATCCGCAACTGAGTCCTATTTATCCGCCGACGGAACCGCAGGCTTTGTATGAGCCGCGTCTGTCACGGAATGAGCCGATGGATGTGCCCGTGCAAGATTGGCAATTTCCGTTCTTGCAAAATTCCTTGCTTCAAGGGATTACTCAGGTCGGTGTTGTTACTGTGGAGATCACCTGATGGCATGGACATACGCTACACTGGTTCAGGCCATTAAGGATTGGACACAGTATGACGAGACGACCTTCAACAGCCAGATAGACCAGTTCATCCTGAACACGGAAGAACGGATTCTGTTCAACGTCGATCTGCAATTCTTCCGCAAGAACCAGACAGCCAATTTAACGAGTGGAAACAAGTACTTAGCTGTTCCATCGGACTACCTGAATGCCTTCAGTCTGTCGGTGACATCGGCGGGCTCAACGAGCTTTTTGCTCCAGAAGGACGTCGAATATCTTCAGGAATATAACCCAACAGGGGCCACTGGCGTTCCGAAGTATTACGCGTTTTTCGACATCAATAACTTCATTCTGGCCCCAGTTCCGAACAGCAACTATGCCGTTGAGCTGCATTATTTCTATCGTCCGGCCAGCCTGACGGTGGAAACAAGCGGTACGTGGATCAGCAATTATGGTCAGGAAGCACTGCTTTATGGCTGCTTGGTCGAGGCTTATACCTTCATGAAGGGTGAGCAGGATCTTCTCAACACCTACAACCAGCGGTTCATGGAGGCTCTTGCCCGCCTCAAGAACTACGGTGAAGGTCGCGAGGATGTGGACGCCTATCGTGATGGTCTTATTAGGGTTAAGGCTAACTGATGCTTACGCAAGCTATGCACATGCCTACAATTTCTGTGGATGTCGTGACATCTAGTAACGGCGGGCATTCCCCGGAGTTCTGGGCGCACCGAGCTGCACAGAGGATTGTGCAGGTCTCAGATTCTGCTCCTCCGGTGATCGGGGAGCAGGCTAGAGCCTTTCAAAAACAGGTCGAGCAGGTTATACTCTATTACATGAAACAGGCTATTGAGTGCGATAGATCGACCGTCGCCAGCCAATTGTTACAGGGATAAGGAGAGAATAATGGCATTCTCCGGTAACTATATGTGTACGTCTTTCAAGCAGCAGCTTTTGGAAGCCGTCCACGACTTCAGGCTGTCAGGCGGTGACACGTTCAAGATCGCGCTTTACACAAACAGCGCGACGTTGGACGCTTCGACAACGGCCTATACGACGTCCGGTGAAACGACCAATACGGCGGGTTCGGCTTACGTGGCAGGGGGTAACACTCTCACCCGTATCGATCCGACATCCTCTGGCACGACGGCGTTTACGGACTTTGCCGATACGTCTTGGGCTTCAGCCTCGTTCACGGCTCGCGGCGCGTTGATCTACAACACAACGCCGAGCAGCGGTGCATACACCAATCCGTCAGTTGTCGTGTTGGACTTCGGCTCCGACAAGACGGCTTCGGCAGGTACGTTCACCATCGTGTTCCCGGCGGCAGACGCAAGTAACGCCATTATTCGTATCGCGTGATGATACATGACCGTTTCGCTCAAGCACAAGTTCGTCAGTTCTGTACCGGACGACGCTGACACCAGTATTGTCAGGCCGTCGAACTGGAACGATGACCATGACTTGTTGCTTGCTACAAACAGGCTTCTTGGACGTACCACGGCTGGTACAGGTGCTGCGGAAGAGATCTCCGTTAGTGGTGAACTGACACTGTCAGCAGGTGCGTTGAGCACCAGCTCGAATGTCGTGACACTGACAGGAACGCAGACGCTCACAAACAAGACACTGACATCTCCCGTCATCACTGGTGGTACGACGGTCACGGTTCCCACCGGAGCGTATGATCTTGTTAACAAGACCTATGTTGACTCAACCGCTCAGGGTCTGAACTTTCACCAAGCCTGTAAGTACGCCACAACGACTACGCTGCCAGCGTACACCTATAATAATGGTACAGGTGGTGTCGGCGCGACGCTTACGGCGAATGCTGTTGGCGCATTGAGCATCGACGGAAGCACTCCGTCGGTTAATGACCGCATTCTCGTCAAGAATGAGACCTCAACAAACGCTCCTTATAATGGGGTCTATACTGTCACGACAGTTGGTAATGGCTCTACTGCATGGGTCATGACACGCGCTGCGGACTTTGACGAGGCAGGAACTGGTCAAAATCAAATCGATGCCGGTGACTTTTTATTGGTCACATCAGGAACAACTAACGCCAACACGTCTTGGGTCCAGCAAACACCGCTCCCGATTACGGTTGGCACGACGAACATTGTATTCATCCAGTTTGGCGCACCGATCACGTATTCTGCGGGCACGGGCTTAAGCCTTGTTGGTACGACTTTCAGCATTAGTAACACGGGAGTTAGCGCCACTAGCTATGGCTCTTCGACGGCGATTCCTGTTATTACTGTGAATGCCCAAGGCCAGCTTACTTCAGTGACAACGGCTGCTCCATCCGTGGATGCTTCCAGTATCACGTCTGGTGTTTTGGGAATTGCGTATGGCGGCACTGGTGCTACAACGGTATCTGGTGCTCAAACAAGTCTTCAAGTAGACCCTGCCGGAACGGCTGTGGCTCTGGCAATCGCTCTGGGGTAAAACATGGCAAATACTTTCAAGAGTTACGGGTCTGCAATAACGAGCGGTGGTTACACAACCATTTACACGGCTCCTTCTGCAACGCAGACAACGATCATTGGTTTCTCACTTGCTAACACCTACACGACAAGCATCACGGTAAACGTGCAGGTCGTAAAGGGCGCGAGTTCATACTTCCTTGCTTATCAAGTTCCTGTTCCTGTCGGATCATCTATCGTGATTGTTGGTGGTGATCAGAAGGTTGTTCTTGAAGCAGCAAACTATATCCGCGCACAGGTTGTAACAGCTTCTGGTACAGCCGATGCAGTTGTGTCCTTGCTTGAAATTACGTGAGCGTGACAGATGGGTTATCAGGGTAATTATCCTCCCTCTACACCACTGAATCCAACACAACTTGGAACAGGGGTTGTGACCGCTGATGCTATTGCTGCGAATGCTGTTACATCTGCGGCTATTGCCGCTAACGCCGTAACGACCACGGCCATTGCAGCAGGTGCAGTTGTTATTGCTGACATCAGTGCTACAGGAACTCCTTCTTCCTCAACATTTCTGCGTGGGGATGGAGTTTGGGCGACCGCTGCACTTTCTTGGCAAGCAGTTCAAACAACAAATTTTACAGCTCTCGCTAATTCTGGGTATCCAGTAAATACTACATCTGGAGCAATAACCGTGTCTCTTCCAGCAACGCCTTCTGCTGGTGACACCGTAGTCATAAAAGATTACGCATCAACCTCTGCAACAAATGCCATCACAATCAGCCCTAACGGTGGAAAAATTGAGGGCTCTACGTCAAACGTGGCTATTGTTACAAATGCTGGATCATTAACATTTGTATATATCGACTCAACCCGTGGATGGTTGGGCTACGCATCCTATGGTCAGTTAACTGCGTACACAACGGTTTCTGGCGCAGCACTCATCGTTGCAGGCGGCGGTGGCGGTGGTAACGATGGCACTGCTGGTGATGGCGGTGGTGCGGGCGGCTTCAGAAACTTTACAACTTTTACTTTCTACAAAGGCGTAACATATACCGCAACC
>Ga0315902_10008050_pt1 | contig 14319 bp, 11 predicted proteins | sample LakEriMetagenome_9_FD_203523 | JGI IMG/M metagenome (GOLD analysis project Ga0315902, IMG submission 203523) | Freshwater fungal communities from buoy surface, Lake Erie, Ohio, United States - Buoy 12 MA117 | ecosystem: Environmental > Aquatic > Freshwater > Lake > Lake biofilm | place: USA... | reverse complement strand
TTCTTCCCATCATCTTCCTGCAGGGATTTGTTGGCCGCCTGTTCCGTGAGTTCGGGGTGGTGGTTGCCGGAGCCGTTTTGATTTCGGCCTTTGTATCGCTGACCCTTACGCCTGTTCTGAACGTTTTTCTTTCCCGTAAAAATGCAAGTGCCCATGGCTGGTTTTACCGCGTTACAGAACCTTTTTTCCGGGGTCTGGAAAACGGGTATAACCGGCTGCTCACCCGTTTCATGCGGGTTCGTTGGGTGGCAACCGTTATTATTCTCCTCTGTTTTGGCGCTATTTATTTCCTGTTCAATAATCTGCAGAGTGAACTGGCGCCACTGGAAGACCGCAACCAGTTCCGCCTGCAGGTAACCGCAGCTGAAGGAACCAGCTTCGACGCCATGGACCAGTATGTGGACCGGCTTACCTACCTGGTGATGGACAGTGTACCAGAGGCAAAAGTGGTGATTTCGGTAACAGCCCCGGGATTTACAGGCTCCGGATCCGTGAACAGTGGATTTGTAAGGTCGGTACTAACGGATCCGTCTGAACGAAACAGATCACAGCAGGATATTGTAGATGTCATTAACCGCAATCTTCCGAAGTATAATGAAGTAAGGGCCTTTGCCATCCAGGAGCAAACCATTTCGGTTAACCGCAGGGGTGGGTTACCGGTTCAGTTTGTTTTGCAGAACAACAACTTCGAAAAACTGAAAGCCATTCTTCCCAAATTTATGGAGGAGGTAAACAAGAACCCGGTTTTTGCCGGCGTGGATGCTGATCTGAAGTTTAACAAACCTGAACTGCGTATCACTATTGACCGGTTGAAGGCCAGTGAAGCAGGAGTAAGCGTGGCTGATATTTCTGAAACCCTGCAGCTGGCGCTTACCAACCGCCGCATGGGCTATTTCATTAAAGACGGTAAACAATACCAGGTGATGGGACAGGTACTGCGCAGCAAGCGGGATGACCCGACCGACCTGAAGAATCTCTATGTAAGAAATGCAGCCGGGCAGATGCTTTCCATCAACGAATTCGTGACTTTCACAGAAGAAACCACCCCTCCCACCCTGTATCATTTTAACCGGTATAAATCGGCCACAGTCAGTGCCGGCCTGGCACCGGGTAAAACAATCGGCGATGGCATCAAGGAAATGGAAATAATTGCAGACCGCTTACTGGACGAAACATTCAGTACGGCCCTCTCAGGAAGTTCGCGTGACTTTTCCGAAAGCTCTGGAAACACCCTGTTTGCTTTTGCACTGGCTCTGGTGCTGATTTTCCTCGTACTCGCCGCCCAGTTTGAAAGCTTTATAGATCCGCTGATTATTATGATCACGGTACCACTTGCCATAGCCGGCGCCCTTCTTTCGTTATGGCTCTTTGATCAGACGATCAATATCTTTTCACAGATTGGTATGATCATGCTGATTGGACTGGTTACCAAAAACGGAATTCTGATTGTTGAATTTGCCAACCAGATCAAGCATAAAGGCAAAGACCGTTTCCCGGCAGTAATCGAAGCATCGACGATGCGATTGCGTCCGATCCTGATGACCAGCCTGGCTATGGGACTGGGTGCCCTGCCACTGGCCCTGTCGCTGGGAGCTGCTTCCACCAGCCGCATTCCACTGGGTATTGTAATTGTGGGTGGTATCCTGTTTTCACTGATCCTCACGTTGTTTGTGATACCTGCCATGTATTCCCTGCTGTCATCCAAAAAAATTAAAGTGCATGAAGAAGAAACTGATACTGCTATTACCCGCCTTGCTGATTAAGTTGTGGGCTGTTGCACAAACTTCTTCCACACTGCGGATCGATGAAGCCATTGAGATGGCCATCGAAAATAACTTCCAGGTAGTGATTGAAAAGAACGCCCGTCAAACGAGCATCATCAATAATAACTGGGGAACGGCCGGTTTATGGCCTACTATCAATGCTACCGGCATTACAGGTATCGCTTCCAACTCACTGGAGCAGAAACTCGCAAACGGAACTGTTATTCAACGCGACGGAGCCATTCTCCGGAATATGAATGGAGGTCTTGCCATCAGCTGGCGCATTTTTGACGGCATGCGCATGTTTGCCACCAAAAAACGACTGGAAGAACTGGAGCAGATTGGTGAACTCACCTTCCGCAGGCAGGTAAATGTCACTGTCTTTGAAGTCATCAGCAGTTATTACCAGCTGGTACAACTCAAACAACAGAAAGCGGCCCTGCTGGAAACGATCCGCTTTTTTGAAGAGCGGAAAAAAATTGCAGAAGACCGTTTCCGCATTGGTACAGCACCCAAAACAGATTTCCTGCAGGCACAGGTGGACCTGAACCTGCAGCGTGCCAACCTCATGACCGTTGAGAATAACATCCAGGTGGCAAAATCAAACTTCAACAACCTGCTGGGCCGCCAACCGGGCATTGAATTTGACACACAGGACCAGATTGAGCCCGACGCCTCCGTTTCACTTACTTCCATCACCGAAAAAGCGTCGACAGGGAATTACGACCTATTACTTGCCCAGAGCAACCTGGGGGTTCTCCTGCAGCAGAAAAGGGAAATACTCTCACAACGGCTTCCAACCGTTACATTGAACGGAAATATCAATTACAGCCAGAACAAAAACGATGCAGGCTTTACGTTATTCAGCCGTAACAGCGGACCCAACGGAAACGTAACGCTGGCTATACCCCTGTTCAACGGCGGTAATAATATCCGTCAGATGAAGGTGGCCGATATTACTATCCAGAATCAGCGTACCACCATTGAGCAGATCAAAAACCAGGTGCAGACCAATATTCTGAATGCTTATCACAATTTCAGAAATGCACTCAACCTGGTACAACTTGAAAAAGAAAACCTCGAGCTGATCCGCGAAAACAACCTCATAGCCACCGAACGCTTCAAAAAACTATCCATCACCTCGCTGGAACTCCGCCAGGTACAACTCGATTATATCAACAGCCAGACACGCTACATCAATTCCCTTTTCCTGGCTAAAATTGCAGAAACTGAAATGAAATTGCTCGCAGGCGATCTGAGTAAATTGTAAGTTCAGCGTTTCATTAGTAGCTTTGGACAAAATTGTAGTATGAGCCAACCCCTGGTAGGAATTATAATGGGCAGCGATAGTGACCTGCAGATTATGCAGGCCGCAGCTGATATCTTACAAGAACTGGAAGTGCCACACGAAGTAACTGTCGTTTCTGCACACCGCACCCCCCTCCGGATGGTGGCTTATGCACAGGCAGCCCGCAACAGGGGCCTGAAAGTAATCATTGCCGGTGCCGGCGGTGCCGCTCACTTGCCCGGCATGGTGGCCAGTTTAACAACCCTGCCGGTTATCGGGGTGCCCGTTAAATCCAGCAACTCCATCGATGGCTGGGACAGCATCCTGTCGATCCTGCAAATGCCCAACGGTATCCCTGTGGCAACAGTGGCACTCAATGCATCAAAAAATGCCGGTCTGCTGGCCGCATCCATTCTATCAACAGCGGATGAAAAACTAACGCTCAGACTCGAAGCTTATAAGGAAAAACTAAATGCAGATGTCCTGCAGAAAGTAGAGCATCTCAAGAAAGAAGGCTGGACCAATCAGTTTGACTGATGCAATGTCAAAACTGTAAATTCCTGCTCTACGGTAAGTGATTCGCTGGCCAGGAGGTCCAGCAGTCCGCTGCCATACTGCGCATAAAAACCAATCACACTTTCTTTTCGTTCCTGAAAGGAACCATTGGGAAAGAGTTCCTCTTTTATCCGGGTGATCTGTGCTGCCTGTTCGGTGAATTTCCGTTTTTCGGCACGCAGAAGTTTTTTTTCAAGTTCCTGCAAACGCTTATCTGCCTGTTTATATAAAGCCTGCACATGTGCCGTGAGTGTTGGATCAACACCTGTTGCCTGTTTGCCTGTAGTTGCATACAAGGCGGATAGTGTTTGTCTTTGCTCCTCCAGGCTCAGCGCTTGCTTGCTGTTCTGCTTTACATACCGGTTGAGAAGGGCTTCGGTACTATCAAAAAAGTCAGCCACTGCAAAGCCGATATCCCTTGCTTGCTGTTCCTGCCGACCGTTCAGCAGTAAGAAAGAATTCCTCAATAACAGTACCGGAAAGGGAACACCGAAAGTTGAGAACACATTCTTCAACTCCAGCCAGTAAGCCAGTTCGCCCCCACCTCCTGTAAAAGCAAGATTGGGAAGAATGGTTTCCTGGTACAGGCCCCGTAAAATCACATTCGGACTGAACCTTTCCGGATGGGTACGCAACTCCTGTAACAATTCTTCTTTCGTAAAACGGATCGTTGTATTGGCCACTGCATACGCATCACCCACCGCTTCAATACGTTCCCGTACGTCTTCATCCAGATAAAAAAGATTAATGTCCCTTCCTCCCGTCTGTACTTTATAGTGCTGCTCCAGTTCACTGATTGTTTGCTGCACAGCTGCAGAAGAACTACGGTGAATCAGTTCCTGCTCAAAGGCAGGAATCATCAGCTGTTTTAACTCCTTTGAATCAGGTATAAGCACCACCAACCCGAAACGGGCAAAAAGAAAATGTACCAACTCAAAAGTGGCCTGCTGAATGGTATTCTTCTCACGAAACGACCGGGTTAATGCATCAATAATTTCTTTACCATGCGGCTGCACCAGCAGCTGTCCGCTCATTGCCTGTAACAGACGGGTGATTTCTTTGTCGATCACCATTCGTCCAAATGCCCCCGACTGATCTGTCTTCCATTGGTAACGCATACCCTGAATGGTACAGTGACTCAATTCTTCAAAATCGGCATCTTCATTTCCCATATAATACACAGGTATAAAAGAATTACCGGGAAACTCTTTCCGGAGCCATTCAGCCAGATGTATGGTATGCAGGATTTTATAAACAAAATACAGCGGCCCGGTAAACAGATTGGGCTGATGGGCCGTGGTAACGGTGAATGTATGTTCCTCCAGCAACAGATTGATATTGCGGCTGACCGCATCCACTTCCGCAACCGTTTCGTATTGCTGCTGCAGGTGCGTTACCAGTGCTTTCCGGTTCACCGGGAAATTCTTCCGTTGTTGTATGGCCTGTTCAAAGCCGGAACGGCTGGGAGGTAACTGAAAAAAAGGACGGACAGACGGCGCATCCGACAAATAGTCGAGGATCAGCGGTGAAAACAAACCTGTGGCATGGTATTTCAATCGTTGGGATGAGCCGGTCATATACGATGCAAAAGTAACAACATTCAGCTGAGCGGTGTTGCCCTTTGTCAATTTTAGCATTTTCTGCGGATCTGCCGGAACCTGCCTGGTTGATTCAGGCCCTGCATGCAATAGAAATCCCCCGTTACAAAATACCCATCACAGGTTGTCAGGCAAAACGGAGTGGGTCAAAGGCGGCAAGATCCACTTCCGGCTTAACATCATTTGCCAGAGCCGCGATCAACTTCCCGGTACCTGCACCGAGGCTCAAACCGATCATGGCATGGCCGGATGCCAGCAATACATTTTCTTTTATTCTTCCGATATAGGGTAACCCGTCTGCAGAACAGGGACGGTAACCATACCAAATATCTTTGGTGGCCGGGAATGGAATTGTGAATTCAGGTAAATACCGTTGTACGGATTCCAGTATACCACGTACACGGTTGAGCCGGGGTGGCGTTTTTAAAGATGTAATTTCCATGGTACCTCCAAAGCGGATCTTGTTTCCATCCATGGGAGTAATGGCCACACGCCCTTCCTGCAATACCGCTGGATAATTAAGATGGTATTTTGAATTTTCGAGGGTAACGGAATAGCCGCGGCCGGGCACCAACGGAATATGCAACCCCAGTTGCTTTACCAGTTGCGGCGTCCAGGAGCCGGTTGCCACCACGATCAGATCGGCCTCATAAACACCCTGAGCTGTTCTGACCTTATGAACGAGCGGGCCTTTATGCTCAAAACCGGTTACCGGTTCAGCGGAATGAAATTGTACACCCCGGCATTCCAGTAAATGCCGTAAACCCTGCATTAATTTCTGCGGATAGAGGTGCGCATCACATTTAAAATACAAAGCACCCCGGATGCTGAGTTGGGTGTGTGGCTCCATGGCCTGCACTTCTGCGGCAGTTAATACAGTTGCTTCCAGACCCAGTTGCACAGCCTGCTCTGCCGTATGATGCGAATGCTCTTCTTTCTCAGGTGTTTGAAAATACTCGAGTAACCCTTTCTTTTCATAAGCAAATTCAAAGCCGGGCAGGTTCAACCATTGTTCATAACAATGCTGGCTGTACAAGGCAATATCACGAAGTGGGATTGCTGCTGCTTCAACTTTTTCAGGAGTGGCACTTTTCATGAACCGCCATCCCCACCGGATGAGATCCAGGTTCAACCGGGGCTCCACATAAAACGGGCTTTTTGAATTCCACATCCATTTCATTCCCTGCTTCACAATACCGGGTGTGGCCAGCGGTACGAAATGACTGGGACAAACATAGCCCGCATTACCGTAAGAACAGTTGTCGGAGAAATCGTTTTTATCCATCACGGCCACTTCCCACCCGCTTTCCTGCAGGTAATATGCTGAACTCAAACCGATGATTCCGCCACCAATTACAATTGCTTTCATACTGATGAATTTACAGAACCTGAAAACCGCAGGCGTAAGGGTCGTCCTGCGGATCAATGGAAATCGTATTCATACCATACACTTTGGCCCATCCCTCTACGGAAGGCCGGATGGCAGGAAAACCTCCTTCCAGCACCAGTTCTTCCTCTATCCTGCCCGTGAATGTACTGCCGATGATGCTTTCGTGAATAAACCTATCCCCTTTTTTAAGTTTTCCCTTGGCGTACCATTGGGCCATACGGGCAGAGGTGCCGGTGCCACAGGGACTCCGGTCAATAGCCTTTTCTCCGTACACCACCGCGTTACGGGCCGTGGACGTTTCATCCAGGACATTGCCCGTCCATAACACATGCGAACATCCTTGTATAGCTGATTCAGTTGGATGCACAAATTCATACTGCTGATTCAGGCGCGAACGGATTTCCCTTGCCCATGCAATCAACTGGTCAGCCGAATAATGGTCGATACCCTGAAAATGATCCTGGGGATCAACAATGGCATAAAAGTTTCCTCCATATGCAACATCCACCACCAGTTCCCCCAGCCCCGGACAGTCAACAACAAGTCCGGTACTATGCAGAAACGAAGGGACATTGGTAAGCCGCACACTGGTGCATTTGTTCCCTTTCATTTCGTACTCCACTTCCACCAGTCCGGCTGGTGCTTCCATACGGATACGGCCGGGAACTTTGGGCTGTATCAATCCGTTTTCCACGGCGATGGTTATGGTACCAATCGTTCCATGTCCGCACATCGGCAGGCACCCGCTGGTTTCGATGAACAATACAGCCACATCATTTCGGGGATCGTGCGGAGGATACAAAATACTGCCACTCATGAGATCATGCCCCCGGGGCTCAAACATCAACCCTTTCCGGATCCAGTCGAACTCCCGCAGAAAATGCAGGCGCTTTGCGCCCATGGTTGCACCTTCAAGCTGAGGTCCACCTTTAACCACCAGTCGTACCGGGTTGCCGCAGGTATGTGCATCAATACAATGAAATACAGAACCGGTTAATGCAGGATCGCCGGTCATCGAATTCGTAAGAGGAAAAGATTTCATTTTAAGACCAATCCGGTTAAATTTGCTTATCCCAAACTTACGATTGCTTCATGGAAACTTATGGTAAAATTTTACTGATTGCCATGCCCGCCTTTCTGCTGCTGGTGCTTACAGAAAAACTATTTGGCGTTTGGCGCCGAAAAGATACGGTGCGCAACTTGGATATGATTTCAAGCCTGAGCAGTGGTATCACGAATGTTACCAAAGACGTACTCGGACTCAGCATTGCCATTATCTCCTACGGGTGGTTAGTGGAGCGGGTGGCCCTCGTTCATGTAGAAAACCAGGTGCTCACTTATATCATCGCATTCCTGGCCCTTGATTTTTCCGGCTACTGGGTGCACCGCATTGATCATGAATACAACTTCTTCTGGAATGCGCACATTATACATCACAGCAGTGAGGAGTTTAATCTTGCCTGCGCGCTCCGGCAAAGCATATCCAGCTTTGTACGTGTATTTGTGATTTTTCTGCTGCCTGCTGCTTTTCTCGGTGTGCCGGCAACAGTCATTGCCGTGGTGGCACCGCTGCACCTGTTTGCACAGTTCTGGTACCATACACAGCATATCAACCGGTTGGGAATCCTTGAAAAAATTATTGTTACTCCATCGCACCACCGCGTTCACCATGCCATCAACCCTGAATACCTCGACAAAAATTATTCACAGATCTTCATCTGGTGGGATAAATGGTTTGGCACTTTCCAGGAAGAACTGCCGGATGTACCACCTGTCTACGGCATTACACGGCCCGTACAGACCTGGAATCCCATTAAAATAAATTTTCAGCATTTATGGTTGCTGATTAAAGATGCCTGGAGAACGAAGAACTGGAAAGATAAATTCCGCATCTGGCTGATGCCTACCGGCTGGAGACCGGATGATGTTGCAGCCAAACATCCGGTGCATAAAATTGAAGACGTTTATCATTTTGATAAATACGATACCCAGGCATCACCGGGTTTACACGCCTGGAGCTGGATTCAGATTGGCATGACACTTCTTTTTATCAGCTACCTCTTCGGAAATATTGCTGCCATCAATGCACAGCATGCAAGCTACATCTACCTCTATGGTGTATTTGTTTTTCTGAGTGTGTATGCCTTTACCGACCTGATGGACCGCAACAAATCGGCTTTAGTGTGGGAACTCATCAAAAACAGTTTTGGTATCGCCATCCTTTACCAGACCGGCGATTGGTTTGGCGCGTCCAACATTATTCCCGGGGCTGATTACCTGGTTACCGCTTATTTGCTGCTTTCAGGATTTATCGTTGCTTATTTTGTGGTGAAGCATGAAAAAGAAGATACCGTTCAGGCATTTACTCAATAATCGCTGTTGCCTTTGTTGATCGACATTCATACACACAATCCGGTTCCTGCAGGGGTACGGGGTATACGAAACCTCTACCGGCATTTTGATCAGGTTGAAGAACCCGGTTTTTTTTCCATTGGATTGCATCCATGGCATGTCACTGAAACAGGCTGGAAAGAAGCATATAAAAATCTGCAGCAGTGGTGTCATCATCGGCATGTGGTGGCAATCGGTGAATGCGGACTTGATAAAGTTTGCGGAACCTCCTTCTCCTTGCAACAGGAAGTTTTTAAACAACAGGTACAGCTGGCAAAGGAGTTGAATAAACCACTCCTGGTTCATTGTGTCAAGGCCTACCAGGAAGTACTGCAGCTGCTGCAGGAACAGACACTATCCGTTCCTGTGGTTTTTCATGGCTTCAATAAAAGTACGGAGCTGGGTCTCGAACTGGTAAAGAAGGGATACTATTTGTCCTTTGGGAAAAAGCTGCTGCAATCGACCCGGCTTCGACAACTGCTCCTGCAAATTCCATCTTCTTCGTTTTTTCTCGAAACAGACGACGCTGCGTTATCCATTGCTGAAGTGTACCAGATTACAGCAGCCACTTTACAGATTCAGGAAAAAGCGCTTAGTTTGCAACTCGCAGAAAACGTTGCCCGTGTATTCGGGATTTAAACAAAGACCTATATGAATGATTTGTCGTGGCTTTCACGGACCCAGCTTTTAATTGGCAGGGAAAAACTGGTTCATCTTTCCCAACGGCATGTGCTGGTGGTTGGCTTAGGCGGAGTAGGTTCCTATGCTGCTGAATTCATTGCCCGCAGTGGTGTGGGAGAAATGACCATCATAGACGGTGATGTGGTGGACCCGACCAACAGGAACCGGCAGTTACCGGCACTGGCCACCAATCACGGACAACCGAAGGCGTTAATAATGGCCGAGCGGCTCAAAGCTATCAACCCTGAATTGAAACTGCATGTGGTTCGTGAATTCGTCAATCCCGAAATGGTGAAAGAGCAGCTCAGGCACCAACCCGATTACATACTGGAAGCCATTGACAGCATCACACCTAAAATCACGTTCATCCGCCTTGCATTTGAAAGCGGTATCCCCATTGTGAGCAGTATGGGTGCCGGGGCAAAACTGGATCCCACGCAACTGAAAGTAGTGGATATTTCCAAGACCTATAACTGTCCCTTTGCACAGCAAATACGCAAACAACTCAAACAGCATAATATCCGCAAAGGACTAAAAGTGGTGTTTTCGCCGGAAGATCCTATAAAAGAAAGCCTGATGCTGACAGACGGGAAAAACTTCAAAAAATCGGCCTATGGTACCATTTCCTACCTCCCGGCCGTATTCGGAGCGGTGGCTGCCTCGGTGGTTATCCGTGACCTGATCAAACAGGCACCGCGCACAACCGCTTAAACAGCAATCTGACGAGGTCTGTTGTTGTAAGTGAAAAATCTATGATGACTTTACAGTGGTTGATTCGTCCACTGTTCATTGACTCTCCGGTAAATCCGTAGTGGATTTTCATTTTTCAGTTCGTGCGGCAACAGTTCATTGCTCCAGTTCTGAAAACATACAGGACGTGCAAACCGTTTGATACCATCGGCTCCCACACTGGTAAAACGGGCATCGGTTGTAGCAGGAAACGGACCTCCATGGTGCATACTCAGGCAAACTTCCACACCTGTGGGTACTCCATTTAAAATCAAACGCCCGCAACTGTATTTCAGGGATTCTGCCAGATGACTGAATTGTTTGAGATCGCCGGCAGTAGCCATAATGGTGGTAGTCAGTTGCCCTTCCATCCGGGCGGCCACCTGCATTAACTCATCCGCATTGCTGCAACGAACCACCAACGAATAGGGCCCAAATACTTCCTGGTGCAGCAATGGATTCCGGAGAAAGGTGGCACCGTCCACCGTTGCAACCGTAGGTAATCCGTCAAGCGTCTGAACTTCAGCTTTTGATTCGGCCACCAGGTGAACACCTTCCTGCAGCAGGGCCGCTCCTTTTTTGTCCTTATACGCTTTTACAATACCTGTATGTAACATAGGAGCAGGAGCAGTTGCCTGAATCAACTTTCCAAGATCATGCATGAACTGTTGCAATTCTTCACTTTCAATACCTATTAACAACCCGGGATTGGTACAGAATTGCCCAACCCCCAATGTGATGGAAGAAGCATACATGGATGCAACCGTGGAAGCAGCCGTCTGCAGCATGCCCGGCAGCAGGTAAACGGGGTTGACACTTCCCATTTCAGCAAAAACAGGAATAGGTTCTTTCCGTTGGTTGGCCCAGTCGAATAACTGCTTCCCACCCGAATAGGAACCTGTAAATCCCACAGCCTTTGTATAAGGATGCATGACCAGTGCTTTCCCAGTTTCAAAGCCAGCACCGTAAACATGCTGGAATACGCCTTGGGGGAGGTTCAGATAAGCAGCAGCATTGAAAATTGCATCGGCAACAATATGGGAAGTTTGCGGATGGGCCGGGTGCGCTTTCACCACTACCGGGCAACCGGCAGCGAGGGCACAGGCTGTATCGCCACCTGCCGTGGAATAAGCCAATGGAAAATTGCTGGCACCGAAGACCACCACCGGGCCCAGTGGAATCATCATCTTCCGTAAGTCAGGCTTCGGAGGATTTTTGTCCGGCACTCCCGTATCAATACTGATATCCATCCATGCACCCTTTTCACAAGCATCGGCATAGCTGTTGAGCTGGTACAAGGTACGTGAGCGTTCGTTGCGCAGCCGGGCTTCCGGCAAATGCGTTTCCTGCATGGCAGTATGTATGAGTATATCACCACACTTCTCCAGTTCAGTTGCAATCGCCCGCAGAAATGAAGCACGCGTAAATAAGGGAACAGTGCGGTATTCGCTGAATGCATTCCAGGAAAGCTGCATGGCTTCATTCACTTCGTCTATGGTAAAGTCTGTAAAAGTCATATCGACTGATTTGTAAAGTGGGAATTAATAACCGGTCTTTGCTTCAATGCCTGGTGGATAATGTTCAGTATGTTTTGCCGCTCTTCGCCCGTAAGCGGTAAACGGGGCAGACGTACCTGTTCACTCCCCAGGCCTACTTCGGCTTCGGCCAGTTTGATGTATTGTACCAGTTTCGGATGAATATCCAGCTCCAGCAAGGGCATAAACCAACGGTACAGGGTTGCTGCTTCATCCGTTTTACCGGCTTTGATTAAATGATACAAATGAACTGTTTCAGCCGGGAAAGCGCACACCAGTCCGGCCACCCATCCCCGGGCGCCAAGCAACAGTTCTTCCATCGCCAGTGTATCCACCCCGCACAACAGGTGAAACCGGTCTCCGAAACGGTTGATCATGCGGGTAACATTGGTTACGTCCCGGGTACTTTCCTTCACTGCCTGAATATTCAGTTCCTGCGCCAGTTCTGAAAACATACCCGGTGTAACTTCGGTTTTATAGTCAACCGGATTATTATAGATCATGATGGGTAGTTGCGTGGCCTGTGCAATGGTACGGAACCAGTGAACCGTTTCCCGTTCATCGGGTTTATATCTCATGGGTGGAAGTACCATCAAACCGTTGGCACCCCATTCTTCCGCCAGTTTCACCTGGCGCAATGCTTCAGCGGTGGAACCTTCTGCAATGTTTAAAATGACCGGTATTTTTTTGTTGACGATGTTTAAAGCACACCGCACCAGTTCTTCTTTCTCCTGTTCCTTCAGCACACTGGCCTCGCCCAGTGTTCCTCCCAGCACGAAACCATGTACACCTGCCTGCAACTGGGCCCGTGCATTTTTTTCAAACAATAACAGATCCAGCTGATCGCTTTCAGAAAACTTAGTGGTAAGTGCGGGGAATATACCTTTCCATTCAAACTGCATAGAAATAAATTTACAGGCAACAGAACATTATGCGTTCTGCTACCTGTACGAAAGTTCCGAAATTCAGTTCAAACAGAAAAAGATTTGAAGATTACAGGATCGCCCCTTCGAGGTCATAATCGAATGCTTTCGTGATTTTCACCTGTACAAAGTCACCGGGTTTCAGTTTTTCATCAGAATGAATGATGACCTCATTGTCCACTTCCACCGAGTCGAACTCTGTGCGGCCCAGGTAGCGGCCGGCTTCTTTTTTATCAATGATGGTTTTGAAAACCTTCCCAACTTTCTGCTGGTTGAGTTCGTAGGAAATTTCCTGCTGCACACTCATAATATCCTGTGCCCGGCGTTCCTTTTCTTCAGCAGGCACATCATCTGTCAGTTCATATCCACTGGTGCCTTCTTCATGGCTGTAGGTAAAAATGCCCACCCTGTCAAACCGGTGCTTTTCAAGGAAGGATTTGGTTTCTTCGACATCCTCCAGGGTTTCCCCGGGAAAGCCGGTAATGAGTGTGGTACGCAAACAAAGTCCGGGTACTTTTTCCCGTACAGCAGCAATCAGCTCTTCTGTTTCGGTGCGGGTAATCTGCCGCTTCATGGCTTTCAGCATGCGATCGCTGGCGTGTTGCAGGGGCATATCCAGGTAGTTGCAGATATTGTCACGTTCGCGCATTACATCCAGTATTTCCAGTGGGAATTTATGCGGATAAGCATAATGCAACCGGATCCACTCCAGTCCTTTTACGTCTGCCAGCCGGTGCAGCAACTCGGGGAGCATCCGTTTTTTATACAGATCCAATCCATAATAAGTCAGCTCCTGTGCAATAAGCATCACCTCTTTTACACCCTTCTTTACCAAACCTTCCGCTTCGGTGACGAGGTCCTCCATGCTTTTACTTACATGCCCTCCCCGCATAAGCGGAATGGCACAGAAAGCACAGGTGCGGTTACATCCTTCCGATATTTTAAGATAGGCATAATGCTGGGGTGTGGAGAGTAAACGCTCCCCTATCAATTCCTTTTTATAATCCGCATCAAATTTTTTTAGGAGCAACGGCAGTTCCAGGGTGCCGAACCAGGCATCCACTTCAGGGATTTCCTTTTCCAGGTCGGTCCGGTAACGTTCACTCAGGCAACCGGTAACAAAAACTTTATCCAGTTTTCCTTTCTGCTTCAAGGTAACCTGCTCCAGGATAGTTTGAATACTTTCTTCCTTGGCCTTATCAATAAACCCACAGGTATTCACCACTACAATGTTATGATCGCGCCGGCTGCTTTCGTGTACCACATCAATTTCATTGGCTTTGAGCTGACCACTCAGCACTTCACTATCCACCATATTCTTGCTGCAGCCCAGCGTGATGATATTGACTTTGTCTTTTTGTAAGGACTTACTCTTCATAAGCTGCAAAGGTAACCTTTCGGCCGCAACACACCGATACCACTACCCCATGCTCTATCAAATAACGATCCGGAAGATGTACGATTCC
>Ga0315902_10008048_pt1 | contig 14319 bp, 12 predicted proteins | sample LakEriMetagenome_9_FD_203523 | JGI IMG/M metagenome (GOLD analysis project Ga0315902, IMG submission 203523) | Freshwater fungal communities from buoy surface, Lake Erie, Ohio, United States - Buoy 12 MA117 | ecosystem: Environmental > Aquatic > Freshwater > Lake > Lake biofilm | place: USA... | reverse complement strand
CATAATTTCCCATATCCATATATAGCATTCCTAGATTATTGAGTGAAGTTGCATAATCAGGATGATCTTCCCCTAGGATCTTTTTACGAATCGCTAATGCCTGAGTATACAAAGGGTCAGCCTTAGCATAATTACCCATATTGCAATACATCTCGCCAAGATTGTTTAGAGACATAGCATATTCTGGATGATCTTCCCCTAGAATCTTTTTACGAATCGTTAGTGCTTGATTATACAAAGGCTCTGCTTTAGCATAATTACCAGTTTTATTATACAGCTCTCCAAGATTATTTAGAGACATAGCATAATCCGGATGATCTTCCCCTAGAATCTTTTTACGAATCGTTAGTGCTTGATTATACAAAGGCTCTGCCTTTGTATAATCACCAACATGTCTATATGTTATTGCAAGATTATTTAAAGTCTTAGCATAATCAGGATGTTCTTCCCCCAGCTCCTTTTTATAAATTGCTAATACCTGATTTAATAAAAACTGCGCCTTTTCATGATTACCAATATCGCTATATAGCATAGCAAGATTATTAAGCGCGGGAGCATAATATGTGTGCCCTTCGCCTACCACTTTTTTATAAATTGCTAATGCCTGTAGATATAAAGGCTCCGCCTTAGAGTATTTTCTCCTTTCAACATAAAACACTGCAAGATTATTTAGTATAGTTGCGTAATCAAGATGATTACCACCAATTACCTTTTTATAAATAGTCAATGCCTGAGTATATAATGACTCTGCCTTTGAATAATTATAGATACTTCTATATAATTCTGCAAGTTCATTCAATGTTTGGGCATAAACCAGATTATCTTCTCCAAATATTTTTTTAAATATTCCTAAATATTTAAGATAAAAGGTCTCTGATTTTACATATTCACCATTATATTTATATAAAGTAGCAAGTAAGTATACAGATAGAATATAATCATCTGACTCGACGCCTCCTTTTTGTTTACAAATTTGAAGACTTGCTTCTCCAATTTTTATTGCCTCTTGAATCTTACCCCGTTGATATAAATCAATCGCATTCTGTTGTAATTCCTTGCAACTCTGAGAATAAACAACATTATTAAAATATAAGATAATAATTAAAACAAAAAAACTTGTTTTTAAGGTATGCTTCGTCATAGATAATTCTTTACATATATAAAAATAGCAACAAAATAATTGAATAGCTATTATATATATTATTTGTTATCTTTTTAATGGAAGTATATTTTGAGGTGTCTATTATAATCTAGATTTATACCATTTAATCGTAATGGATATTTCGTAAATAAATATATTTTCTCCATTCAAATTGTAAAACAAACTTCAATACTTATTCAACCATACTCTTCACCAAAGAACCCATGGTTTGCGTAGATGTTGAAATAATGGGAGTTAGCACTTTCTCGCCGGTTGACTGCTCCAGCCACTTCTGCCAGAAGTAGGAAAGCTTTTCGTTCATTAACTGATCTTCAGGGTGTTTTGAGTTGATGCCACATACGAGCCATTTAACATTCTTAGGAAGCTTTACCGGAATCAATCCGGTGTTCTGTGCCTCTTCTTTCCAGGTTTTATTATTTAACCTACTCAAAAACCCTGTAGTCGTAAAATAATTACCCTCGTGATGCTTTTTCCCCATATCATTAAAGTCGAAGTATCCATCTGTTAGAACAATAACTGTATTGGTACTGGTGTTATCTATTTCTGTTTTCATCTGCTCATTAAAATACTTCCATATATCCACTCCTTCAAAAGCTTTTGAATTATTTCCGAGTTGTGCTCTTGCATACATCCTGTTCAAGATTCCTGCATATTGATTCTTAAATCGCATCAGCTGTTCTTTTTTCTCTCCTAACTTATAATTACTTAGATCCAAAGAAAGCGAATCACTGTAAGACTCAAAATCTAAAGTGCTGTTTTTTTGAAATAAAATCCTGGTAATGAATTTGTCATTTGAGTTGATAATCATATTATCTTCTACTGCCCTTAAAAACGCATCAAATACCCCGTTAAAAACAGCCATATCCTTGGCGGCCTGATTACTCTGTAATAATCGATCACTAAGATCTACTAGCATGATATATTTTTTTGGAGTGATGGCTTGAAATATTTTTTCTGCTTTGCCATCGCTGCAGGAATAAGAAACAAAGGCAATTACGATTACTACCAGGAAATAAATTATCTTTTGCATAATGTTATATTTTATTTGTTTTATTAATTAAGTACCGGTGAAAATTTTGCGTCCACGCTATTTTTACTCATCTTGAAAACATCCTGACATTTTTGCTTCAGCTCTTCACTTACACCACCTGCACACAGATACTTCAACCATCCGCTGAAATAACTTTCCAGATTTCTTTTCAATTCATCCGGATTCATTATGGTATGGTTCATTTGCTTCTTTAAATTTTCGATCTCCTGCTTTAAGCGATTCATTTCTCCTTCAAACTTGATAACCTCCTCTTGTAGACGATTTATCTCGGCAACCAGACTTTTGATGTCTTCTTTCAGCTTCTTGATGATGAGTGTAGCTTTTGCGTCAATATCTCTTTTCCCCCACTCCTTAATTGCTAATTCAAATAAAGCTCCCCATAATAAGTACGCACCAAATCCAAAAGCCAATACGAGGTAAAAATTTGGACTCATATACCAATGCCATTCAACAGCTTCTGTTTGAATCATACTTTGTACTTCATGTAAACTCTTATCTATTTTATAGGCTATTAATGACTCAATCACTAATGTAACAAGTAAGTAGGCTGCTACTTTAACGGTTTTATTACTTGTATTGGAGCTTAATATTGAGTGTGGTATCACGCCTAAACCAAAAAACACAAAAGATCCTAAGTATATAAACAAAAGCTTCGTGCCTCCCTGAAATATGCCAACAGGATCAAAAATGCTATCCATCAACAATTCAACATTTGAGCGCCCTCCCGCTATAACAGACGAAATGTTCCTGAAAAAGGCAGCATTAATAGATGAAGCATAGAAGAAAACTAGATATATACCAATTAATGAAGTGAGACTGGTATAAATGATAAATCGCACACTACTAAAATCGCTTTTCATTTTTTTCTCAGCTGCAGATATTTTCGCATCATTCAACTCCTGCTCTTTCTCCTTTTTATCTTTCTCTCGCTGAGGCATAGATACCTCTTTTATTTTTTGTTGATTAGTTTTTTGCTGATTGAGCTCTTTTTCTTTGTCAGAAATAGATTCTTCTATTTTTCTTTTTCTGACATTTAAGTCCGTTTCATTATAGCCAATATCTACCAGATGTCCCTCTATGATCCAAGAGAGCTGGTTTTCCAGAGCCATGGAATCCCCCTTGTTTAAACCTGCCTGTTCAAAGGCATAATCATCCAGTTTAACCCTGGTAAATCTTCTTGGAATAACCGTCTGCTCTAAATTGGGGATGACTGATGCACCGCTTTCTTGATTTTCTGTTTGTTTTATTGTTTGTTCCATAAAAGTGATTTTATCATTTATAATAGGAGTGCTTTTAGGTAACCGGATTTTAAAAAAATATTTTTTTGGCCTCTGCTATTAAAACATGGTTACCTTCTTGCATTTGATTTATAAATGATAAAATATTTCCTAATTACTTAAATCAAATTTTATGTTCTTCAATTCAAAAAAGCCTGAAAATCAAATCATTAGTACACCCGTTAGCGTTGTTCGTTCATTTTTAGATGACCGCTCTTTGAACTACCAATTTTATGAAGAGAATAATGTGTTCACGCTAAACCTAACCGGCCAAAATGTAACCTGGCGATGTGTTATCCATCTGGACCTCGATCGAAATCTTCTATCCATTCGGAATTTTAGTCCCGTATTGGTTCAGGATGCGCAAAAAATTAAAGTTGCCGAATTACTTACTCGCCTCAACTTCGGATTTACCCTCGGTCACTATGTGATGAACTTTGAGGAAGGGGAAATAATCTTTGAAACAACACATCTTTTTAAGGAAACAAATTTGGCTCCGGACATTGTAGATCTTTTATTTTATATCAGTTGCAAAACCTTTGATGAATATTTCAACCTCATCAATAAAGTAAATATGGGTGAAACAGAGCCATTTATGGCAATTCTTTCTTTACAGTAAATATATCTGACCACTGGCCGTTACTAACTATGATAAAATCTGAATCACACCTGCGTTCATACATATTAGAAAACCTAGATAAATACAAATAAAATGAGCATGGCAGACATAGCAACGACTATTGTATCTACAAATCATGAAATCGTTATTGAGCATATTGCTAATCTCAATGCACATGGATTGAATGAAGCGCTATCAGACAAATACGATTATAATGAACTGCCGAAAACAAAGTTTCTTAACCTGCTTAACGGCGTATTTAGCCAGCTAAAGTCTAATGGATCGGTCAGATTAGATGTAGTACCAAGCATTTGCGCCGGCTGCCAAGCCGGCGCAAGGGTTAAGTTGTTTATTTGTGAAAAAACAAAAAGCTTCCTTGCTTTTGCGATAGATGTAAATGATCAATCTGAAGTAACTGATATCTTTAGTTGTAATAAATTTACAATTAAGCATTTCCCAAATTATGAAGACTATGTACATATTAGTTTTGATACAGATAACAATAGCTTTTTTCTAATCAAGCCTTTAAAAGGTTTACCGGCCGGAGAATAATATCAGAAGATTAATTAGAGAAACTTTCAAAAGTCTCACATTCAAATAAAACAAAATAATCAAATACAAAATAAAATAGTCTTAAAATTATTTCAATATCAACAAAGATGATTATCCTGACTATTCTATATGACCATTAAAAATCAATAAAAAAGAACACATGAAAAAGATTTCATTATTTCTCATTATTATCATTGCATCATATAACTCCCATGCTCAAGGTATAGATAATTATAGTAAAATGTTCACTAAGTATGATTTATATAAATGGTGTACGCTAATGGACTTTAAGCCAAAGTATTTTCAGAGGAGTACTTTCGAAGATCTTATCTTAAAGTTAGATGAGCCAATGATTGAATGGTGGCACGTTGAACTAGTCGTAACTTATGAAAATAATCAAAAAGGTGATGATGCAATGATGTTTGTATTTAAAAAGCAATTAAGGGAGCTTTACGGGATTATAAATGAAGAGAAATTAAATAAATGGTACATACCATATTATGTATTTCTTCAAATAGACAAATGGGCTGAAAGTAAAATCAAGAACGGGAAATAAGTTATACTCATATAGGATCAAAACCAAAATATATGAAAACCGGTTAGTTGCCTGTCATTCTATATGTTCGGGATTCTGGTTGCTTATATGTTGAGATTCAATGTATTGTGCTTTTATGAGGCACAAAGGACAGGTATAAAAATATCAAAAGATTTTATTTGTCGACCTATAAATCAAAAAGTAGACAAAAATAGCTTGGTGATGAGGAGGAAACCCACCAACCATCGGTTCACTTATGCCTCTTTATTTATATTTTTATTCTATTATGTTAAGGGAATTGGGTGATATGCTTACTGAGTAAAAAGTGATAGAAATTAATAAATTAGTAGCTATGAATTATTCATATTTTCATATCTGTAAGATAACTGTTATTTCCAGGTTATTATTTTTTTCATCAAATATATATAGTCAAAATATACCTGATGGAGAGTTCAAAGAATATGATACTAGTGGACATATATCTATCCAAGGAAAGTATGCAAATGGCAAAAAAGAGGGAGAATGGAAGTCGTATTATTCAGATGGAAGCATCAGTAGTGTGGGTACATATATTGATGGTAAAAAGGAGGGAGTATGGAAAGAATATCATAATAATGGTCAAATCAAAGAAACTGCAACATTTGTAAATGATGAAATAATTGGAGAAACTAAAATATATAATCGTACCGGTCAAATTGAGTTTATAGGTATCAGAAAAGATCTTTTTGTGACAGGTGAGGTAAGGTTTTATCATGAAGATCAAAACACTCTCTCGAGTATAGGCAATGTGGTAAACTTCAAAAAAGAGGGAGAGTGGAAAAGCTATCATCGCAACGGCAAATTGAAAGCAATTATATATTTTATTGAAAATATTCCTGATAGCACATGGAGTATTTTTGACGAAAATGGCGACTTTCTTTATAGCATTTCTTATAATAAAGGAATTCCTAAAGATGGCGAGTGGAAAGAATATCATAATAACAGAACGCTATCTAAAGTTGGGGTTTATCTGAATGGGAAACCTGTAGGAAAATGGATGGAATATGATGAAAATGGCAAATTAAAAGAATTACGAATTTATAAATATGGTGTAAAGGATACTATTTGCGAATATGACGAAAATGAAATATTATCGACAATAAGTATTTATAAAAACAACGAAAAAGATGGCATATGGAAGAAGTATCACAAAAATGGGAAGATATCCGAAATAAGTTCATATAAAAAAAATATAGAAGATGGCGAATGGAAGAAGTATTATGAAACAGGGATATTACAAGAAATCAAATTTTATAAAAACGGAATTAAAGATAGTGTTTGGAGGTGGTATTCATCAAGCGGCAAGAAGGACTGGCAGGAATCTTATAAAAATGGAATAAAACATGGAGATTGGATTCGTTACGATGAAAATGGAAAACCATATTACATATATACATGGAGTAATAATGCAACAGTAAATTTAATTAAAACTTTTTGGGATAATGGTATTGTAAATTTTATAGGTAAAGAGATAAATGGGAAAAAAGAAGGGCAACATAAATACTATCATTTAAACGGAAAACTAAGCGGGATTTCAAACTTTAAAGATGGTCAACTTGATGGTGAAACAAAATGGATGTCTTTAAATGGGAATGTTTTCCAAACATCTTTTTATAAAAAAGGCAAATTACATGGTGAATCAAAATTCTATGATAAATACGGAAGAGTCTATCAGATAGATTACTATGAAAATGGGATTTCAACTGGTTCAAAGAAATTTTAATTATTTATTATTTAATATGTTCGTATTAAAATTTTAAATGTAGATTAGAGCTCCTTATAAAAGGTGGTTAAACTAAACAAGTTAGATTGATTAAAATATATTTTACAAAATATAATGTACAAGCAACATTTTTTAAAGCCTTGGTTTTTTTTCTCTATTCTTGTTGTTATATTTTTTGCCTGTAAAAATGGTGAGAAAGAAATCAGGCAACCAATTCAAAAAATAAAATTAGAAAAAGAAAACAGTTGTAGTTATTCAGGTGTGGAAAACAAAGATGCATTTCTTTTTCAATCAGATTCTGAAGCAGAGGAAGCTTTAGCATTAATCATGAAGCATATCGGATTACCGGCCAATTTTGTTATCTCCGCTGCAGATATAGATAATGCAGGTGCTTTAATACATGATAATAAAAGGTATATTTTATATAGTCAGAAGTTCTTTGAGGATATCAAAGAGCAAACCGGCACTAAGTACGGCGCGATTAGCGTACTTGCACATGAAATTGGGCACCATCTAGCAGGGCATACTCTTTCTGAAAAAGAGGCAAGATCAACTCTTGAGCTAGAAGCAGATAGGTTTTCAGGTTTTATTCTTGCAAAAATGGGCGCAAATATGGATGAAGCATGTGCAGCAATGAATATCTTTGGGAGCGAAATAGAGAACGAAACACATCCAGGTAAAAATACTAGACTGGCTGCCATAGTTAATGGTTGGGAAGAAGGTATTGAAGATAATACGGAGAATACAGTAGAAGAAATTGCAACACCTGATAAGAGTATCGGGAAATATGTTGTCAATGTACAAAACAAAGAAAAAGAGATTAGCCTGAAAAATAAAAGTTTTTTTCCTGATGACTATAATTTAAATGATACATATTCCCGAAGTAGACGATTTTTTAATAATGAAAAAATAATTATGCATTTGCCAAATGGCACCGAAATAGATATTTTGAGTTCGATAGGTAATACATATTATGTGAGAGCTAATACTGAAACCTCTGTTCATTATGGCTATATAGCTAAGTCTTTTGAAGGAGTATCAACAATAAAGAGAATTAAATAAGCTTCGATATTTTCTTAAACTTATATATTTTAATTTTTTATAAAGATTACGTAAAATAAAGTTGGGCTTATCTTAGACTTTATTGAATTATATTTAAAAATCAATTCGAATCTTTAATGTCACATATCGATCAATATTTATCTATTTACCCTAAGCATTATCAATCAATAATGGCACTAGTTTATGCCTTAGGTGTAGATGAAGTTGAAAACATAACAAAGAAAGCAATTGAAGAAAATAAAAAGATAATTACAAAAACAGATCCTGAAAAATTAGATTATATTTATTATAAACTGATAAACAACAAAGTAAATTAATTTTATCTATTGCTAATATTATTTTTTTAAAAACAAGTTATCAATCTGCCTTTTTTAGTAGTTAATTTATGGGGGTTAGAACATGAAAAGTAAATCTTCCCATACTGATCTAATATCTCGGCTCTGGCAAATCATAGTTGATATCTTCTTTAGCTTTCATAGCATAAACAATCGACATCCATAATCTTAAATCTGAATATCTTATCCAGGCATATCCTTTGTCGGCCCACCTTTCTCCCCAACTATTTAGAATGAGAAAAGATCCGCCCTGATAATTATCATCATAGGCAACAACAACAACAGCATGAGCATCATTCGGATAAAATTGAGGTTTTTCATACCTGTTTGGCTCCCATAGATTAGTTTTTAGAAAACGAAAAGATGGCGGTGTAATCATGCACATGACTAAAGGAATACCTGAATGAATGGCATACTTCATATTGTCTTCTGTAAAAACTAATTGAACTTCTTCTACTGAGTAATTTGTAGAATATTTGAATTGATCAGATAGGACGGAGGGATAAATATCCGTTTTACTCGGACAAAGTAAAGAATCAGTAAATGGGTAGTAATTGGGGTATTCAACATCAAACATATGTGCAAATCCTTTTCCCTTAACTATACGAATAATATCAGGACCACTTAAGCCGCCTTCGCAGGAGAAGTCATTTTTCTTCCTTGATAAATAGTACAGGAAATAAGGGCTCATAAGATACCTTGCTATTTCTTTTTTATCTGTCATATTTAATTCACGTGCAATCATGATTGTTCTTGCCATCGCGAAGGCATGAGCCATACATGTACCACCTGTTTGATTAAATACATACGAAGGCAAATGTTTTTTTAGTGAAAAGCTTACAGGTAATTCGTCTCTGGTACCTGTATATTCAGATAATATTTTATATACTGTCGTATCATGTATATAGCCTTGGGAATAGGTTTTAATTACGAAAAAAGCAAAAAACAATAAAATGCTTAGAAAATGTTTCATATGTATATTAGTTGATAGTTTTTATTGCCATATGTTATGACCTTAATATTATTCATGGTTAGTATCGGTCTACCGTTATGGGCATTTCATATGTGAATATTTTTAGTTTTTAATGGACATATGTTATACCCTAAATATTCATCGCGGTTGGTATCGGCCTGCCGTTATGGGCATTTCATATTGGCTTTCTTAATTACTTCAATTAATTATTGGACAAGTATAAAGGCTGCCCACTGATATGGCTTATACTTTTTACTCATCATCTTTTGTGTTTCACGAAAAGCAGCATTTATAGACATTTTTTCGCTTAACCAGTTTTTATAGAAGATTTGCATGAAAATAGATGTTTCTTTATCGGGCACCTTCCATAAGCTCACTATCTGGTGTTTCACTCCAGCCATTCGGAAACCTCTCTGCAAGCCAAACACGCCCTCACTACCCTTTAGTTCGCCCAGGCCTGTTTCACATGCACTTAAGGTTACCAACGTGCAACCACTAAGGTCCATATTAGAGATTTCCCTTGCCGTTAAAATACCATCCTCTCTGTTGGGATAACAAATTCCTCTTTTCCAGGCTTGATTTGCTCCGGACATAATTAATCCCGATCTACTTAAAGCATCGGAAGATGCAATAATTTTATTACGACTAGATAAAGTAGAATTGATTCCTTTAAGATTTTGATCCTTTAAATAAGTAGTATCTCGGGTGTTAAAAGAGAAACCATGCGAAGCAAAATGAATAAGGTAAGAAGTTGAATTTCGGATATCTACAATTTGCCTAAACTGCTCTTCCGATGCATTAGTGGCAGAATAAACAACACTATTGATCCCATTTGAATTACTAATCTCTTGTATACTTTTTACCTCTTCTAAAGTTCCGCTCAGGTAAGTCCAATTAGTATTCTTTATTGAACGTGTGGTAGAGTCAATTACATTATTAGAAATCACTACGTCAGATACAATTAAACTTGGCTCTAATTCGTAGTTTATACCACCAAATAAAATAGAAGCCTTTACAATTTGATCCGCTGCATTCTGGGCTTTCGTAATATCTTTCAGGTTGCCGAAATATCTTAATTCATATTTATCATTCAGTATCCCACCCTCTGGCATTGAAATAGCTGCAAAAGAAAGTCTGTGTAAAAGTCCGCTTAAAGAAAGATATATTGTATTTGAATTTATTAGATGGCTTTCTAAAGGTTTCCAAATTAGATTATACAGAGCAGAATTGCTAAATGTGCCGGTTTCTACAGCTTTATACATCCTATTTAAGGTTGCTTCCGTGTTATTTGGATCAACGATTTTTGATAAATCATCTTCATTAAAAAGAAATTGGAAACGAGGCTCGTTCCATTCTGGCCTGATGATATATGCTACATATTTGATTGAATCCGTTAATCCTTGATCTATATAGATGAATTTAACAAAATCAATCGCTACTTCGCCACTCTTTAAACTATTTCTAATATCTATCCAGGTTTTTTGATTGTTATTAATGAATTCTTGAAACCCAGGAACTTTTCGCTTTAATTCTTTTTCTTGTATTTCAGATTTCTCAATTAATTCGTTTAGTCTAATATTTTCATTAGCTTCTAAAAATGTAATATCTGCGATAGTGTCTTTTATATTATTGTACCGATGCCATAAATGTATGATCGAACTGTCCTTTGTATTTTTTACTGCATTTTCAAGATGGTTACTACTTGATAAAAGAATATTTTTGAGCATTAAGCTGAAGTTTACTAAATCTGGCGTTATGCTTAGTATGCGATTACGATACAGTAAGGAATTAAACCTGTTAAAGAGATCAATATTTGATGCTATGAATTTTTCGGCATCCGATGCACTAATATGATGAATGTTTTTGTTTAAAAACCGCTGTAGCAATGCTACTGATTTTGAGAAATAGGCACTTGCTTTATTAACATTACCGCTTTCTTCATATAGCAAACCCAAATTATATAATAAGGTGATATAATCCTGATTTTCTTCTCCGTATAAATCTTTATATATTCTTAAAGCATCTAAATAACGTGCTTCAGAGCTAGGATACAAGCGGTTTTTAAATTCTATCTTTGCCCATCTTATTAACATTTTAGCATATATTATATCTTTTCTTAAACTAAAGGACACATAGATGTTTAGAAGTTTATTTAATTCATTTTCACAATTTGTTATTTTTTCGCTAATGAGATATATCTCAGATAAAAGATTTAGTGACTTGCGATATAATAAAGAATTACGAGTTAAATGTTCGTTTTGGGTATTTACGATTTGTTTTATTGTTTTTTCGGATTTTTCTAATTCTTGTTTATCAAAATAAACTAAAGCTAGAGTATAAAGTGCGTCTCTATATTCAGGCATACTTGTCTTACTCGCATTTTCGCAATTACGAATAATAACAACTAAAATCTTTTCAGCTTTTTCATAATTCCCGATATAACGATAGTATTCAGCTATATTAACTTGAGAATTTAGATACGCGGAACTCGTTTCATCCGAATTTTTATTCGGAAAGCTATTTGATTTAGTTAAATATTGATCCGCTTTAGCAATGTTTCCCTTCTTTTCATAAAAATGAGCTAACCCTTGATTTATTTTTTCATAAAATATATCTGTTTCTTTATGTAGTTCTTTAAAAATCTCGAGTGCGCTCAAGAAATTGATTTCTGACTTATTGAATTCTGGTGTCCGCATATATGTCTCACCAAGATTATATAAACATAGTGCTTGCTCATACCTTTTCCCGATTTTTTTGAAAATATCGCTAGCCTTTGTCAAATACAAAATAGCCGTATCTGTTTTACTCATGTTTTTATATAAATTTCCAAGATTAGAGAAATTTGTGGCTACGGCGGTATCATCTCTATTTGAACATGTATCAAGAATATACTTTATTTTAAGTAGTTTGATTTCAGCCTCTTTATTTTCTCCTAATAATTGAGAGATAGTAGATAGATTATTTATTGATTTTATATGTAATTCGCTTCCAGGTGGAACTATTTTAGTTATCATTTTCTCTATCTCTTCATAAAGAGGCTTAGCCTTTCCGTACTCTCCTACTTCTTTATAAAACTTTCCAATCGCAGATAACTTAATTATATAATTAGCAATGTCAGTTTTAAATTCTTCCTTACATAATACTACTACTTGATCCATTAATTTCACAGCTTCATTTCTCTTCTTGTTCTTATATAAGTCTTGCGCCTGTTGATACTTTTCATCGCAATTTTGAGCAACCACTTTCGAGAAAATGAAGGAAGATATTATGAATAAAGCGTAACGTAAAAACATATGAAACTATAATTAGGTGTTTGTAAGAAGTTTTATTTAGCTTATTAAAAGTAAAAGATATTTAATGAGATATCGATGAAGATTGGTTGATGGCTAAGTTAATAAGTATTTAGGTATGATGTTTTCTCCATTTATACAAATCAACTTTTAAAATATTATTGGTTAAAGGTATTATAAAAAGGACAGCTTCTGCTTTAACGTAAAAAGAACTTTCAATAGTATATTCGCTATGGATAATTTATTGATTGTGTTCGGGTTGTATTTATTTATGCATAAGCCACTCAGAAATATGTATATTTTATGATATTTTTAAGCCCGTATATTTTAATTACTCAATGTCAAATATGTTTCTACTATTGAAACAACTACTTATTTTTCTTACCCTAATAAGTATTATCTCTTGCTCTGATAGTAGCGATGACAGTAATGGCGGCACTTATGTAAAACCATCCATTGATTACAAGGGTAAATACAGAAGAGGTCATATACGTAAGCCTGTATCAACTTCTAAGAACGCTTATAAAAACAGAAGCCGCTCCAGATATTACTATGAAACAAGAGGTAAATACAGAAGAAAATCTAAAAACAAATGAGTAAAATATTCGGCGATTACATTGAAAGCGATTTAAACTCCTTTCCCGACTGCAATATCTGCAAACACCACATCGATGGACTTACATGCAAAGCTTTTGAGACAATACCAGATGATGTCATCTTTGGTAGAATCAAACACCTCAAAAAACATCCTGAACAGGACAATGATATTTTATTTGAGCCTTTTGAAACAGCAAATAATCAATAAATGAAAATAATTTTAAGCAGAAAAGTTTTCGATGCTGAGTACGGAGGCATTCCAAGTCCAATATTACCAGATGGCACCCTGCTCTCTTTGCCCATTCCATATGAACAGGATAATATAAAATACTCCAGCCTGTGTTATCAAGGGAAGTCATATTATGATATTATCAATGAGATATGTCCGCCAAAAAAGGGCCAAGAATTTGTCATTCAACCGGACAGCCGATTGACAGAATGGGCGAAGGACATAGTGATCGGAAACTCAAGATGACTGGAAATGAAGGATTAAATGACCTAGCCATATGAAAGATGAATCATAAATCATGTTGTGATTTGTTATAAAATTTGGAATTATTTATTGAATTTGATCTTTTAATTATTAATTTAAATTCTATGCCAAAAAGGACTGATTTAATTTTTTATATACTTGTAATAATACTTTGCTTTTTCAATTATACTCATTCGGAAATATTGAAAGAACACAATTTTTTAAAATTAAGTTTGTCGGATACTATTATAAAAATAAATAAAGACCTCGATGTTGACCTAACGAAACTGGAATCTTTTACCGGCATAAACGGGCTCTACTCCTTCAAAGCGCCGGAAGGGCTATATCTTTCTAAAAACGAGAATGAATATTATTCAGAGGTCCTTCAGTCAAATATCATTTTTTATTTTACAGAGACATCTCAAATTGATGACGCTAATTCAATTTGGGAAAAGAAAGATCTTATAAGTAAGATGAAAAGAAACTTAAAAGTGACATATGCTACAGAGAAAAATGACTGGGTCGTGGTTTCGGGTTTCGGGAAAAACAGTGAGATCATTTATAAGAAGGGCTTCTATTTCAAGCCACGTGATAACCACATGGGACAAAACGGACGAAATACACAACCCTGG
>Ga0315902_10008047_pt1 | contig 14321 bp, 14 predicted proteins | sample LakEriMetagenome_9_FD_203523 | JGI IMG/M metagenome (GOLD analysis project Ga0315902, IMG submission 203523) | Freshwater fungal communities from buoy surface, Lake Erie, Ohio, United States - Buoy 12 MA117 | ecosystem: Environmental > Aquatic > Freshwater > Lake > Lake biofilm | place: USA... | reverse complement strand
GCGCTTCCAAAAGTTCTTGGAGGTCTTGGCGTTGCCATTATCTCAACTTCATCTGGTCTGCTTACTGATAAGCAAGCCAACAAACAGGGTGTAGGCGGAGAAGTTCTCGCCTACGTATGGTGATCGAATATGTCACGTATCGGTCGCATGCCAATCGCGCTTCCATCAGGCGTTGAAGTAACAATCGCAGGTCAGAGCGTTTCAGTTAAGGGACCAAAGGGTTCACTAACTCTTAACGTTGCTGAGCCAATCCAAGTTTCACAAGCAGCAGGTGTTCTCACCGTTGCTCGTCCAAATGAAGAGCGCGTAACGCGTTCTCTTCACGGCCTTTCACGCACACTTGTTGCCAACATGGTCACAGGTGTAACAACCGGTTACACACTAACTATCGACATCGTCGGTGTTGGTTACCGTGTTGCAGAAAAGGGCAAGGATCTTGAATTCTTGCTCGGATATAGCCACCCAATTTTATTCCCAGCCCCTGAAGGAATCTCATTCAAGGTTGAATCACCAACAAAGTTGCACATCACAGGTATCGATAAGCAACTCGTAGGTGAAGTAGCAGCCAAGATTAAGAAGCTCCGTAAGGCAGATCCTTATAAGGGCAAGGGCCTACGTTTGGCAGGCGAAGTTGTTCGCCGTAAGCAAGGAAAGACAGGTAAGAAGTAATGGCAATCGGTGTAAAAGTCCGCAAGGGGTCAGCAACTAATGCTCGCGCCCGTCGTCACTTCCGCGTACGCAAGAAGGTCTCCGGAACTCCTGAGCGTCCACGTCTAGTCGTTTCTCGCTCTGCTCGTCATCTCTTCGTACAACTAATTGATGACACACAAGGTAAGACTTTGGCTTACGCATCAACAATGGAGGAAGGTCTCCGCAAGGCAACTGGCGATAAGACTGCAAAGTCCCGCGAAGTTGGCGCGTTGATTGCAAAGCGTGGAAAAGATGCCGGCGTTTCAACCGTCGTCTTTGACCGCGCAGGAAATAAGTACACAGGTCGTATTGCAGCACTTGCAGACAGTGCACGAGAGAACGGATTGGAGTTCTAATGGCTGAAAATCCAACAACTGCAACTGCACCAGATAACAAGGGCGCCGACAAAGGGCGAGGCCGCGGAAGCGGGGAACGTCGTGAACGTCGCGACGATCGTGAAAAAGATAAGTCTCCATACATGGAGCGCGTTGTCTTTATCAACCGTGTTTCTAAAGTTGTAAAGGGTGGACGTCGTTTCTCATTCACCGCACTAGTAGTTGTCGGCGACGGCAATGGCACAGTCGGTATTGGTTACGGAAAGTCTAAGGAAGTTCCACAAGCGATTGCTAAAGCTGTCGAAGAAGCAAAGAAGTCATTCTTCGTAGTTCCACGCATCCAGGCAACAATTCCTCACCCAGTACAAGGTGAAACAGCAGCCGGCGTAGTTCTACTTCGTCCAGCTAGCCCAGGTACCGGAGTTATTGCCGGTGGTCCTGTCCGTGCAGTACTTGAATGTGCTGGCATTTCAGATGTATTGACCAAGTCACTCGGATCAAACAATGCAATCAACATGGTTCACGCAACCGTTGCTGCACTAAAGATGCTCGAGTCACCAGCAGCGATCGCTGCGCGTCGTGGTCGTCCACTTGAAGATGTTGCACCTGCAGCAATTATCCGCGCTTCACAGATGACAGTTGGTGCCTAATGCCACGTTTAAAAGTAACTCAAATTAAATCTAAGGTCGGTAACAAACCTGAAATTCGCGAGACCTTGCGTTCGCTTGGTCTAAAGCGCATCAACGATGTTGTCGTCAAAGAAGATCGTCCAGAAATTCGTGGCATGGTGTACGCAGCACGCCACTTGATCAAGGTTGAGGAGGTCGAATAAAGATGACGCTAAAACTTCATCACCTTCGTCCAGCCCCTGGTGCAAAGAAAGCTAAGACTCGTAAGGGTCGCGGTGAAGCATCAAAGGGTAAGACCGCCGGTCGCGGTGGCAAGGGAACACATGCACGTAACACTGTTCGCCCAGGTTTTGAGGGTGGTCAGCTTCCGTTGGTTATGCGTTTACCTAAGCTTCGCGGCTTTAAGAACCCAGCACGTATTGAGTACCAAGCAGTCAACGTTGCAACAATTAACGATCTATTCCCTAAGGGTGGAGAAGTTACAGTTGCAGATTTGATCGCAAAGGGCGCGGTACGCGATAGCTTGCCTGTAAAAGTTCTTGGCAATGGCGATATCGCCGTCAAGGTTTCTGTTACAGCACACGCTTTCTCAGCATCAGCAGTTGAAAAAATTGCTGCCGCTGGTGGTTCAACTAAAGTCCTATAAGGGTTAAAAAACTTAACGTTTACTGATTTGATAGAGGGAGAAGATTGATGCTTTCAGCTTTCGCAATGGCTTTTAAGACACCAGATCTGCGCAAGAAGATCTTCTTCACTCTCTCAATCATGGCTCTCTTCCGTTTTGGTTCAGTAGTTCCAACACCAGGTGTTTCCTACACCGCAGTTCAGAGCTGCTTAAATCAGGTACAAACTGGTGGACTATTCGGCTTGATCAACCTTTTCTCAGGTGGAGCGTTAATTCAACTCTCTGTCTTTGCTCTCGGCATCATGCCTTACATCACTAGCTCGATTATCGTGCAATTGCTTACCGTGGTTATCCCTCGCTTTGAAACACTTAAGGCCGAAGGACAATCAGGTACTGCCAAGTTAACTCAATACACACGCTACTTAACTATTGGTTTAGCGGTCTTGCAATCAACTGGTTTGGTTGCAGTTGCTCGCACACCAGGTCGTTTAATCTCAGGCTGTAACGAAGCAATTATTCCTGACACTTCTTGGCAACGCATCGTCACAATGATCATTGTTATGACCGCCGGAACATCAGTAATTATGTGGCTTGGTGAGTTAATTACTGATCGCGGTATCGGTAACGGTATGTCAATCCTTATCTTTACATCGATTGCAGCAAGTTTCCCAGGCCAACTTTGGAGTATCAAAGTTCAAAAGGGACTCTTCGCATTTATTGTTGTTCTAGCCGTTGGTATCGCTGTTGTTGCCGCCGTTGTATTCGTTGAGCAAGCTCAGCGCAGAATTCCGGTGCAGTACGCAAAGCGCATGGTGGGACGTCAGGCTTACGGCGGAACCAGCACATATATTCCGATCAAGGTAAATCAAGCAGGCGTTATTCCAGTTATCTTCGCATCTTCACTTCTTTACATTCCATCTCTGATCGTAAACTTCACCAATAGCCAAGCGGCTTGGGCAATTTGGATCTCACGTAATCTGGTAAACGGTGACAACATTATTTATGTTGCTGCCTATACAGCGCTGATTATCTTCTTTACCTATTTCTATGTAGCGATCACCTTTAATCCAGATGAAGTTGCTGACAATATGAAGAAGTACGGCGGATTTATTCCTGGTATTCGTGCCGGCCGTCCGACTTCTGAGTACTTGCAATACGTTCTCTCTCGTATTACAGCCCCAGGTTCGCTCTATCTTGCACTCGTTGCAATTATTCCAATCGGTGCACTGATCGTATTCGGCGCAACTCAGAACTTCCCATTCGGTGGAACTGCGATTCTGATCGTGGTTGGCGTTGGTCTTGATACTGCAAAGCAGATTGAAAGCCAATTGCAGCAACGTTCATATGAGGGGTTCTTGCGCTAATGCGTTTAATCCTGGTTGGACCACCAGGTGCTGGTAAAGGAACACAAGCTCAATTCCTCGCAGCGCATTACTCAATTCCACATATTTCAACCGGCGATATCTTTCGTGCCAATCTAAAGGCCGGCACCGATCTCGGTAACCAAGCTAAAGCTTTTATGGATCGTGGCGAACTTGTACCCGACTCTGTAACGAATGACATGGTTAAAGATCGCCTTACTCACGACGATGTTAAAAATGGTTTTCTGTTGGATGGATATCCACGCAATGTTGTGCAGGCACAAGTACTGCGTGAATTCTTAACAGCAAATCAGACTCCTCTACAAGCAGCCTTAGAACTCTCTATCGCCGCAGATGAAATCATCAAACGCTTATCTTCGCGTCGCACTTGCCGTGCATGCGGTGCCCCCTCAGAGGCTGGAGCGACAAATTGCTCGTCCTGTAACGGCACCGATTTATATCAACGTGAAGATGACAAAGAAGAAGTTATCGCGCGCCGCCTGGAAGTTTACGAAGAACAGACCGCACCGATAATCGCTTTCTATCGCAACGAAGGAATTTTGCTCACAATTGCGGCAGTTGGAACAATTTCGGAGATTACCGAGCAAGCAATTACCGCACTTAGCCGCATTGCTTAATTAAGATCAACACATGGCAATTCAGATAAAAACCCTTGAGCAACTCAAGGTTATGCGTCGCGCCGGCTTGGTAGTCGCCGAAATTCATCAGCAAATCCGCAACGCAATTAAGCCAGGAATGACGACTAGCGCTCTTGATGCTATAGCCGCCGCTTGCATTAAAAGAAGTGGCGCAACTCCCAATTTTTTAAATTACCACGGCTTTCCAGCAACTATCTGTGTATCTGTAAATGAAGAAGTCGTACACGGAATTCCTGGCAACCGAGTTATAAACGATGGAGATTTAGTTTCTATTGATTGCGGTGCAATTGTCGATGGTTGGCATGGCGATGCTGCATTCTCAATCGGGGTCGGCGCAGTGGATCCGCAAGATCAGAAGATGATGGATGTATGTGAAGAATCGATGTGGCGCGGAATTGCAGCTGGCCACCTTGGGGCTCGCCTGACTGATATTAGTTTTGCAATTGAAAGTTATATCGATTCCCAAGGAAAATATGGAATCTTGCAAGAGTACGGCGGCCACGGAATTGGCACTGAGATGCATCAAGAGCCACACATACTTAACTTTGGTAAACGCGGAAATGGTCCAGAGTTAATTGTCGGCATGGCACTTGCCATCGAACCAATGATTACGCGTGGAACTCATAAGACAAAAGTTCTGGGCGACGATTGGACCGTTATCTCGCAAGATAAGTCTCGTGGCGCACACTTTGAACACACCTTTGCGTTATTGCCAGATGGAAAGCCATATGTATTGACTGCCCCAGATGGCGGGAAAGAAAAATTGAATTCATTAAATATCGACGTATCAGATCTTCTAAATTGAGCGATTGCAATCTAAGATCTGCATATGAGCCAACAAGATCAAGTTGAGTTCACACTTTGGTTGCGCGAAAACCAGAAGGCTTTTTTGCGCGCCGCCAAGGTAATTTGTTTTGATACCCAAAATGCCGAAGATGTTCTGCAAGAAGCGCTAGCTGATGTTTATAAGCGCTGGAAAAAGATCCGCGAGCACGAAAATCCTGAAGCGTACTTAATGCGGGTAATGGTAAGTAAGCATGCTGATATGCGACGTAAATGGTTACGTCGCCAGCAGGAGAAAGAGACCTCTTGGGATCTTGCAGAAAACATTCGCGACCTGGTCGATCAGACTGATGATGTAACTCAAAGGCTGCTTGTCCAAGCAGCGCTGAAATCTTTAACAGCAGCTCAACGCGCGGTGCTGGTTCTAATTTATGAGCACGGAATGGTTCTGCGGGAAGTTGCTGAAGTTCTGCAGATTCCTATGGGTACTGCAGCCTCTCACTTGGCGCGCGGTAAAGCAGCAGTAGCCGCTTATGTTGAACTCGTTCCTGAACTTGAGAAATCAGCAAACCGACAACTTCTCAATCGCACCAATGCAAATAATGAAATTGAGATCGTCTTAGCGGAAGTGGTGGAAAAAAATGAGTGAAATTGATCCGCTAATTAAGCGCGAGATGCAATGGATGGCGCTCGGAGTCCTTGAAAATCGCGACCTGGCACCCGTAATCATCGCCAAAGTAAGACGCGAAAAATTTCGTCGCGCGTTTTTATCTATTCTTTCAGTTTTGGCAATCAGCGCCTTGAGCATTACCGTTTACGATTTCTTGAATAAGCCAGCCGCAATTGTCGTTGTTCCGGACACCGGAGTTACTGGGAATAACTCAAGTACTCAGCCAGAAATCATCGGTCTCCAATCTGATTATCCAGTTACTTGGGAACAGAGTGTTGGTGACATTGGTGCCATTAGCGGTGCCGGCGGAATCGGCGATACTTTAGGAGGGTTAACTGCAGTTGGCTTGAAGATCTCGTGGGAGCGCTGTGGCGAAAGCCAATGTCCCACCACTTGGGTATTGAATTTAGAGAATAGAACTCAGGATTTGATTTCAACAGCTCCTTCACTTGGGATCTTCACCAGCAATACGCCAATAGTCAGCGACTCTCGTCCGACAACGGTTTTGCCTGGCGGGACCGCTCTATTGGTCTATAACTTCCCCGAATTCAAGGATTCTCTACCTACTTCTCCGCGTGATACGTGGCAGTGGAACTGGTATCTGGCTCAACTCCGCTAGGAGTGTGAGCCGACTAAAGGGCTCAACTCCGATAGGAGTGTGAGCCGAGTAAAGGGCTCAACTCCGATAGGAGTCTGAGCCTGTTGGCTCAAATTTCACCCCCAGGAGCGCATAAATTGGGCTACTAAGTGCGGTAAACACTTTGAAGCCATACCTGTGGCTTCGCCTATCTCTATGGGGGAAATGTGAAAAAGAAACTAATTGCAGGGGCCGCGTCCTTTGCTCTGCTAGCGGGGCTGATCACAGTTGCTAATCCAGCAAATGCAGCAACTATCCGCTTACCTAAAACTCCAATGAATGCTTGCATTGTTCAAAATGGCATTTATTGCATCGAATCCGTATCACTTACAACGGGTTCAGGACAGAAGATTCCATTAACTTATGTGCTTAGCGGTGCAGATGTTCCTGCTAAGAAGACTCCGACAGATTTCTTCGCACCAGTTGCCAAAGTTGTTAAAGGCAAAGTCGAATGGAACGACTGGTGGATGTCGCAATACCAGCGCGACGTTCTGGTCTCAGGAAAGATGGTTGTAATAGATGGTTCTTCCTTGATGGGAACCGCAAGCCACCCTGAGCAAGGCGCTAAATACGATCCTGTTAAGAAGACATTCGATATCAATAAACCTCTTGAATCTTACGAGTACCCACAGCAATGCTGGGATAACGCAACAAAAACATCCACCGAAAAAACTTTTGGAGAATGTTTCAAGGGAAGCACAATCTTTATGCTTGATAATGAAGTTCGCTTTATCTGGTTTAACCAAACTGCAGCTGAAGCAGCAAAACAAGTTATCAATATGACTACAAAGGACACCACTTGGGTCGACCTTTCAGAGCTATCTGCTCTGCAACAGCGCCCAGTTCGTGGCACTACTTATGATGCTACAACTAAGACATTTAAAGAGACCGAAGGAATAATTATTCCTATCTGGGTAACTCGTGATGCCTTGGTAAATGGTTGGGCTGTCGCAGGTACTCCTGCAGCTGTTCCAGCTGCAGCAGCCGAAACAGCTCCTGCGGAATCAACAGATACATCAACAGCAGCGGTTTCTACTTCAACTGAAGTTGCACCTATGGCTCCTGATGCAGCAACAATTGTTGGTTCACCAGCTGAGGCCGGACGTGTTCTGGCTGGTCGCTGGACTCACCCAGATTGGCAGGGATTAAACCTTGGCGCTCTTGGGTATGACGGACTTTATGTTGAAGCGAAGACACCAAATGAGTTTGTTTCAAGCATGCTCTTCGTGGATGTTCTTCCAACGCTAACTGGCGCTGATAAGAAGACAAGTCTGGCTGGTCAGGTAGGAAACAAGAATTACGCAGTAAGCCTTGATTCCGATATCGCGATTACAGTCAAAGTGCGTATTGGTGAAATGCAAACCGGTGTAACAGTTGCTGTTGGTACTGATGTTGTCGTAACGCCAGAACAAGGTGGCGAATACAACGCAATCTCAATTACCGGCACACCTGTGACCGTTCCTCTTGCAAGAAATATAAAAGATTGCGAGGGTGAGACTGGAGTTTCAAAGGCGAACGTTCGCCAATTCCAGATGATCGCAATGGCATCTAATGACGATACTTCAGGATTTGGTGTCGAAGGCACCTCTGGCGGAATGTACATTGGATCTAACGGTGTTTGCGAACTCTCAACTCCAGTATGGAGTGAAGAGACCAAGGAATTCACCTGGCGAGTAGCAGCTCCTCACTTTGCACCAGATGGTGTGACTGTGAACAAGGGCTTCTACAAGGCGGTAATTCCCGTCAAGGATGCTGCACTTCTTTGGGGTCTTACTAATCCAAACGACGCAGCAACTGCACTTGTGGTCTCACTTACTACTGAGGCTGGCGGAACCGCAGCTTCTCTCAAGAGCATAAGTGTCAAGGGTGGCAAGATCATCATTGATGTTTCTGGCTTTGAGTATTCACGTCCAAAGCTCAAGATCGGAATCAAGAAGGGCTACAAGCCTTCTGCCAAGATCTTGAACAAGACCACCATCACCTGCATCAAGGGCAAAGCTGTAAAGAAGATAACCGCAGTCAAGCCAGCATGCCCTGCAGGTTACGTAAAGAAAAAGAAGTAGTTTCTTAACTTCTTCCTTATAGAAGATAGAGGGCAAACCGCTCTCCGTATCGCTAAGTAATTAGCGATACGGAGGCGGGCCCCTCAATTCTCAGTAAAACTAATTGATTTAGACCGGGGATGCTTTGAATCGCAATAGCAAGTTCTTCTCACTACTACTATCAATTGCGCTTTTATCTCCGGCGCTGGCTCATAGCGCCGATTCGATTCCCGAACAATGGACTCCACTTTCAGCACCCGGAGCCTCGTATATCGGTTATGAAGCAAATGAATCAGCCTTTGCAAACACCGAGGCATCGACTTGGATTAACTTCACTTCCGATAACGGAAAAATCGATGGCAAAGTCACAAATGTTGCTATCTGTAATACCGGCTCTGAAGATGGCTGTGATTATTCGGTTTACTCTTCCTATCGCGCAGTGTTGCCAATCTGTGCAGATGCAACGGATATAAACTGCATTTCAGATATTTTCGCAATGGATGCTAGCGGCACAAAGTTGGCGGTTAGTTCCGCAACAGTATTTCCAGAGAGTAATCCGCAAGCATTTACCGGCAATAAGGCTCTAAATGTTCCTCGCGGATCTGGCGCAGCCTTGGTATCGATTGCCGGTGCACCGCATGCTGGGGGAGACCAATACTTAGTAAAAACTACTCTCTCATCAACGCGCATAGGAGATCAAACTTCTTTTATTACACCACGACTCTCTGCTTCAATATCTGCAGTCAAGATAATTGAGGGCGATTTCTTTGATCTTGCAACCGAGACAAACACAGCCAAATACGATCGCGTAGGCCGCATTCAAGTTGGCACGACTCAAACCAAACCAGGACTTGATGGAAAACCTTCCAAGCTTTGCGTTGCGGCATCTACTACACAGTGCGCACTGCCTTACTCAATGCCAAAAGATATTGCCTTTGGATTTTCACTGCGTTTAAATACAAATCTTTCCGGTTGGCTGCACGGGCGCATGAAGAATGCAGTTATTGATTACAAGACAACTAGCGGTATTACCAACTTAACTGTTACTGCTAATCCAATTTCTGTACCAGTAGTCGATGTCTGGAGTAAGAGCGAAGATTTATCAGATGCTCACGTCGCAGCTTATTTAGATCAATTCTGGGGTGGCGAAGCGATGCACTACCCCCTTTCCAATGAGACCGGTGGACTTCCGATCACCGATGCTGAAAAAACTCGCGAAGGTATGAAGAACATCTCCTTTAAACATATCAACGGCAGTTTCTCTAAATCTTCAATGGATAACTTCCTACTTTGGTTGCCTATCGCTAAAGATAAGGCCGCAGCTATGCCAACACAGTGGCGCTTAGGAACTATGACCGATAACGGTTCTGGCCCAGTTCGCGAATGCCTTGATAAGGAAAAGACCTTAGCTGGTGTGGTTACCACGAATTCAACAATGTATATAGACGGTCCGCCAGTATTCAAAGAAGACACATTAGATTACAAAGTTGCTTCTACGCACTACGAAGCAGATGGCACGACGCTATTCAAGGGCACATACGAGTTAATTATGTCGTCGACCGTCGCGCGCTGCATTTACAAGTTTACTTCCGCGCCTATAAGCGCAACGGTTTCAATCACTTCAGAAAGTGGTGTGGCAAATACCGCTACAACAGTTATCAGCGAAAAGAACGGTTGGTTAAAGCTCGGTGCCTATGGATTTACCTTCTCCTCACCAACAGTGCGAGTTAAGTTGACGCAAGAAGTTGTAAAGCCGGTAGTTGTGAAGAAAACAACGATCACTTGTGTCAAGGGAAAGACCAGCAAGAAAGTAACTGCGGTAAGGCCAAAGTGCCCAACTGGATATAAGAAGAAATAGGTTATGAAAAAGATAGTCACAGCGCTGGTTGCGTTCTCTTTCGCAATGTCAGGTGTTTCAGCCGTAGAAGCTGGAGTTAGGGCAGATTTAAATCGACCAGATCAGGGAATAAATATCTCTGAAGGCGCTATTTTCGGGGAGCGGCCTCCAGCGCTGTTTGGGTTCGAAGGGGGAACGCTAGATCCTTATTTAACTTTCTGCAATTCTTTAGAGGATAAAGCCTGTTTAGAGGGTAATGCAATGACGTTGTGGAGTCATCTCTCACCTTGTTCTTTGGGATCAGCGACAAACTGCATCGACAGTTTTTACGCAGAGGATGAGACAGGAAAGAGAATACAAGGAGAGTTCGTTCGTTATGTGAATGAAGACAGTAAGTGGGCTTTTGAAGAACGCGCTTCGAATAATTTTCCAAAAACCAGAGGAATGGGTGGGGTATGGAAGCTCTCTGGATTGACGGACGCAACTACTGATCTTTACTACGTATCTACTTTTGCCAGCTTTGGAGTAGGAAAAATTGCCGGGTCACAAATTGCAGCAGAAAAATTCCAAGTAGTGGAGTTTGAATCTGGAATATCACCAATAAAAGAAGTATCTGGCCAATACGCGGCTTCAATTGCTTTTGATTCAAGTAATAAGTCCTCAGACGGCTCGAAGTCTGGTGGAGTAGGTTCAAGTTCTGCTGTGGAGGTTATGCAACGAGATAACTGCGTAATACTCGAAGATGGAAAGTGCTTGCAACGTCAAGATTTCCCAAGTAATTATCGTTTTGGACTGACCATTAAATTGGGAGCGAAGTTATCGGGATGGTTCCACGGTCGTATCTATCGCCCCGTTATTTCAATTGACTCCGCTGCTAGTGACCAAATCGTTAAAGTGGATGCGCTACCTGTTGTGGTTCCATTGGTGTTAAAGAAAATTCCAACTTCAGAAATTTCACCAGAACTTAGGAATTATCTGTCTCAGGATCGTCAATTCAGCGAAGGTAGCGGATATCTGACGCCTGGTAGTTCTGGTAAAGATGCTATTGATCAAGCAGCGCTGTGGTTGCCGCTGATCAAAGATACCGCTTCAAAATCACTTCAGTTTTGGAGCTTTCGCACTTTAAACGCTGGGAGCGAAGGCGAGGATGTACAAGCATGCTCTCGTTTAAATAGCGGAATTTCTGGAATTGTAACCACTAACGCTTTAGCTTATAGCGCTGGGCCGCCTTCCTATGATAAAAACGAAGGATCTTTGGATTACAAAGTCTTGGCACCTCATTACACTTCCAAAGGAGATTTGGCCATCGGAACTTACGATTTACTTTTGAAGTCAGAAGTTGCACGCTGTATTTACGGTTTTTCAAAAGCGCCAATTTCTGGGTCTATCTCCATCGTAAACGAATCTGGCCAAAATAATGTGGCAACAACTATTATCAATGAAAGAAATGGCTGGCTAATTATGAGCGCAAATGGCTTCACTTATTCTGCACCTATTGTGAAGATTAAGTTGAGCCAAGAACCTGAAGTCATTGTTGCGCCCAGTCCAACCCCGACTGCCTCAAAGAAACCAGTTGTAAAGAAGGTCACCATTACCTGCATCAAAGGCAAGACCAGTAAAAAGGTAACTGCGGTAAAACCAAAGTGTCCTACTGGGTTTAAGAAGAAGTAGGGGATATGAGAAAAATGTTTGTAAGAATTACGACCGCTTTCTTGGTTGTGATCTCTTTCTCTTTGCCTAGCGCGCAAGCTGTTATAGATGAGGAATGGAAGCCTTCGGGTCCGGTGTCAGCAGACCCGGCTTGGGGGTTAAAAACTGGGGAGGAAATGCTTGAACTTGCTCCGTATCCAATTCTTCTTGGCGTAAAAGCGGATAGCTATAACCGGGAGAAGGGAAATGTAACCGCTGTCGCTACTTGCGCAGATATCAATTCTTCTCTCTGTGATAAAGATCAGCACTATTCATATGCAACCCCACTGAAAATGTGTTCAGCAGAAGAATTAAATTGTGTAGAAAAAGTTTCCGTTAAGGATGAATCTGGAAAATCGCTACCGGTTGAATTTGTTAGAAACTTTCCAGAGGTGCTTCGTTACCCTTATAAAGGATCGGCAGACTTAAATCTCCCAGATGGTGGAACCACTTTCTTAGTCCGAATCCCAGGTGCCCCACATGCTGGGGGGAATCTCTACTTGGTTAAGGCGGTTATATCTGGAGGCAAGGATCCGGATGACAAATTATTTTCAAAACCAAATCTTAATGCGCAGATAACTGCGGTATCTTTAAAATCTGGAAATTTTAGCCAGCCAGTACATGTCTTTGACACCAAGAGTTACGGCTCTGCGCATACTTGGACAAATAGCACTAATCCAGAATGTCAGGTGCAATGCTCTTCAACTGAAAGAGCGGTTTCACATCCACTCCCACTTGACTTGGAATTCGGATTACAAATACGTCTTACAAGCAAAATAGGCGGTTGGCTCAACGGCCGAGTATCTAAAGTTAAATCATCTATTTCAACAGATTCAAAGAACCGCCAAATAATTTTTGTTTCAGGAAATGCTGTTCGTGTCCCAATCGTTTCGGGATGGATACCAAAGGCTTCAGCACCGGAATCAATCACAAGCTTTTACAACTCTTTGACACCTCAGCAAAGAGATGGTGGCGTTGGTTACTCACAAGGATGGCTAAGAACTCCAGAGCGAACTGAGTTGGGCATGCAAGAAACTGCTTTGTGGTTACCCGTACTTGGTGACAAAGCTCTTGTAGCTCCAACAATTTGGCTCATTAGTTCAATAGGTAGAGGACTAATAAATGGCTGCCAGGTCAAAGAAGATCAACTATCGGGAATTGTTACTACAAATGCCACTAGCTATATCTCTGGGCCTCCAACTTTCAATCAAAGTACTCAAACTATTGATTACAAAGTAATTGCCCCACATCTTTTAGCAGACGGATCTATTTTCAAGGGCACTTACGATTTAACCCTTAATTCAGAGCTAGCCAGATGTATGTACGGTTTCACCAAAGCGCCTATCAGTGCCACCGTGAGCGTTGTTTCGCTTGACGGTTCAAACCAAATTGCTACGACGGTGATGAGGGAAAAAAATGGACTAATTCATCTCGGAGCATATGGATTTACGTTTTCTACACCTACTGTTCGCGTAAAACTGTCACAGGAAGCGCAAGCACCCGCGGCGAGCGCGCAGCCAAGCAATTCAAAAAAGGTATCAATAATTTGCATTAAAGGAAAAACCACCAAGAAAGTCACGGCGGTAAAACCAAAGTGCCCAACCGGGTTTAAGAAGAAGTAGGGGATATCGTGAGAATTTTTCGTACTCGCTTTTTTCAGACCTTTATAGTTATTGCAGTTGCATACCTAGGAATTGTTGTACTGATCTCGCAAAGCCCGGCAGATGATGCCACCGCGATCGATGACAAATTGATTTCGATGAGTTCGGATAACCGACTTGAGTTGTTGGTACAGATAACTGGCGTAAACCCGCTAGAGGGAACCGCTAATGCGCGGGTACTGCCTTGGCCAAATACGGATGATGTCGGTTTTCGCTTAAAGAGCGGTTGGGTTCCTACCCAAGATGTTGATTTAGTTGTTGACTCAGTGATTGGCGCAAGTAATGGTGGAAGTAACACATACAGCTTTAAGAAGGATGTTCCTACGGGTGGTTTTGATGTGCAGATAGATGAACAACCCGGTGCCAGCCCGCGTTCGGATGTTGGTTGGTATCCACTAGATCAATACAGCTTTGAAATTCCCATTAGCGCTATAGGAACGCTAGAAAGCGGTGATCAGGCGACTCTAAACATCCTGCCGTTGGATTACACAAAGAAGATCGACACCTTTGATATTCATATGGTTCACGGTCTCTGGAACGATGCCTTTAAAACTGTGACAATGGATGATCCGAAATCATTTGATATCGCTGTTGAAGAATTTAACAATGGCCAATCGTCTTCAGTTTTCGAAGCAGTGCGCTCGAACTCCACAAAGCTACTTGTGACAATTATTTTATTGTTGATGATCACCGCGATGATTTC
>Ga0315902_10008046_pt1 | contig 14322 bp, 11 predicted proteins | sample LakEriMetagenome_9_FD_203523 | JGI IMG/M metagenome (GOLD analysis project Ga0315902, IMG submission 203523) | Freshwater fungal communities from buoy surface, Lake Erie, Ohio, United States - Buoy 12 MA117 | ecosystem: Environmental > Aquatic > Freshwater > Lake > Lake biofilm | place: USA... | reverse complement strand
TGATGCAAGATCCAGTGCACAGATATCGATCTTCTTCAGATCACGACTGGTCCTGCTGAAATAAAAACGTGTATTGTCACCCAACCAAATCATGGGACGGAATTCATCATCCCTGTTTCTTTTATCGGTATTGGCCGCCCAAACACTGATCTCCTGGTCTTTGAACAATGCCGTATTGATCTTGGTCATTTTTTTGGAAGCCATCTCAAAAATCATCAGCTCTCTTTGTGGAGCTTCTTTTTCACCTGGCATATGATATTTGTAGGTTTCCAGGGTGGGACGAGGCTCGGCAATGCTGTTGATAACCCAAAGGTCTTTTACATTGCGACTGTCTGACCGTACTACTGTGAAATACTTTGAATCGGGTGACCACATGACAAAAACCGACTTCCTCTTTTTCCTGTTTGTTATTTTTTCAACATTGGTCTCACCATAAGACTCTCCATATCCATAGTTTTCTATTCCGTCTTCTGTCAGTTTTTCTTCCACGATGGTACTGTCGTCTTCATTGGCAATGGCCTTGCGAAGATTGGCTGAGTCCATCCTGTACAGGTTCAAATTTTTGGCATAGACCACCCATTTCTTATCGGGCGACTGATTGGCCCATGATGGTTTCGATTTGGGCTTTTTGAAATCTGTCAGCTCCACAAGAGAGTCGGAGACAATATTGTACTCAAAATAAAAGGTCTTTTTTTCCTTGGCAGCTGTTGTCTTCTTCGTAGTATCCTTTTTGGTTTCCTCTGCCGTGCTTTTCACTTCAAAACTGATCCATTGTTCTTCTTTCACGAACTTGAGATTGTCCAGACTCATGTGCTTCCCATCAAATGGATCTTTGACGATCCTGGTGATGGCCGCAGCCAATTTATCATTGTCGAACATGGGGGTCTTGGTCAGCTTGACCGGATCCACGATATACCATTTCTTGCCTGAAGGTGTTTCGTAGGTGTACCAGAACTTATTTCCTGTCTTCATCCAATGGGGATCCACTGCTGTGGAGAAGATCATTTTCTCCAGTTTCTTGGGAGAGAACCTGGCAGCCAGTTCATAGTTGGCTTTCTGATGAGCCGTGAACTGAGCATTCACAGTAAAAGAAATCAATACAAGCAAAAATTGTAAAAGCCATTTCATGAGCAATTGTTTTCGGTTGGTCTAAAGATAGGAGCATTTTGTATAATTTCGCCTGAATAGAATCTATGCTCAGAACGTTTATCATCCTCATCATTTCCATGAATATGCAGATAGCCCTAATGGCGCAAAAGACAATATCTTATCTCGCATTGGGCGACTCCTATACCATTGGGGAATCTGTCCCTATTTATGAAAACTTCCCCTACCAGACGGTTCAGTTGCTTAGAGCAAAAGGCCTGCAGGTTCAGGCTCCTGAGATTGTTGCCCGGACCGGGTGGACAACCGATGAATTGATGGCAGGCATCGAAAAAACAACATTGTTGAAGGAATATGACCTTGTGAGTCTGCTGATCGGTGTCAACAACCAATACAGAGGAAGAAGCCTCCAGGAATTTGGTGAGCAATTTGAGATGTTACTCAATAAAGCCATTTCATTCGCCGGTGGAAAAAAAGAACATGTATTTGTGATCAGCATACCGGATTGGGGAGCCACCCCTTTCGCGGCAGGAAGAGACCGAAAAAAAATCGAAGAGGAGATCAATGCCTTCAATGCATTGAAGAAAAAAATAACAGTTGAAAAAGGGATTTCATTCATTGAGATCACCGAAGGTTCAAGGGCGGCAACCAATGATGAAAATCTCGTAGCAAAAGATAAACTACATCCCTCCGGAAAAGAATATGCCAAATGGGCTGAAAAACTTTCTGTCGCTATATTGGATAGGATGAAGCTATGATCTCTTGATCAAATCCTTGATAACACTAAACAGAATGAGTCCGATCATAACTATCAGACCTACCTTGATCTCCCCTTTGTATTTTTGGAAAAAATTTTTGAGCATATTGTATTCAATTAGAGATACTGTTTCATTTGTTCAGCATAGTGCCTTGCTTTTTCACCTGCTGCAATTGCAAAATCTTCACCGGCTGATGCAAAGATAATATCGCGACTGACATTGACAAGCAATCCCACATCCCCATTCATGGCTTTCAAAGAGATCTCTTCCAAACTGCCTCCCTGAGCCCCTACGCCGGGAACCAGGAAAAAATGATCCGGTGCTATTTGCCTGAGGTTGATGAATTCATCGGATTGCGTGGCGCCCACAACAAACATCAGGTTATCTTGGCTGCCCCAACCCGCAACAGTGCGGATGACTTTTTCATACAGTTTTTCCGGGGCTTCCCCTGCCAATGCATTCAATTCAAAATCAGCAGCACCTGGATTGGAGGTGAGTCCCAATACAATCGCCCACTTCCCTTGAAACTGCAAAAAAGGCTTGACACTGTCCTCCCCCATATAAGGAGCCACTGTGATGGCATCGAATGGCAGGTTTTTCAAAAAGGCTATGGCATATTGTGTAGAAGTATTTCCGATATCCCCTCTTTTGGCATCAGCAATTTTAAAATGGGTATCTGGAATATAGTTTACCGTTTTTTCCATGCTTTCCCAGCCTTTTAGTCCCTGTGCTTCATAGAAAGCCGTATTGATTTTGTAGGAAACACAGTAAGGAAGTGTTGCATCGATGATGGCTTTGTTGAAAGAAAATACAGGATCTTCTTCCTCTAGCAGATGTGCGGGTATTTTGGCAGGATCTGTATCCAGTCCCACACACAAATAAGACTGTTTATCCCGGATGGTATTGATGAGTGTTTTGCGGTTCATGGTTGATCCATTCTCTACTGCAAATGTAGCGCTTTCAGTATCTCTCTTAATGTATTAAAAAAATGGTATACCTCGGTATAACTGTTGTAAAGGGGGACAGGAGCGAACCTGATCACATTGGGTTCTCTCCAATCCACCATAAATCCTCTTTCAAATAGTTGATCATATACCTCCTTACCTTTTTCCTTGAACAGGAGGGATAGCTGGCAACCCCTTGATGTGGGAGTGATGCATTGAATGGATGATGCAAGTGTTTCTTGCAACAGAAAACGGCTCCATTTTCTGAGCAGTTCTTGCTTGACCAATATGCTACTCCATCCAGCGGAATCAAACAATTCCAGGGATGCCTGCAGGCAAGCGTAATTGAGGACAGAGGGAGTACTCAGTTGCCAGGCACTTGCGTCGGGAGAAGGCGCAAAACGGTTTTTCATCAGGAATCGTTCATCCTTCCGATAACCCCACCATCCGCTCAACCTCTTCATTCCGGTATCTTCCAGATGGCTTTCATGAACGAATACCCCTGCCACGGCACCCGGACCACCATTGAGGTATTTGTAAGAACACCAGCAGGCAAAGTCAACTTCCCAATCATGCAATTGCAAGGGTACATTTCCGATCGCATGTGCCAGATCGAAGCCCACTTTGGCACCCACTGCATGAGCTGCCCGGGTGATACCCGCCATGTCAAAAAGCTGTCCCGAATAATAATTCAATCCTCCTAAAAAAACCAAGGCCAACTCTTCACCATGATCCTGAATGGCCTGGATAATCTCAGTATCTGGTATTACTTCTGTTTCTTCAGTTGCCTGCAATTCAATGATGATCTCATCCGGATCCAGGTTCAGGTGCTCCAAATAGGATCGGACAGCATATTGGTCGCTTGGAAAGGCCTTTCCTTCCATCAAGATCTTGTTCCTTTTTCCATGAGGCTGGTAAAAACTGACCAGCATGAGATGGAGGTTGACCGACAATTGATTCATGATGGCAATCTCTTCCGGCCTTGCACCGGCAATGGGAGCCATACCCTGCTGAAGTTTTTCGTGCAGGTCCAGCCAAGGATCCTCGCCTTTGAAAAAAGATTCCACTCCTTCATTCTGCCATTGATGCAAAATCTTTTCAATAGCAGCTTTGGTATTCTTTGGCTGCAATCCCAATGAATTGCCAAGGAAATAAGTTCGATCAACCCCGTTGTTTTGTGGGATCAGAAACGATGAACGAAACGCATGCAAAGGATCTTCTCGATCCATCTTCTCAGCGAATGATAAATTGTTTTGAAACTCAATCATATTCAGATGCTTCCGGTTCTGCCTCCATCTACGGAGATGCAGATACCATTGAGATAAGACGCTGCCGGAGAAGCCACAAAGGCAGCCACGGCTGCAATTTCAGAAGGTTCTCCAAATCTTTTTGCGGGGACCGATGCCCTCATTTTTTCCTGCATCTCTTCTTTACTCACCCCATTCCTTTGCGCAAAACTTTCGGCGACGGCTTCCAAACGGGCGGTGGATATAAAACCTGGTAACAGGCTGTTGACTGTTATCCCATATTGCGCCAATTCATTGGAGAGGGTCTTTGACCAAGAAGCAACAGCTGCCCGAATTGTATTGGAAACACCGAGGTTGTCCAATGGAATACGGACTGAAGTAGAGATGATGTTGATGATCCTACCCCATCCTTTTGCTTTCATAGAGGGTACAAGTGCCTGTGCCAGGACTTGGTTACAGACCAGGTGTTGGCGAAAGGCAAGCTCAAAAGCCATGGGATCCGCCTCAAATATGGGTCCCGCTGCAGGTCCCCCTGTATTGTTGATAATGATATCGATCTCATGCGCGATGGCAATCTCTTTCACGACAGACTTAAAGGCATCAATGTTTGTAAAGTCTACCGTTTTGAAACCATGCTGTTGCCCATCAGTTGTATTGAGCAACCCAATGACTTGCTCGAGTGAGGTTTTGGTTCGCGAGAGCAATAAGCAAGAGGCACCTAAGTCGGCCAGCTCAATAGCGATAGCCTTGCCAATACCTTGCGAGGCACCACATATCAATGCTTTTTTCCCTTTCAATGAAAATGCCATCATGATTCGTCATCCATTTCGTTTCGGATTTGCTCGGATACATTCACCAGTATCTTATCGATTCTGTGACCATCCATGTCAACTATTTCAAAGCGGAAACCTTTCCATTCAAAAGTATCCGATACTGCAGGTATTCTTTCCAGCGTGTGAAGAATGAAACCGGCGAGGGTATCGAATTCATGTTCGCCTTCATTCATCCAATCGGCCTTGTCAAAGCGAGACAGAAAATTATAGAAGGGAATCTGGGCATCTACCAAGAAGCTGCCGTCTTCTCTTTCCACTACTTCGTAATCTTCACCGCCGTCCTGTGGAATGTCTCCCACGATGGCCTCCATCAGGTCATTCAGCGTGATCAGTCCCAGCAGGGTACCATATTCATCAACAATAAAACTTGTTTGCACCCCAGTAACCTTGAATTTTTCCAGCAATTGGTAGGGACTGATGTTTTCAGGAACAAACAAGGGTGTGTGCATAATTTCCTTGAAAGAAACATCATCCGGAGTAACGTACATATCCTTGATGGAAACAATGCCTTTTATATTGTCGATTGACTTTTCACAAATAGGGTAGACAGAGTGGGGTGTCTGTAGGATTTTTTCGCGGATGCTTTGTTCACTGTCATTCATCTCAAACCATACAATATCACTTCGGTGGGTCATGAGGGAAGTGACATTTCTGTCGCCCAAATGAAAGACACGCTGAATGATCTCCTGTTCGGTGGTCTCAATCGTACCTTGTTCGGTGCCTTCGTTGATAATTGCCTTGATCTCCTCTTCGGTAACATGTGACTCATCCGTTTTGAGTCGGAATATCCGAAGGATGAATCCGGATGCATGGGTGAGCAACCAAACAAAGGGATGTGTGATCTTTGAGAAAACGGCCATGGGTGCAGCCACAGCTTTTGCAATTGCTTCTGGATTGGACAGTCCCAGTCTTTTGGGCACCAATTCACCGAACAACAATGCCATGAAGGTGATGGCCACCACTACAGAAATGGTTGCCAGCTGTGAACTGTAAGCAGCTATCAAAGGATATCCCTTGAAAACAACTTCGACATCATCCACTATTTTTTCTCCGGAATAGATGCCGGTAAAAATGCCAATGGTAGTAATGCCTATCTGGACTGTTGATAAAAAAGACTCAGGTTTGTTGGCCAAGCGCAGGGCTTGCTTTGCGCGAATATCTCCCTTGTTGGATTGTCCCTCCAAACGGGCTTTGCGAGCTGAAACAAGAGCGATTTCAGCCATGGAAAAAAAACCATTCAGCAGGATAAGAAAGAAAAGAATCAGTAATTCATTCATACTTGATTCCGTAAAGATAAGGTCTGGGTACATAACCTAACGGCCATCCAACCGAAAACAATCCCCAAAATGCTCCCGAAAAGCACATCTGTGGGATAATGCACGCCTACATACACCTGAGAATAGCCGATAACAGCCGCCCAGAGATACAACCATTTAAATTGTTTGTGGCTTTGTCCGATCGTTCCCACAGAAAAGCTTGCAATGGCAAAATGATTGACAGCATGAGAGGATGTGAAGCTGCCATTGGCACCACAATACGTTGCCAGCAAGCGCACCTGGTCTGAGAAAAAAGGATCTCTGCAAGGTCTGGGTCTTGCAAAAAAAGGTTTGATCAGGTGACTGCTGATCAAATCAGAAAAGGCGATGAGCAGAGCGGCTGACAATAACCAATACCAGGCTTTCCTACCCATTTTTTTGAAGGCGAAATACAAAAAGAAAAGGTACAACGGAATATGCATTTTTGCATTGCGCATGAACAATGTAAAATCATCTAAGGCAGAAAAGGTCCATTCTCTGTTTATTTTCAACATCAAAGCTCTGTCAGATTGCTGCAAAGGTTGAATCACTGCGGCGTTCATCCATTCCAATAGATCCATGTTGCAAAGTTACGCAGTTGCGCTCCAAAAAAGTTGTAACTTTGCCGCTCTAAAAACACCGAAATTTGGCACTAATCAAGAGTATTTCAGGCATCAGAGGAACCATTGGCGGAAAACCAGGCACGTCACTCACACCGATCGATGTAGTAAAATATACCGCAGCCTTTGGCCAATGGGCCATGTCTTCCGGTAACAAGAAAATCGTGATTGGCCGGGATGGCAGAATGAGTGGCCCCATGATAGCAGAACTGGTGGCGCAAACGCTGGTTTCATTGGGTGCCGAAGTGATCGACCTGGGATTGTCTACTACTCCCACTGTTGAGTTTGAAGTTGTGGCAGAGAATGCAGCAGGTGGCATCATCATTACCGCCAGTCATAACCCCAAAGAGTGGAATGCACTTAAATTACTCAACGAGAAAGGTGAATTCATCAGCGCTGCTGTAGGCGCGCAAGTGTTGGAGGATGCAGATAAAGACAATATTCAGTTCACAACTGTTGACCAATCAGGCACCAGAATCCTTAAGACCGACCATGCATCATCACATCTGGATGCCATTGTTTCTCATCCGTTGGTGAATGCTGCCATCGTGTCCAACCGGAAACCAAAGATCGTAATCGATGCCATCAACAGCAGTGGCGCAATTTTTGTGCCCGCACTCTTGAAAAAGCTGGGGATTCCTGAAGAAAATATTATTGTACTGAATGGTGAAGTTAATGGTCGGTTCGCCCACAATCCTGAACCCCTGCCGCAGCACCTTACTGAGCTTTCTGCTGCCGTGATGAAACACAAGGCTGATTTAGGTATTTCTGTGGATCCGGATGTAGACCGATTGGTATTGGTATGTGAAGACGGTTCCATGTTTGGAGAAGAATATACCCTGGTAGCTGTTGCAGATTATGTACTGAGCAAAAAGAAGGGAAATACTGTCAGCAATCTTTCCTCAACGAGGGCCTTGAAGGACATTACGGAGAAACACGGGGGATCGTATTTTGCTGCTGCAGTAGGTGAAGTAAATGTAGTAGCCAAGATGAAGGAAGTAGAAGCAGTCATTGGAGGCGAGGGCAATGGTGGAATTATCGTTCCTGATTTCCATTATGGGAGAGATGCCTTAATAGGCATTGCCTTGTTCTTGACACATTTGTGTAGTTCAACCAAAACAACCAAACAGCTTCGCAATTCATATCCCGACTACTTTATCAGCAAAAACAAAATTGAACTAGATGGGAACATCGACTTGAATAAAATATTTTCCTCCCTGAAGGAGAAATACAAAGTACACCCAATCAATACAATTGATGGCCTTCGCATCGATTTTGAAAATGACTGGGTTCATCTCAGGGCGAGCAATACAGAGCCAATTATACGGATCATTGCTGAAAGCAACTTTGAGACTACGGCCGCCAACATAGCCAACAAAATGATCAAAGACATCCAGGAAAGCCTATAGCTCCAGTTACGTATATTTGAAAAAATCACATGATCAGATGAGTGCCAGGATCTATTTTGACAATGCTGCGACCACCCCGATAGACCCGGAAGTGTTTGAAGCAATGGTGCCCTACTTTACGGATCACTTTGGCAACCCCTCTTCCATCTACTCCTATGGCAGGGAAAACCGCCTAGCCATTGAAAAAGCAAGAAAATCGGTAGCCAATATTCTGCATGCCCATCCATCGGAGATCTTCTTCACCAGCGGTGGAACAGAAAGTACCAATACTGCCCTGTTTGGATCCATCCAAGCATTGGGATGTAAAAGGATTATTACCTCTCCTATTGAACACCATGCCACTCTCCATACCTGTACCTATCTATCTTCAACCCAAGACGTAGAATTGGAATATGTCAAGCTGAGAAACAATGGACATGTTGACCTGGAGGACCTGGAAGCTAAATTGGCTGCATCACAAGCCAAGACACTGGTAACACTCATGCATGCCAACAATGAGATTGGCAATATTACTTCCATTGAAACCGTTGGGGAATTGTGTAAACAATATGGTGCTCTTTTTCATGCAGATACAGTACAAACAGTTGGGCATTTCCCATTGGACTTATCCCGTATTCATGTAGATTTCATAACAGGCGCGAGTCATAAATTCCATGGCCCCAAAGGAGTTGGATTGCTTTACATCAATTCCCGAAACAGAATACCTGCCTTTGTGCATGGAGGGGGACAAGAAAGAAACATGCGGGCAGGTACTGAAAATATTTATGGCATCATCGGATTTGCCAAAGCCCTTGAAATCGCAACAGCACGACATGATCAGGACAAAGAACACATATCCGGCATCAAGCAATACATGAAAAAAAGACTGGAAGAAAAAATTCCAGAAATTGTTTTCAATGGTGACCCGGACGGAGAAAGTCTTTATACCGTCCTGAGTGTCGGCTTCCCCCATTCTGATCGTTCCGAGATGTTGCTATTCAACCTTGATGTGAGAAATATTTGTGTGTCAGGTGGAAGTGCCTGCAGCAGTGGGGCCAACCAGGGGTCCCATGTGATCAATGCCTTGAATGTCCCCTTACAATCAACTGTGCGATTTTCTTTTAGCAAACACAACACCCTTCAGGAAGTAGACACGCTCCTGGATCATCTGTCTCAATTGATTTAATCACCCCAATTTCTTTTTGATCTCACTTAGCATAACCAGTGCTTCGACCGGAGTGAGTCCGTTGATATCCGTTGCATCCAACAACCTTCTGATCTCGGAAAAAACTTCCGTATGGGTATCAAAAATAGAAAGCTGCCATTCGTGTGTTGTTGATTCCTGGGGCAAGCCAGTCTGATTTTTTTCCAACTGTTTCAACAATTGTTCGGCCCGTTTTATCAGTGATGTCGGCATGCCGGCCATACGTGCAACATGTATACCAAAGCTATGGGTACTGCCTCCTGCTGCCAGCTTGCGCAGGAAAATGATCTTGCGATCAACCTCCTTGTGTGTAATGTGAAAATTCCGAATCCGTGGCTTGCTCATTGCCAGGTCATTCATTTCATGATAGTGCGTTGCGAAAAGTGTTTTTGGCCTTTGTGGAGCATCATGTAAAAACTCAGCAATGCTGCAAGCGATAGAGATACCATCATAGGTAGAGGTGCCCCTGCCAATCTCGTCCAATATAACAAGACTTCTTGCAGAAATATTATTGATGATGCTGGCGGTTTCATTCATTTCTACCATGAATGTTGATTCCCCCCCACTTAGGTTATCCGAAGCTCCCACACGGGTGAATATTTTATCCGTCAAAGGAATAAGTGCAGCAGAAGCAGGTACATAGCTACCCATATGTGCCATGAGGGTGATCAATGCAGTTTGTCGCAACAAGGCACTCTTGCCACTCATGTTCGGACCAGTTAGAATGATTACCTGACACGCATCCCGATCCAATTGCAAATCATTGTCAATGTATTTATGTCCCAATGGCAGCAATTGCTCAATTACCGGGTGCCTGGCTGCTTTCAATTCCAATGCATCCCCTTCTAGTATTTCTGGCTTGCAGTAACCATTTCTTTCTGCTGTTAGTGAAAAAGAACACAGACAGTCCAGTATGGCAAGCACATGTGCATTTTGCTGCAAGGGTAAAATATATTCCTGGACGGATGCAACCAATTTTTCATAGAGCATAGATTCCAGCTGAAGCATTTTTTCTTCTGCCCCTAAAATCTTTTCCTCATATTCCTTCAATTCTGGAGTAATGTATCGTTCCCCATTTGTCAGCGTCTGCTTTCTTATCCAGTCAGCCGGTACTTTTTCCTTGTGTGCATTGCTAACTTCCAAATAGTATCCAAATACATTGTTGAATCCGATCTTAAGGGATGAAATACCGGTTTTGACAGCCTCCCTTTGCTGTATTTCCAGGAGAATATTCTTACCTCCTGATGCCAGACTTCTGTAATAGTCGAGTTCTTCATTCAATCCTTGTGCCATGTACCCACCCTTTTGCGTTTGTGCGGGCGGATCCTGTTGAATTTCTTTGAATATGCGATCACGGATGAGTTGACAAGGATCGAGGTCGGCATTCAAAAGGGAAAAATAGTCGTCAACAATGTATTCCGACAATGATTGAATCTCAACGATGGTTTGCAGTGTTTTTGAAAGCTGAAGCAATTCTCTTGGACCAATTCTGCGGGATGGTATCTTGCTTACCAAACGCTCAAGATCTCCACAATTTTTAAGTGCATTGAAAAGACTTGTTCTTATATCTACATTTTCAAGCAATTGCTGAACCAAATCCAACCGAAGCTTTATCTTCTCTTTGTCAACCAATGGCATCAGGATCCATCGTTTCAGCATGCGAGCTCCCATGGCTGAAACGGTCATATCCATTGCTTTCAAAAGGGTTGCGCCATTGGCAACAGGCGAGTTGACCAATTCCAGATTTCGGATGGTGAACTGATCCATCCATAAATACTCCTCGCGGTTGATACGGTGTATGGCGGCAACATGGTGACTGTTGGCATGGGCAGTTTCATTCAGGTAATGAAGTATTGCTCCGGCTGCAATAACACCATTCTGCATATCATCAATACCAAACCCTTTCAAACTATGGGTTCCAAAATGCCTTACCAAGTTCTCTTCAGCATATCGTTTGTCAAAAATCCAACTGTCCAAACCATAGGCATAAAAGCGTTTGCTGTATTTATCCTGAAAAGCCTGCTGGCTTCCTTTGACCACCAATACTTCGGCAGGCTGAAAAGTCTGCATCAGTTTCTCCGTATATTCCTGGTCTCCTTCCGCAACAAAATATTCACCGGTAGATATATCCAGAAAAGAAAGCCCATTTGTACCCTGGCCCTCATAAAGAGCACCCAAAAAATTATTGCTATTGTGCTCCAATAACTTGTCATGCGTTGCCAATCCGGGTGTCACCATTTCCGTTACCCCCCTCTTCACAATACCCTTTGCCTGCTTAGGATCTTCCAACTGATCACAAATTGCCACCCTGTACCCGGCTTTTACCAGTTTGTGCAGATAAGCATCGAGCGCATGATGGGGGAAGCCAGCCAATTCAAGAGAAGCAGCTGCTCCATTGTTTCGCTTGGTGAGGGTGATGCCCAATACAGCAGAAGCTTTGACTGCATCCTCCCCAAAGGTTTCATAGAAATCTCCTACCCTGAACAACAAAATAGCATCCGGATATTTTTGTTTAATGGACCGGTGCTGTTGCATCAATGGAGTATCGTTCACATTTTTAGCCATTTTTCAACATATACGCTGTTAAAATTACGAAAGCACAACAAGAGAAATTGGTATATTTATACACTTATGCGTCCTGTGTTGAGAATTTTTTTGTTTGTTTTATGGGGGATGTTTGACTTTGCGACAACCGGACATGCCCAACAAACCATCCTATCGTCATCAGACCTTCCGATTGTGATCATCAATACTGGTGGACAAACCATCCTCAATGATCCCAAGATCACTGCAAATATGGGAATCATCTTCAATGGCCTTGGCAAAAGAAACAATATTGGAGATCCTGCCAATGAATACAACAACAAGATTGGCATTGAGTTAAGGGGACAATCTTCACAGGGATTGTTTCCCATGAAATCCTATGACATAGAATTAAGAGATCCCGCAGGCAAAGAACTGAATCTCCCTTTGCTGGGAATGCCACCGGAAAGTGACTGGGTCTTGTATGCCCCTTATACTGATAAAACCTTGATGCGGAATTTTCTTGCCTATACACTTGCAAGGGAAATGGGTCAGTGGGCACCAAGATGCCGATATGTTGAATTGATAGTTGACAATGATTACAAGGGTATTTATCTATTGGTAGAAAAAATAAAAAGAAATTCAGCCAGGGTCAATATCAGTAAGTTACTACCAACAGATAACAGTGGCGATGAGTTGACAGGCGGATATATTTTCAGTCTGGACAAACAACCCAATGGTTGGTTTTCTTCCTTCCCGGTTCCTGGTGGACTGAATTACAATACTCGCCAATTTTCCTATGTTTATCCCAAACTAGCTGATATCACCAGCGCCCAAAAAGCCTACATCAAATCTGCAGTTGATGAATTTGAACGCGTTTTGGCTGGTCCCGATTTTCAGGACCCAGGCAAAGGAACCAGAAAATATGCCGACCTCAATAGTTTCATCGATTATTTTATAGTCAATGAGGTGAGCAGAAATGTTGACGGCTATAGGCTTAGTACCTATCTCCACAAAGGCAAGAACAGCATAGATGGCAGGATCAAAGCAGGACCGGTATGGGACTATGATCTTGCTTTTCGAAATGCCAATTATTGCAATGGAAGTGATATTTATGGATGGGCATACAAGTTCAATTATGTTTGTCCAGGTGATGGCGCAGGCCTTATCCCCTTCTGGTGGGAGCGACTGATGCAGGATACTGCATTTGTGGGCTCCTTGCGTTGTCGTTGGAAAAATCTCCGAAAAACAACTTTGTCAGACTCCCATGTTCACCAAATTATCGACTCGGTAGCCAACCTCACAATCGAGGCAAGAGAAAGACATTTTAAGAGGTGGGACATTATGGGCAAATATGTTTGGCCCAATCCCAATCCAATCCCACCCAATTATGCAGAAGAGATCAACACGCTTAAAAACTGGACTGTTCAGCGAAACTTTTGGATTGATGGCAGTCTGGAAAACAAGGGGTCTTGTGGTGATTTCCCTCCGGGTGTAGAAACAAATTTGATTATCAAACTATATCCGAATCCATTCAGTGGAGTTGCCAAGATCAATATACTTGCCAGAGATCCATTTTCTGTCAGGATCCGAATACTGGACATGACCGGCAGGTTGATGGCCGACTTAAATAGCAATATTTTCCGCGGAAACAATGATATCAAACTCCCATCACTTGGATGGGCAAGTGGACTATATACCCTTTTGATTGAAACGGATCAGGGTGAAAAATTTACCATCAGGGTCATAAAGCAAGATTGATCTATCAAATTTTCATCAGATGAAAAACTAATGTAGATCATGGGCAGAAAAGGACTTGGGCCTTACCTTTCTCCAAATCATGTCATCTAATCAAAAAATAAGCACAGCCTACACATTTAACAATAGCGCAAAGCTGATAAAAGGCGGAGCATTGTATTTCAAGACCATGAGTGAAATGATCATGGGTGCTAAGCATTTCATTCAGTTACAGGTTTACATATTTGAGGCTGACGAAACAGGAAACAAAATTGCTCAATTGTTAAGGAATGCCGCCTTAAAGGGGGTAACAGTTCAGGTATTATTGGATGGCTATGCTTCCAGGAATCTATCACCCGATTTGATTTCCAGTATGAGAAATGTGGGCATTAGACTTCGCTTTTTTGAACCCATATTCAAAAGCAGCCATTTTTATTTTGGGAGAAGATTACACCACAAAATTCTAGTATGTGATGGAATTTCTGCGTTGGTGGGCGGAATCAATATCTCTGATCGATACAATGATTTGCCCGGATCTCCGGCATGGCTAGATTGGGCGGTCAAAATAGATGGTGAAGCATCTCTTGAGCTTAGGAAAGTTTGCAACAGATTATTTGCAAGAAAAGAGAGCGAATGGGTCTATGTAGATGCTGAAAAAAACAACGATTT
>Ga0315902_10008044_pt1 | contig 14323 bp, 16 predicted proteins | sample LakEriMetagenome_9_FD_203523 | JGI IMG/M metagenome (GOLD analysis project Ga0315902, IMG submission 203523) | Freshwater fungal communities from buoy surface, Lake Erie, Ohio, United States - Buoy 12 MA117 | ecosystem: Environmental > Aquatic > Freshwater > Lake > Lake biofilm | place: USA... | reverse complement strand
CCATCTGCACGGCATCGGTGTTCGGACTGTTCCAGGGCCAGGACAAAGCGGCTGCCACCAGCGCAGCCGGCCAGGAGTTGCACGCGGTGCTGGGCACGCCGATCCATCAGACCGCCGGGGCTGGCCAGGGGGAGGTGCTGTTCGGCTGCGGCTGCTTCTGGGGAGCGGAGAAGGGCTTCTGGCGGCTGCCGGGGGTGGTGACCACCGCCGTGGGCTATGCCGGCGGCCAGCGGGACAACCCCAGCTATCAGCAGGTTTGCTCGGGAGCCACCGGCCATGCCGAGGTGGTGCGGGTGGTGTGGGACCAGGCGCGCGTGCACTTCAGTGACCTGCTCAAGCTGTTCTGGGAGTGCCACGACCCCACCCAGGGCGACCGCCAGGGCAACGACCGCGGCTCCCAGTACCGCTCGGCGATCTATGTGAGCGATTCCCAGCAACTGGAGCTGGCGCAGGCCAGCCGGGACGCCTATCAGCAGCTGCTCACTGATGCGGGCTACGGCCCGATCACCACCGAGATCGCCGGCGGGCGCACCCTCTGGTACGCGGAGCCGTACCACCAGCAGTATTTAGCAAGAGAAGGCAGCCGGCCCTACTGTTCAGCTCAGCCATCCGGTGTCCTCCTTGGAGACTTCCCAGGCGCCAGCTACCAGCTCGCCCCAGAGGTCTGGAGCCACTACGACTGGAGGATCAGCCACTGCATCCTCCGAGGCGACAACGCACCGATCAAGGTCTGATCGCCGGCCGGTTGCTTACGCAAGGGTCAGCACTGAAGACCCGGCGCAGCTGGCCAGCTTGGAGCGCCAGCGAGCTGCAGCCCTGCGCGTTGGGGTGACGCCTGATGATCTGCTGCTGGAGCAGGAGAGCGGCCGGAGCGCCGGCCGCCCGCAATGGCAACGGCTGCTGGAGCTGATCCGCGCCGGGGAGGTGAGCACCGTCTGGGCGGATCGTTCCGACCGGCTGGCCCGTGATCTGTACGAAACCCGAGCGTTCTTTGCGCTGTGCTCTCGCAGCGCTACCGCCTGGCGGTTTTGGAGTGAGCCATGGCTGAACAGCGACGCGCCGGAGGCTGAGGAACTGCGGCAGCGGGCTGCGTTTGATGCGGAGATGGAGAGCCGCAAGATCGGCTCTCGGCTCAGGCGCCACTATGTCCACGCTGCACAGCAGGGGCTCCCAAGGGCCAGGCGCTCGGCGCTCGGGTTGCGGCTGGAGGGCAGCGGAGAGGGGCGCCGGTATGTCTTGGATGATCGGCAGCTGGTGGATGGGCTGACCGTGGCGGATGCAGCCCGGCGCCTGGTGGAGCTGTACCTGAACGCCGGTTCGGTTTGGTCTGCTGTAGCGGGTTGGAAGGATGAACTACGGGAGGCAGCTAGCCGGGCACCTGATGGGGCGCTGGAGCCGATGCTGGGGCGCTGCCTGGCCCTGAATCACGAAAGCGCGAGGGGGTGGCTGGAGCTCGTGGCGGCTGAACTGCAAGGGCACACCACGGCGAACCGATACGAGCGGATCGAGCCGGCCGACGGCAGCGGCAAGGCCACTTACAAGCGGCTCCCCTGGGAGGCATGGCAGCTCACCCGCGACACTCACCCGGCGCTGGTGGATGCCGCCACAGCCCGCCGCGTGCTGGCCTTGCTGGCTGAGAACAGCGAGAAGGGCCGGGCGATCGCCAGGCGCCGCAGCAGCGACACCGAACGGATGCCGAGCTTCACTGCAGTGGCGTTCTGCAGCTGTGGCCGACGGCTGAGGCAGCAGAGCACCCGAGCGGGTCGAAAGGATGGAGAGCCTGCCCTTAGGACGCTGCGTTGCGCTGGCGCCCGCCGAGCCGTGGGGCTCTGCGATCAACCCGGAATCTCTGAGCGGCGCCTTTGCTACGAGCTGTTGCCGCTGCTGGTGGCCGAGGCCGAGCGAGTGGCGGGGCTGATGCTCGGCAACAACCGATCAGCGGGGACTGGTGCTGGCCAGGGAGCAGCTCCGGCCGAACTGCTGGGGCAACTGGAGCAGGCTCGGGGGCTGCTGGCTGCAACGGGCCTGGCTGAGGCTCGGGCTCTGGTGCTGGGGCTGGAGAGCCGCGTGGCGGCAGCCGAGGCCGAGTCTCGGGCTGATGTTGAGCAACTGGAGGGGCAGGCTGCTGCCGCCGCTCGGCTGGCCGCCGTGCTGCCATCCATCGGGCCGGACATGTTCACGATGCCTGCAGTTCGTCGGCAGATTTTGCGGGCAGTGGATCGGATCGAAGTATCAGGCGGGCATGTTGTTGCGGTGAAGCTGAGCGGCTGATTCATGCCGCAGGCAATACAGCAACCCGCGCTAGCGCCGCTAGCGGTATAATGGGGGAGTCGGCAGCGATGCGCCCAGTGGCGCCCACCGACCCGGAACGACACCCCAAGCGCCGTAAGGCGCCCCCGCTGCTGCAGGACCGGCACCCGGCCACCCGGCAGGCACTGCAGGAAGACCCGGCAGCGGAGCCCGGCATGGGTGAGACGCCCGACGCTCTGAACCTGGACAACTGAACCGCTCGATTCCTCCGGGGCTCCTGTCCGGCTGGCGCTGGAAGCGATGCGCCGCCGGGCGAACACTTCACCCCCGGAGAGAGATGAACCGAACCGAACTGCACCCGGCTGAGGCGCTGCTGCTGCTGGCGCTGGCCGTGCTGTGGGCCGTGGCCGTGCTGGTTCGCGCCGTGCTGGTGCCCCTGGTGGCTCTGCTGCTTACGCTGGCCAAATGGAGGCCGGCAGCGCCGCCCCCGGCTCCGCTGGAGCACCCGCTGGCGCTGGTGGCCGCAGGACTGGCCGAGGGCCTGGCTGGTGTGCCCGTCCCCGAGCTGCGCCGCCGTGCCCGTACTGCTGGGCTGCCGCGCCAGCTGAGCCGAAGCGGCCGCCGCGCTGATCTGCTGGAGGCGCTGGTGGCGCTGGAGGTGGCCACCTGCAGCTGATCCACCCCGGAGGGATCGAGCGAATCAACCCGGCGCCTGGGGGCACTCGGGGCGGTCGTCGTCGGCCTCCCGGAGGGGGCAAACCGGTATCGGCTGCCATCCGAGGCGCAACACCAGCCGCGCCGCTGGCGCCCAGTCTGGGCCGGGCTGTTTCCCGCTAGCTACCGATAGTTCCCGCTGCATTTTCAATTGGTTGGAGATAACTGGGGCCGCCCCTGTGCGTCCCAGAATAATGCGCTAGCCTGGGCTTGCCTGAGCGGAGCCTGATTGATGCCCAGAGAGACCCGATACGCGCACCCGATCGGGCTGCGCGTCGATCAAGAGACCTTGAATTGGTGCCGCCGTGCTGGTGGTGGCAAGGGAGAAACACCTGGAGCCCGGCTGCTGCTGGCTTTGGGGATCGAGCGTTTCTCAACCGAGCTGGAGCAGCGCCCGGCATCCATCCCGGATCAGCTGGAGGCGATCGCCGCACAGCTGCGCGAGCTGCAAAGCCACAGCGTCAGCGGCAGCGGAGCCGCCCTGCTGACGGATCCCACGCCTGATCGGATCAACGCCCTACGGCAGGAAGGGGCCGGCCTAATCGTGCTGCGCTCCGGTCTGCTTTTGCCCGGCCTGACACCCGACGGGGCGGAGGCACTGCTGGCGCTCGATCTGGAGGCGGGGCAGCTGGGGATAACCGCTGCCGACGGCAGCCACGCTGTCGTGGAGCTGGGCGAAGTGCTGCCCGCTCTGGGCTCGCTGGCTGCCCTGGTGGCTGGTGTGCTGACCCGCTGCTGGGAGACCGTGGCGGGAGGCGATGAGCCAGCCGACGCCCCACCCGGCCGACGCATGGATTGGGGGCTGGTGATTCACGCCGCGCACCCGGCCGACGGGCTGAGCCGCGTTGAGCTGCCAGGCGCTGTGCTCTGCCTTCACTCGCTGCAGCTGCTGCAGCTGAGCGCCGAGCTGTTCGGCTTGCTGGCCCGCCGGAGCGCCGCGAGCCTGCAGGACCGCGCAGAGCTGGAGCAGCTGCTGGCCCGCCCGTCGGCGCTGGAGCCGCCCGTTTCTCTGTGCTGGAGCCGAAGCCATGGCGAAGCCTGAGACCCTGGAGCGCCGCGAGGTGCTGCGACTGCAGCCGCTGGCCGGTGCTCCATCGAGCGCCGATGAAGCCGCCCGCACCGTGGAGATGGTGGCCGCCAGCCAAACGCCCGTCTCGGGGCTGGTGCTCCGCTGCCGTGCTGGCGCTGTGGAGGTGGGGCCGGCTGTGGTTCCGGTGCTGCTGAACCACAGCAACAACACCGCCGAAATGGCGGGCCGCCTGCTCGGTTTCCGATTCGAGCAGGGCCAGCTGATCGTGACGGCTCAGTTCACCGATGCCCCCGCTGCTGAGGCGGGCTGGCAGCTGGCCCGGGCCGGCTGCGCCGTTTCGGTGGGCGCCACCTATGAGCTGGACGCGATCGAGCCGGGCCGCGCCGGGGAGCCCGACGTGGTGACGAAATGGCGCCTCCGTGAGGTGTCACTGGTGCCTGTGGGCGCCGATCCATTGGCAACCACCAGAGCCGCCGAATCCATCCAAACAACCGCCCTGGAGGGCTACACCATGACCGCATCACAGACCAAACCCGAGGCCGCCGAGGCCACCCCCGCACCGAGCGCCGCCGAAATCCGCAAGGCCCGGCAGCTCACCCGCGAGGTGGAGAAACTGGTGGGCTTTGCCCCGGCTACAGCTGCCGACGAAATCCGCCGCGCTGCCGAAACCGAGGGCCTGGAGGCTGCCCGTGCAGCATGTCTGGAGGCGATGGCGGCCGAGCAAGCAAAAGCCCCCACGCTGGCCCGCTTGTGGGATCCATCCGATGAGGCCGCTGCGAGCATTGGCCGGGCCTGGGAGGGCCGAGGCCAGCGCAGCATCTGGGCCAGCAACAGCAACGACGGCCACCAGCAAACCGCCATCACGCAACTGGTGGAGCGCCACTGGAGCGGCAAGGCTGCTCAGCCTCTGGACTACAGCCTGCGACAGCTGGGCATCGGCGGCCGCAACGCTGTTGAGGTGCTCCAGCGTGCGCTGAGCACAACTGATCTGCCGCTGGCTCTGACCGGCAGCGGAAACCGTCAACTGCTGGCCCTGTTCGCCGCGGCGCCCCAGGGTGTACGCGCTGCCGCCAGCCTCCGCCAGCTGGCCGACTACCGGGCCGCTTCCACCCTTGACGTGGGCCTGGTGGGCAAGGCGCAGCAGATCAAGGAAGGGGGCGAAATCAAGTTCGGCAGCGCCAGCGAGCAAGCCGCCAGCTACAAGCCCACCCGCCACGGCCTGGGGCTGAGCTTCACCCCCGAAAGCCTGGTGAATGACGATCTGGCCGGCCTGGATCGTGCCATCGCTGAGCTGGGCGCCGCGATGCTTGAGGCCGAGGCTGTGGCCCTAGCTGAGCTGCTGGAGGGCAACGCCCTGGGCGCTTTGGCGCCTGATGGGCAGCGCCTGTTTCACAGCAGCCACAACAACACCGTTGCCGGGCCGCTCTCGATTGCATCGCTCGGGCAGGCAGTGGCGAAACTCCGCCGGCAAACCACCATCGGCGGCCGGTTCCTGTATCAGGAGCCCGGCGCGATCGTGTGCAGCCCTGACATCGAGCTAACAGTTCGCCAGCTGCTGAGCGACACCCTGCAGGCAGCCGACCCGGTGGATGTGAACCCGTGGCGGGCTCTGGAGGTGGCGGTGGATCCTCAGCTGGGCGCTTCGTTCGTCTACCTGCTGCCGGCCGGTACCCGCCGGCCGCTGGAGCTTGGCCGCGTCACGCCTGCTCCGGTGCTGGAGAGCGAAACCCAGTTCGACACCGGCATGTTCCGCGTCAAGTCCGAACACGCTTTCGGCTGCGCCGTGGTGGATCACCGCCCCATTGTCCGGCTGAGCGTGGCGGGCGCCTGATTCGACGCCTGAACGGTGCCCTGCAGCTCCTCGCTTTCACCATCCATGGGGCCGAGTTGCTGCAGTCCATGGCCGGGGCATGGGTTGGCCGGCCGGCACCAACAGGGGCGGGAGTCGTTCCCCCGCCCCCAACAACACAACAGCAGGAGGCAGCGGCTGGAACCGCTGGCCTCCCTGGATCCGGTGCGGGCGCCAACCCGGCCGGTCCGAAGTTCCCCCGCCTACAAGACATGAAGGAACCACGACCCTTTGGGGGCCACCCCGATTCTACCGAGGCTGTTTGGGCTGCCCTGCTGCGCTGGCTGCCGTTTGGCTCGCTCAGATCCGTGATGGCTTGCCATTGCCGCCTGGAGGCGATCCACCTTCACGGGCTGACGATCACAGCCCCGAGCTGCTGGCTGCCGGTGCTGGGGCCGCGCCGCGAGCTGATCGAGCGTGCCGCCAGCTGCGCCATGGGAGGCCGGCCGGTGATGGTTCACCTAATGCCCTGCGACGCCGATGCGGCAGGGGTTGAGCAGTGACCGCCGCGCCGTGCTCTGTGTTGGAGGCCAGCAGCAAGCGCAACCCATGCCCGATCTGCGGCCGCACCGCTGACGGTGACTGCCGCACCGGGGAGGGGCTGGCGATCTGTCACCACGGCACAAGCCACCATCCACCCGAGGGGCTCCGGCCTGGGGAAGTGATCGACGGCCGAGACGGCCAGCTGTGGGCCTTCACAGCCGACACCCCCGACGGCAGGGCCGCTGTTTTCACCCTGGACAAGCCGCGCCACCAGCCCGCCCGCGTGGTGCCGCTCCGCAGCCGAGCCAGCAGCAGCAAGGCCGCACCGGCAACACCAGCGCCGCCGATCACTGGCCCGATTGAGCTGGCCCGACTGCCACAGCCCACAAGAGAGCCCCCGGCTCACCTGCCCGACGGCCAGCGGATCACCTACAGCCCGAGCCAATGGGTGATGGTTGAGCGCGACGCCAGCGGCGCCAAGCAACACAAGCCCTGGTACATCGACGCCGAAGGCCGGGAGGTGAACCGCAAGGGTGCGGATCCGTGGCCGTTGTGGCGCGAGACCGAAGCCCTGGAGCATGGGCCGGGCCGGTGGATCGCTGAAGCGGAGGGCGAGAAATGCACCGCCTGGATGCTGGCTGGTGGCCTTGTGGCCGTGAGCCAGCCGGGCCACGACCACAAGCCAGCCAGCATCCAGAACCGTTACCGGCGCCTGGTGGAGGCCGGCGTGGCCGGGGTGCTGTATCTGGCCGACAACGACCCGACCGGCGAGACCAAGGCGCAGCGGTGTGCCGCCGCCGCCGCCGCCGTGGGGCTGCCGCTGCTGGTGGTTCCTGCCGCTGAGGTGTGGCCGGGCCTGCCCGAGGGGGGCTCGATCGACAATGCACCGGGCACCGCCGCCGAGCGGGCCGCTGCCCTGCTGGCTGCCATCCCTGCCGCACTGGAGCGCCACCAGCAGCAACAGGAGGCCGCCGCCGCTGCTCCAGCAGCAGCACCCCAGCCGGAACCAGAACCGGACGCCGCCCCCTACAGGGTGCTCGGCTGGTGCTCAGATCGAGCCCGCGTTTTCTACCAGCACCGGCAGACCGGGCAGATCGCCAGCATCAAACCCGCCGCGCAGGCTGGCCCGCTGCTCCAGCTGGCGCCCATCGGCTGGTGGGCCACCTTCCACCCTCGCGGCAGGACAGGCGATGGGATCGACTGGGCCGGCGCCTGCTCCGCTGTGATCGAGGCCGCCAACCGGGCCGGAGTGTTCGCGCCTGATCGCGTCCGGGGCCGTGGCTTGTGGATGGAGGGCAGCCGCACCGTCTGGCACCTGGGCGACCGCCTGGAGGTGGACGGGCAGGAGGTGGCGCTGATTGAGCACCGCAGCAGCCACCATTACCCACGCCTGCCGGCGCTCGACATTGACCGCACCGTGGCGCCCCTCTCTGACGCCGAGGGTCGGGAGATCCTCGCGGCTGTGGCTGCGATGGGGTGGGCAACTCCGCTCGATCCCCTGCACCTGCTGGGGTGGGCCGTGCTGGCCAACGTTGGCGGAGCACTCGACAAACGCCCCACGCTGCAGATCACAAGCCGTTTCGGCTCCGGTAAGACCTTCACCCGAGAGCGTGTCTTGCAACCGCTTCTGGCCGGACTGGCGGTCAGCCGCAGCAACAGCACGGAGGCCGGGATTCGCCAGCTGCTCAGGGCCGACACCCTGCCGGTGCTGATCGACGAATCCGAGGGCGAAGACCACAGCCGCCGAGAGGGCCACTTGCGGCTTGCACGGCTCAGCTACGACGGCAGCCCCACGGATCGCGGCACAACCCACGGGCAGGCGCTCTCCTACGCGATCCGCTCCAGCGTTGCGATGGTGGGCATCAACGCCACCATCAACAACCCGGCCGAGCGTTCGCGCACCGTGCTGGTGGGCCGCGAGCAACTGCCGCAGGCTGAATGGGCCGCTGTGGATCGGCGCCTGCAGGAGCTCCTGACGCCCGAGACCGGCGCCCGGCTGCTGCGCCGCGCCGTCAACCACCTGCCCACCCTGCGGGCCAACGTGGCCACCTTCCGCCGCGCTGTGGAGGCCCAGCTGGGGGGCGGTGCCGCCGCCCGTGCTGGCGATACCTACGGGGCGCTGCTGGCCGGCGCTCACCTGCTCACCAGTGAGGCCCTGGTGGATGACGGGCAGGCGCTCAACTGGCTCGACTCGATACGCTGGAGCACCGCTGCAGCACTCGGGGAGGCCGGCAGCGACGGGCAGGACGGAACCGCCGAGAGCCGGCAGTGTCTGGCACACCTGCTCAGCCATGAGGAGGTCTGGCGATCGGACACCGGAACCGGCCGGCTGAGTGTCCGCGAGCTGCTGGAGCTGGCCCGCAGCCCTAGCGGCGCTGATGATGCCGAGCAAGCCCGCAAGGCACTGGGCCGCCGTGGCATCCGCGCCACGGATTCCGGTCTGGAGGTGGCCAACAGCGCCGAGGCGCTGGCACCCATCTACGGCCGGACGAAATGGCGCGACGGGGGGCACCGTGCACGGTTGCTCGATCTGCCCGGCGCCTCTGCTGCTGGGCCGGTGCGGCTGCCGGTGCTGGGCATCGTGCGGGCCAGCAAGGTTCCTTGGGCGGAGCTGATGGAGTGAGCCGTTACAGCTCGACCGTTACGGCAGCCGGGCACCGTGGGCACTGGTGTTGTAACGCCTCCAGAAATGACCGTAACGGCAAACCCGTTGCAATCACTGGGTTGGTAACGGTGTAACGCCGTAACGGTGAAACACACCACACCCCCCTAATAAGAGGCCCCTCAACTTCCCCTCTCACACCCTCCAGCAGCTCTCCTACTACCTACCTATTCCAAGCGTTACTAGCGTTACACCGTTACAAAGTCAGTCACAGCAAAGCATCTGGTGTAACGCCACACCCTCGCCAACCGTTACACCGTTACACCCCACCGAAACAGCCATGACCGAACCCAAACCCACCCCCGATTGGTTGCATCCGTTCTGGGAGGGCCTGCGGCCTGATCCCCTGCCCGAACCACCCGAGGGGCTCACAGACCGCGATCGTGCGCTGTGGGAGATCGGCGCCCGCGCAGGGATCATCCAAGGCCGCGAGCTGGAGCGCCAAGACCGCGAGAGGTGGGGCAATGGCTGAAGCATCCCTGCGCGACGCTGCCCGCACCCTGGCCGTGCCGCTCACCAGCCTCCGGCGCCTGATCGAGGCTGAGCCAACCCTGCGGGCTTGCGTCCGACCCGCTGGCCCGCGCCGCTCGGCAGCGGTTGATCTGCCCGGCCTGGTGGCCGCATGGCAGCGCCTGCAGGCAGCCACACCCCAGCAGAGCAACCTGAGCCCACGGCAACAGCTGGCGATCGAGCGCCGCCGCCGGCTCTGGTGGCAAGCCGAGTGCCTGCGGCTGGAGGTGGAGCAGACCGACCGGGGCCTGATGGTGGCTGCCGAGGTGGCCGCTGTTGAGCGCCACTGCCTGCAGCAGCTGGAGCAGGCGCTGGCCGCGTGGCTCGATCTGGTGGCGCCTCAACTGCCCGGCATGGCAGGCGATGAAGCCCAGCAGCTGCTCCAACGCTCCACCGTGGCGACTTTGGAGCAGCTGGCCGCACAACAGCGACCCGAAGCACCAGCACCGCCCCACACGACACCCGCACCACTGCCCGAGCCCTTGCCTCCTGAAGACAGCCTGCGGGCTCTGGTGGAGCGATACCGGGGCGATCTGCACCAGCTGAAGGCGCAGCACAGCACCGGGGAGCTGGTGCCCGCAGCTGAGGCGATCGACCGCGCCAGCAACACCGCCCGCCGCTGCCGCGATCAGTTTTTGGCTCTGACCGCCCGCTTCGCGCCCGCCGCTCGACACTGGAGCAATGAGACGCAAGCGAGAGCCCAGTTAGGACGGGAGGTCTCGCGGATCATCGGGGCAAGCTGAACCAAGAACGGGGGGCTGGCTCAAGGAGAAACCAACGAGCACGGTGCCCGAGGGGGGTGGGTCGTTTCCAGGACCCTTCAGGGTGGGGGCTATTCCTTAAGGAAAGAAATAGCCGTCTCAATTAGCTGAATGCGCCGTTGCATGAGTTCAATATCTTCCTTGGCGCAGCCAAGAGGCTGCATCCCAGACACGCCTGATTCGAGCTCCTTGGCAATCGCATTTATTACAGCTTCATTCTCAAAAACAATTCGAGCAAGATCAGCTTTCATTTGCTCGCATAATTGCTCCAGTTCCTGCAAGTTTTCCGGCAGGCGTTTTCTATACCCTTCCACTTCGCCAGCCCGGGTGTCCCTCCAATAGCTGCGAATGACCTTGAGGCCATCCAAGTGCAAGTCAGTAATTGCGCCCTTGTCTGCAAGTGGCTGAAGGAAGTCGATACTGACGTCTAGTCGGTTAATGACGTCAGAAGTTTGTGTTTGATCTGGAGGCTCGGGAATGTAGTCAAGAAAAGGATCCATCCCTTTGATCATGAAAGATGGATTGCAGGTTATCAGCGTTGCCTTACTGCCCGCCGCCCCCGCCGATCACCAACGCCTGCGAGCTGTCCGGCAAGGTCTCGCCCTGCCGTAGGTGGCTCACAGATTGGCGAGCGCCTGAGGGGCTGCAGGGCTAGTGAGTCCGCTTCGCGGTCGATCACCAGCAGCGGCAGCACCGCAGCCAAACATCCGGCAAGATGAGGGCAGCGCGGATGCCGCATTGCCTTCACTTTCTAACGATTGCCAGCAATACCTGGCCAAACCGGGCAGCCGGCCCTATTGCTCCGCCCAGCCCAGTGGTCAGCGGCTGGGTCACTTCGACGGCGCCAGCTATCAGCTCGACTCGCGGGTGTGGCAGCACTACGACTGGACCATCAGCCACTGTGTGCTGCGGGGCGACAATGGTCTCATTGCGATCTGACCGTTGGCGCCGCCCGCTCCGCTCCTGCTGGCCCTGAGCCTGCTGGCGCAGAGCTCCCCCTGGTGGGAGCAATACGACAGCCGCGAAACGTTTGTGTGCCCGAGGCTGGGACGGGTTGTGCTGGAGCGCAACGAAGCCCAGGCATCGCTGATCGCCGGTGGCTTCCGCAGCACCGGCTTCCGCAATGATCGCCAGCTCAATGGCATCCGCTACCGCAATGAGCAGATGACCCTGATCCTGCGGGGGGACCTGCTCACCATTGACCAGCACCCCAGCCGGATCGACTGCACGCGCACGGAGCAGGTCTAGTGATCATGCCCCCCACCTTGAGGCGGTTGCCAGCATGACTCCCTTGCCCGACCGGGTGGTGATGATCGGTCTGGTCGCCACCATCGGCCTCTGTTTCGCCCTGGTGTTCTGGACGGTGAAGCTTCAGCCGGGGCCCCAGCAGCAGCTGCAGTGGCGGGAGGCGCCCGCCCCGGCCCCTGCCCTGAGGCCGGGTGAGCAGCTGCTGTGAACAAGGTGGGCAGCGATCCCAACGCAAGCGGCGGTGATCCGGAGCCTCGCCAGCTCCACCCGCTGCCCCGCGGGCTGGTGGAGCTCTACGGCCTGCTGGCGGTGCTGGTGGTGCTGGTGCCGGAATGGCTGGCCAGCGGCGCCCTCCAGGGCCTGGCGGGAGCGCGGGCCGGTGAACTGCTGCCCCCCAGCAGTCAGGCCTGGCAGCGGCTGCCGGAGCTGCGGCTGGCCAGCATGAGCCTGGCCCAATTGCGCCTGCTGGCGAGAAGCCTGAGGTTGCCGGGCTACGGCCGCCTGCGGCGGGACCAGCTCAGCGCCCGGCTGCTGCGCCGCTTGCAGCGCCAGGCCAGGCAGAAAGCGCTGTGATAGTTTGCCTTTGCCGGCGCAAGCCGTTGGCAAAACCGGGGCGTAGCGCAGCTTGGTAGCGCACCACTTTGGGGTAGTGGGGGTCGTGGGTTCAAATCCCGCCGCTCCGATCCTTGAACCTCAGCTCTCACCTGGCCCGTCATGCATCCTGCGGGCTGAGGTGATCCGTACCCCTTCAGCGCTCAGGGGTTAAGGCGGGTGATCACGCCAAAGCGCTCCAACCAGCGGTTCACGCGGCGCCGCAACCGGGGCGGCACCTCGCTGAGTAGGGCACCGAGCTCCTGGGCCGCAATCCGGCGCATGGCGCGCACATCAACCCTCCAGAGACCTTCGGCCTCTCGGATCAGCCGGGCCCAGGTGCGACTCACCTGCCAGCTCGAGAGGGTCTGGTGCAGGGGATCTCCTGGGGGTGGGGGATCGGCAACGTGGTGGCCCAGGATCCCCTCCAGATGCTTCATCCAGCTTGCAGAGCTGGAAGCGGGGTTGCCGGAGACAGCTGGGGGAACTTCAGCAAGCCGAAGCAAATCCAAACGGGCGCCCAGCCAACAGGCCCCGCGCGGTCAAGCCGCCTCCAGCGGCTGCACAGTGAAGGGCAGGGCCGCCGCCTCCCGCTCGCTGAGGCGCCGGCTCCAGGCCCCCCGCACCGGTTCATTCCAGCGGAAGCCGGCCTCCTTGGCCTGCTGGCGCTCGCTGTAGGCAAGGCAGGCCCGGAACAGGCGCCGCGGCTCCAGGGCCGCCACCAGCAGCTGCTCGAGGTCGGCGCAGCGCTCCAGCACCTGGGCCAGGTAGATGCAGTCGGTGAGGGCCCGGTGGGCAGCCCACACCGGCACGCCGTAGGCAAGGGCGAGATCGCGCACCGATGGACTGGCGCGCAGATGGCGTTCCGCCGGCCAGCGGATGTCCTCCATCGAACAGATCCAGGACAGGTTGATCGCTGGCAGGGGTCCGTGGCCGAACCACTGGCGATCGAAGGCGGCATTGTGGGCCAGCACCGCATCGGCTGCGGCCAGCATCGCCTCAAAGCACTGCAGTGCCACCTGCCAGGGCTGGGGCACCTGGGTGATCGCCGCGTCGATGCCGTTCACGTGGGCCGCCGCGTTGCTGGTGGCGGGCAGCAGGAAGGACACCTGGGCCAGCACTGCCCGCCGGGCCACATGGAAGAGGATCGCCCCCACTTCGATGCACTGGCCTTCCGCGGGCGAAAGGGCCGTGGTCTCGGTGTCGAGGATCAACAGGGTGTTCGGCACAGCGGAACTGCTGCCAGCGGACTGTGCCTGGGTGTGGCTGGCGGCTTGAATCGGCGGCAGGGAGGGGGAGCTGGCCGCGGGCCTGAGCCTGGCCGCTGCCGCTGCCGCTGCCGCTGCTGAATCGTTCGGCAAGGCCGGTAGCGCATCCTTGGACACTGCCGGGTCTACCGGCGTCTTCGGCGCAGCTGGCGCAGCGGCAGGAGCCGGCGGGCCGAACAGGTCGGGCTGCTGCCAGGGGACGCTGGGCTCGGCGGAGTTGGCCGTCACGGACTGGGCGGGTGACCTCAGCTCCCATCCTCCCAGGCCTGGCAAGACGATTCCTAGGGTTGCTCCACGTTCATCCCCTGGCTGCATGGGCCTCAGCGCCGGCGACACCGCCCCCCTGATCGACCTGCCCGATCAGCACGGCCAGCAACGGCGCAGCGACCAGCTCGATGGCCGCGCCCTGGTGCTGTTCTTCTATCCCAAGGACGACACCCCCGGCTGCACGATTGAGGCCTGCGCCTTCCGTGACAGCTTTGCCGAGCTGCAGGCCCTGGGCGCCGAGGTGTGGGGTGTGAGCGGCGACGATGCCGCCAGCCACCAGCGCTTCGCCCAGCGCCACAGCCTGCCCTTCCCCCTGCTGGTGGACCGGGGCAACGGCCTGCGCAGGGCCTTCGGCGTTCCCAGCGTGCTCGGCCTGCTGCCCGGCCGGGTCACCTACGTGATCGATGGCCAGGGGGTGATCCGCCACGTGTTCAACAACCTGCTCGACGGGCCGGCCCACCGCCGCGAGGCCCTGGCGGCGCTGCAACAGCTGCAGCAGGGCTGAGTGCCATGGCCCGCTGGCAGCAGTGCGGCTCCCTGTGGGTTCTCGAACCGGGCCCCAACGGCGAGCAGCTGCAGGACCGGTCGATCGCCTTCATCGGAGGGAGCTACCTGGCGGCCGCCCCCCAGCTGAGCTACCGCCGCCTGCTGGAGGCCCTGGCCCAGCAGGGCTGGCGGGTGCTGGCCTGG
>Ga0315902_10008043_pt1 | contig 14324 bp, 5 predicted proteins | sample LakEriMetagenome_9_FD_203523 | JGI IMG/M metagenome (GOLD analysis project Ga0315902, IMG submission 203523) | Freshwater fungal communities from buoy surface, Lake Erie, Ohio, United States - Buoy 12 MA117 | ecosystem: Environmental > Aquatic > Freshwater > Lake > Lake biofilm | place: USA... | reverse complement strand
CGCGACAAGCACTCCACTTGGCACCTCAACAGAGACCAACATCTCTGAGTGGGCTGGCCCGTATGTAGGAGACATGCTCAGCAAGACTTCTGCGCTGACCAACACGCCGTACCAAGCCTACCAAGGACCGATGGTCGCCGGAACCTCTCCGCTTCAAAGCAAGGTGTTTGGTGGTCTGGAAGGATTGAGCTTTCCCGGTCAACTTGGGCAGTCGTTCACAGCACAAGGCGCATATCAGCTTCCTAGCATGACGCCGGGTGGTATGACGGGGCAGGCAACGGGCCCTACCGGCATCGCTTCTCAGTACATGAACCCGTACCTGAGCGCAGTGCTGACGCCTCAGTTGGATGAGCTACGTCGGCAGTCTCAAATCACGCAGATGGGCACGGCAGGCAAGCTGGCTCAGGCTGGTGCATTCGGTGGTTCTCGTCAGGCCATCATGGATGCCGAGACGCAGAGGAACTTGCTGCAAGAGCAGAACAAGGCCATCGGTACTGGATACGCCAACGCTTATGACCGGGCGATGGGGCAATTCAATGTGGAGCAAGGCCAAGCCAAGACTTTGGCTGACATGATGGCAGGCGCTGGTCAACAGCAGCGTGGCATTGAGCAAGAAGGCATCACTGCTCTGCAAAAGCAGTACGAGACTGAGCTACTTGATCCGTACACGAAGCTGCGTTTCCAGAAGGAAATGCTGCAAGGTTTGCCGGTTGCGACTGCTTCCACCACGGCTAATACGAGTCAGTTGGGTGAAACGTCTAAGAATTTTGCAGATCTAACTGAAGCGCTCAAGAAGCTCGGATTGGGCTAAGGAATTACCATGTACGGACAACAAGCTAGAACTGGCGTTCCAGAACTTGATGCTGTTCTTGCAACAGCGAAGATGGTCACGCCTGATCAAAAAACGCCTACGGTTGCTGCCCATGTAGCGCAGGCTGCAGTGCAAAAACTGATGCCGCAAGGGATCGCGCAGGGCATGAATCAGGTGCGGCAAGATGTTCAAGCTGCTATACCGTCTGTTGCTCGTAATGCGCAAGAAGCACAGATGCGCCAAGCATTACAACTAGCCATGCAGCCCAAGCCTGTCGGTATTGAAGGCCTGCAGTCAAACGTCCGCGTGGCAGAAGGTGGCGTTGTTGGGTATGCGGGTCCCGAAGGCTCGTTTGTGGGTGGCCCTCGTCGTGTCGATGTCAGCGGTGATATCCCGATTTACGCCCCACGCGAAGACAAAGAGTCAGGAGAAACAGAAGCCGAGTACCGTGCGCGTAAAGCGCGTGAAGCTGAAGAAGCACAAGGAGAGCGCCCTATTCCACGAGGGTTGCGTTGGATTCAAGAAAACATCTTGCGACCAATGTCGCAGGCGGGCGGTCAGCGTATGGCGGAGATGCGTGGCGCTCCTGAAACACCGGCTGCAAGACCTGCCCCTATCCGAGCACCACAATACACAGAATACACAGACGCAAATCGCGGACGTTTAGATGTCCCTGCGGGGCCTGTAGCAGCCGCACCAGCACCTCAAACACCCGCACCTCGACCCCCTGCTCAACGACCACCAGCACCGGCACCAGCAGCGCCTCAAGCAGGGATTGCTCAACTTGTCGCTCCTACACCGGAAGGGGCGATGGCTTCAGCAAGATCTGTTTTGGGCCTCCCTGGCACTGAAGGTTTGCGTACCAAGGAAGATGCGTATCTGGCGGCATTGAAAGCGCAACCCGCTACGGGTCAGCAAGGACTCGCAGCACTTCAAGCGCAGCAGGCAGCGCTTCAGGCGCAGCAGGCAGACCTTCAAAGGATGCACGACAAGGCAGAGAAAGAGTCGAACATCAACTCTGTAATCCAGCAATTGCTAGGCCGTGGCGAAGGTCCAGGCGGTGCCGCACGTGCATCAATAGCGTTCTCTGAAAGAGAGGCTGCACGCAGGAAAAACCACATTGAACTGCAAAAAACCTACAGTGAACTGGAAGTCGCTAACGCCACCAAGCGAGACGCAATCATAGATCTGCAAAACGCACGCGAAGTTGGTAACGCAAAGGCCGCGCTTGAAGCGGAACAACGGATTCGTGCAGCGGATATTAAGATTGCCGAAATTGAAGGCAATCTGGCTGCAAGTTTTGCTTCGTCTTCTGCAAATGTATACGGCACACTGATGCAGGCTGAAACGGCAGCGGCTAACCGTGCCGCTCAACGCGAAGTTGATAGAACACCACCAGAAGTACGCTTGATGGAGTGGCTGCGCAATCCTGAAAACAAGAAGCTTTATGAAGAAATTCAGGGCGTCAAGCAAGCGCCTAAGACCCGTCAAGAGCTTATGGAGCAGTGGAGTAAAAACTACATGCTGCAGCAAAAGTTCCCGGACTTTAACGACTTCGTGAAGGTGATGGGCGCTGCAAGTGCACCAGCGCCCAGTGCCGCGCTAAAGTACAACCCCGCAACAGGCAAGATCGAGTAACCACCCATGCCATACACCGTCGCACTTCCTGATGGGCGCACCGTTGAATTTCCGGACAGTGTGTCCAGGGAGGAGGCGGCGGCAATCATTCGCCGTCAGCTTGGTGGGGTAGCGCAGCCCAAAGAGTCCACCATCTTTGGCGAGATTGCCCGAGGAGGCAAGCAGCTTCTTTCTACAAGCCGCACGGGTATCGGCGCACTAGCTTCGCCTGAGGAAGCCGCCCGGGCCGGGGTGGAGCGCAGCCAGCAGATCGCTGCCGAAGCCGGTGAAGGTCCGTCTTTTGCTGCACTGCGCAAAGTCTATGAAGAGCGCGGGCTGCTGCCTGCTGCGGGCGAGTTGGTGTCGCAGATTCCCCGAGCGGTTGCGGGGCAGTTGCCACAGCTTGCCGCGCTTGCCGGTGGTGCCAAGCTGGGGGCGATGGCGGGCACTGCGGTGCTGCCTGGACCGGGCACGATTGCCGGGGGCGTCTTGGGTGCAGGCGCTACGCTCCTGCCGCAGTTCTTCGGTGCCAACGTCGAACGCCAAGCTGCAGAGCAGATGGAGCGTGGTGAGCAGGTCAAGATTGACCGTGGCGCTGCTGCTGCTGCCGCAGCAGGCCAAGCCGGTATCGAGGCCGCAGGCACGGCGCTGGTGCTGGGCAAGCGCGTGGTCAAGGGCATCCTGGGTGTCGCAGACGATGCGGGGCTGGCTACAGCCAAGGCGCGTGCGGACCTCGTCAAGGCTGCGGAACGGTCGCGTCTGGGTGCTGCGGGGCGTGGTGCTGCCGTAGGCGTGGCTGAGATCCCGGTTGAGATTGCGCAGGCTGTCATCGAGCGCCGCCAAGCGGGGCTGGATGTGATGTCCCCCGAGGCGTTCACTGAGTACGGCGAGAACGCATACCTTGCCGGTCTGGTCGGCCCGACCATCGGTGCAGCCACACGCGTGACGGAGCCCGGTGCTGCCCGCAGGAAGCTGGCAGTAGAGGAGCAAACGCAGGCCGCTGAAGCCCGTGCAGCCGCAGCGAAGGCGGAGGCTGAGAGGAAGAAAGACCCGGCCTACGCACTTAAGCTTGGTGATGACTACCAAGCGGCGGTCGAGCGCATGAAGGAGTTGCAGGCGGCGGTGCCCAAGCGCCCCGCCAAAGACGCACTGCCTGAAGAGCAGATGGCCTACAGAGAAGCCGTCGATGCCCGCAACGCGCATCTCAAGGATGTGCTGCAGCCCTTGGCTGCTGAGTACGTGCCGCGCAAGGCTGAGATTGCTCAGTTGAAGGAGCAGCAACGCGTTGCCGGGATGAGCGAAGAGGAGTACGCAGACTACGCATATGAACAGGCACTCAAACGCCAGCCCAAGACCGCTCCAATTGCAGAAAAGCCAGAGGAACTAAGCGCGGACTTTGCCGATATTGCTCCGCCAACACCTGCGCCTAAACCTGCACCAGAGCTTGCGTACGCCCAACGACAGGTTCAGCTTGCCAATGACAATGAGGCAATAGACCGCTTAGACACTAAAGATCAAGCCGCAGGGTATGTGTCGTACCTGATGCAAGATCCAGAGATGGCGCGGCGTCTGGTAACAGCGCAAACGCCCATCCCAGGAGTTAAGAAAGGCGTAAGCAATAGTATTCTTGGTGGGCTGAAGCTGCAGTTGAAAGACTACGACGCGCAGCAGGCAGCGACACGCGCTGAGGCTTCTGAGGCTTTGCGGCAGCGGCAGTTGATGGCTCCGACAGCAGAGCAAGAAGAGGCGGCATACCTGCAAGAGCAAGCGCTAGACACGGAGTTACGTGCGCAAGAAGCGGAAACCATGCGCACCAAGGTAAGCCCTGAACTTGCGGCACTGCAACGTATTGCTGCACGCCCTACGCCCGGTGTGCGGGAAGGAAACGTGCCGCTTTCCAGTCTTGTTGATAGGCTGGTCGAGGCCACACAACCTGAGGTAAGAGAGCCGTCTGCAGAAGTCAAAACTGCGGCGCGTGTCGTTGCTGGTACGCCAGATATCACCACGCTTAAAGATCGGCAGGTATTGCAGAACCAACTGTCTTACGCCCGCGCAGTCGGTGACAAAACCACCGTTGCTACGGTGCAGGCCAAGCTTGATGCGATGGGCGAAATGCCCGAGGGTGCACGCGGCGAGTTGCCTGCTGAAACACCTACAACCCGAATTGCGGGTGTAGAAAGGCCGTTATCCCCGGGAGCACAAGCCGCAAATGTATTGACGCGCATGTCACAAGCACAGTTGCGGGCATTTGAAGACCTGAAGACGTTGTTGGAGCGTATTGGCCGTGCCTCTCCAGAAGCAATGGAGCCGTTGCGCAGCACCGTCAATAACCGTGTGGAGCTTGCCAAGCGCAACGTGATTGGTGCGGCGTTGAACGAGCTTGATGCCCGCAGGCAGGCGCTTGGTCAGCCAGCACTCAACCCACAAGAAGCCACGCAGCTTGTGGGGCGTTTGAATACTGTACTGGACGAGTTGGCTAGTCGCAGTTCACGTTTCATGGAGCGGCCTGCAGTAGAAGCAGAAGCGGCGCAAATGCGGGGTACGCGAGTTGTTCGTGGTGCCACAGAAGCCGTGCGCCCACCTGTAGGAGAACGGGCATTTACCAACTTTGAGGCGTCTGCTACTGCATTGCGCACTGATATGCGCGACGCTATTGAGGAAGTTTTTGGTGCACCTCCTGCCACTCCTGCTGAGCGCCGTCCAGAGACACGCAAGTTTCAACGGGCGGTCACGCCCGAAGGCCAGAAAGCATTATTCCTCACCTACGCACCAACCGAAGAACCAGAGCCTTATGTTGAAGATCTGTTTGCTCGGGCGTACGACCGCAAAGATCTTTCAGAAGAAGATCGTGCGCTTCTTGACCGTTTAGACGCGGTTTACTCTGTCCTGCCCGCAGAAGAACAACGGCTGGTTTCAGAGCAAGTTGGGCGTGTGGCTAATGGACGGGGTTTTGACGCGCAGTACGAACTGGACGCCGTGTTGGCGCTTGGTGAGGGGCTCAAGCGACCCATCAGCGAAGAAGCTAAGGCCGAACAAGGACAACGGGAACTTTTTGCCGCACAGACAATTGACGATGAAGCACGCGGCATCAACGCTCGTTTACAAGCGCTGGACGCGTTGATTGAGAAAGAGCGCAGCACCACCAGCGTAAAAGGTTTGGAGCAGCTTGGCACGCTGACTGGACGTGAGGCGCGTCTGCAATCTTTGGAACGTCAACGCTCTGTTTTGCAAGCTCGACTGGACATGTTGCCTGCGGATAAGCGGGCGTTGATGACGCGGCAACGTGAACTGGCCGAAACGACGCGAACAGTCACAAACTTGCGCGGCGAACAGCGTGTTCAAACGGGTGAAGGCTTTATTCGCGCTACACCGGAAGAATTCCAGCGATTTTTGCGCAGCAAAAAAGCACTGGAGTTGCGCCTTAAAGAAGCTGCTGCACAGGCAGCACGTGCAGAAAAAGCAACAGAAAGTACAGAAAAAGCGACAGAAACAGAACTGCCTGCCGCAGAAAATCTTGAATTGCTGTTGGCTAAAGCCAAAGACGCTACAGAAACCGCCACCATCATTCGCATGTACATTGAGGAGCGTTTGCGTCCAATGATAAGGCAGGAGGATGCGCTTACAGCCGGTCTGCTTAAGATTGATGAGTGGTTGTTTGGTGGATTTGAAAAACAAGAAGTTTTTGTTCGTGGCAAGCCGACTACTACAAGCCGTAGAAAAACAGAAGAAGGGCTGTTTACAAAGTACGAAGTGCTTGAAACAAGATACAGGCAGCTTGTCGAAAAGTACCGAACAGGCATTGAGCGTAGAAACACGCCGGAACTTACATTGCTTGCATCAGGGATTCCGCAGCAGTTATCTGCGTTAAAACCCCGTGTCGATCTTTTAAGAGAGCGTCGTGCTGATATCGCTGCACGTCTGGATCGCGCCATCGAAATGCGCAGAAAGATTCAAGACGAGGCACTAAATTCTGAAGCGACCGTTAAAGCTTTTGCAGAAGAAAAGCAGGCAGTAGACGCGTACAACGCGCTTAAGCAGATGCTCTCGGCGCAGACAGCAGCGGCCAATGCAAAGCTGCGCGGCACAAAGCTGTTGGAGGCTGAGCGTGCGCGGGAAACCAAGAAAGCGTCCCCTCTTGCTGAGATTGAACAGCGTGTTGTGGGTACAACCCGGGTGTTCCGCGACACCAATGCACCTGAAGTTCGTGCAGCCGTAGCCAAAGAAAAGCGCACGATTGCGCTTAACGAGGCCCAGCTTGAAGCTACGCAAGGGGCATTGGACAATGCTAAACGCGAAGGCAACGCCGAAGATGTTGCCGCATATGAAGAGCAAATCAAGGGTTACGCTCGTGCGGTTGCAGCGGCACAAGAGCGTATGTATGACGTGTTGAACCGTGCTCCGCTCAAACGAGTAACGCCGGAAACAGAAGCAGAAGCACGTCGTGCAGAGGAGCAAGACACCAAAGAAAGACAAACCGTTCAAGAACAAACCAAAGCGCTTTACAAAGCAGCGGGGCTACCTGCGCCTTCACTGCCTGCGTCTTATCGCGGGCCTGTTGTCACTCCTTCTGCGGGTGCCCCAGGGGCTTTGCGCACGGGTTCTGCAGAGAGTCGCGCAGGCAAGACAACTACGCCTACCGGGCGTGCACCTCAAAAAGAGCCGCCAGCTAAAGCGGTTACCCGTGCTAAGGAAGCCGCACCCGTAAGTGACGCGGTTGAACGCTTTGCCAAAGCTAAGGCGGAAATCGCTGCCTTGAACGAACGGATCAAAGTTGTTACGGCATCTGCCCCTACAACTAAGGATGGCGTCAAAAAGAAGAAGGCGCTGCTAAAACAACTAAACGAAGCGTTGGGTGAGCAAGGGCGTTTGGCTAGTGTTGCCAGCAAAGACATGAAAGCCGAGTCCGAAGCTTTTTATGGCGGCAAACGCGAGTACAAAGGTTTACGTGGTGAAACAGAGCGTGCAGTCAAAGGCTATGGTGGTGCACAAAAAGAACTTGCGGCAGCAAAAGAACAGCTTGCTAAATTGAAAGCGGGTCCGCTACCTGCAGACGCTTCAGCAAAAGCGCAGCAGCAACGCAAGAAAGCAATTGAGGGTTTGACTACACGTGTAAAAACACTTGAGTCGCGTTTGTCTGAGTACGAAGCGCAGCTTTCAGATGTCTTCTTCTCTCGCGGCACCACCGAGTCCCCGTCCACCACCGCCAGCGTTCGCACGGAACTGAGCAAGGCGTTCCCTGACCTGGGTCGGGTGCAGATCTATGACTCGGTTGATGCGCTCGTTGCTGCCAACCCGCAGTACGAGGGGCGTATCCCGAGCGATGCCCGGGGCTTCGTTGACACCGCTGGCAACAAGGCGTTCCTGATTGCCGAGAACATCAACAAGGGTGATGCGCTGGCGGTGTTGCTGCACGAAGTGGGCGCACATATTGGCCTGAAGAACATGCTGGGCACCGCGCAGTACAACGCGCTGGTCAAGGCCGTGGAGACCTGGGCCAAGAAGAACGACGGCAGCGTCGAGTCGCGTGTGGCGAAGACCGCGCTGGAGCGTGTGGAAGCCGCCAAGACCCCGGCCAACCAGAAGGCGGATGAGACGCTGGCCTACGCCATCGAGGAAGCCGTCAAGGCAGGCGTCAAGCCGATGGAGACCAAGGGTGTGCTGGGGCAGTGGCTGTCCCAGATTGCTACGCTCTTCCGCAAGGCGCTGGAGAAGTTCGGCCTGCCGCCCAAGTCGCTGGATGCGCAAGGTCTGGTGGACATGGCGTTCGGTGCGGCGAAGCTGGAGCTTGCGCTTTTTGACAACACATTTGCCGCGCTTTCTGGCACGCAAAAGCCTGCTGCAGCACCGAAAGAAGTACTCTTCTCCCGCAACCTCCCCACCGCATCACGCGTAGCTGATTCTCTGGTCGCCAAAGAGAAGGGCTGGGTGTCCAAGCTCAAGGACAACTTCCTGGGCATGGGCGGTCGCACGCAGTTCGTGGACAAGCTGGCACCGTCTGAGGAAGCGCTCAAGCGTGGCGGCACCGACCCGACCAAGGCGCTGCAGGCCATGTACTACCTGCGGATGTACGACCAGCGGATGCACTTCACGTCGCAGTCCATCACCGAAGGCGTGCCTGAGTTGGTGGAGAAGACCCGGCGTGACGGCACCACCGAGCGCCTCATCGAGACCAAGGCCGGTGCCAACATCCAGCAGATCGTGGACATCCTCAAGGGCAAGGATGTGGTCAAGGCCGCAGGCAGCGCCGATGCTACCAACAAGCTCTTCACGCTGTATCTGGCCGCGATCCGTGGTGAGCGCGTGGGCTACGACAAGCTGAACTTCAAAGTCAGTGAAGCTGACATCAAGGCTGCACGCGCTGAGATCGAGGCTGACCCGACGCTGAAGAAGGCGTTCGATGAGGCCCGGGACATCTACAACCAATACAACCGCAACCTGCTGGAGTTCTCGGTACAGACAGGCGCTCTATCTCGCGCACAGGCCAACGAGTACCTGCGCAACAACGATTACATCCCGTACTACCGCATGCGCGATGGTGTGGCGGAGATGGTGATCGGCAACGAGACGCCCATCCGCATCGGCAACCTGAAGGACAGCCCGCACCTCAAGGAACTGGTGGGCGGTGATGAGGCCATCTTCGACTTCCTGACCAGCAGCGTGCAGAACACGTCGATGCTGCTCGACATGGCAACGAAGAACCTCGCCACCAAGAACCTCATGTTCGAACTGCGCGACGTGGGGCTGGCGACCGTAGCCAAGGTGCCCAAGAGCGGCAAGACGCCTGAGGGCGCTGTGACGTTCAAGCGCGATGGTGAGGACCACTACGCGGTGGTGGACACAGACACCATCGGCATCGACAGCGATCTGCTGGTCAAGGGGCTGGCGGGTATCCCGACCATGTTCCCGGCCTTCGTGCGTGTGTTGGGCGTGCCTGCACGCCTGCTGCGCCGCGCTGTCGTCGCCTCTCCTGTGTACATGGCACGGCAGTTGTTCCGTGACTCGCTGGGTGCCACCATGACCAGCGGTGCGAACATCATCCCGTTGCTAAGCGCACTCAATCAGATCGGCAAGCCTAACGCCCTGCGGAGCCGAGGCATCACTGGCGGTCAGGTCTTCACCGGCATGCCGGAGGATGTCACGCGCATGCTCAAGGACATGCAGGCGGGCAAGCTCAGCGTGACCAACGGGCTGTCGTATCTGGAGGCCAAGGCCGCACAGGTCGATGCGCTCACCCGCAAGGCTCAGTACGACAGCTACCTTGCCCAAGGGCTCTCTGAGATGGAGGCCACGTACATGGCGCTGGAGTCGATGAACTTCAGCAAGCGCGGGCTGTCGCCCACCATGCACATGGCAAGCACGCTGATCCCGTTCTTCAACGCACAGATCCAGGGCCTGGACGTGCTGTACAAGTCTTTCACCGGCCAGATGCCGCTCAACGAGCGTCTTGATGTACGGCAAAAGCTCTGGGAACGCGGGCTAATGCTGGCGGGCCTGAGCGTGGCATACGCCATGTACATGCAGGACGACGAGACGTACGAAAACGCCAAGCCCGAGGAGAAGTACGGCAACTGGTTCGTGCGAGTCCCAGGCTTCGAGCAGATGGTGCGCCTGCCTATCCCGTTCGAGTTGGGCTACATCTTCAAGGCGCTGCCCGAGGCGTTGGTCAATATCGCCATGAACGAAAAGGGTGGCGAAGAGGCGATGAAGGCGTTCAAGCACATCGCCCAGCAGATGGTGCCGGGTGCCTCGTCGTACTTCATCCCACAGGCGGTCAAGCCTGCGCTGGAGGCCCTGGCCTTTGAGACGTCGCTCTACACCGGGCGCAGCATCGAGTCGGCCAAGGAGCAAGAGAAAGAGCCGGGGTATCGTGCGCGTGAGAGCACTACTGCGCTGGCCCGCGAAGTGGGTGAACTCACAGGCTTCTCTCCGATCAAGATGGAGTACCTGATCCGTGGCTACACGGGTGGCATGGGCATGGCGTTGCTGGCTGCGCTGAGTGCTCCGTTCGGCAAGGAAGGCCCCGAGGCCGCAACCAAGCGGGCATCAGATCTCCCGGTGGTAGGTACGCTCTTCCAGCCCAAGGATGCCAGCGGCATCATCGACGCTACCTACGAGCGCATGAAGCAGGTCAACCAAGTCAAGGAGACCTACGAGGGTCTGTTGGAAGATGGGCGACAAGCTGATGCGGACAAGTACCTCAAAGAGAACATCGATGAGATGGCGCTGGCTTCTGTGGCGGGCAGCTTCAAGCAGTTCATGGGGCAGATCACCGAGCACGAGCGACAGATCCGTGCGTCAAACATGACGCCAGAGAAGAAGCGCGAAGCCCTGGAGCAGGCCCGCCAAGCCAAGATCAAACTTGCTTCCGCTGCACGGGCGGTAGTCGATAAAAAAGCACCCCAAGTCGCCCTTGCCTGATACCGAACTGGGCCCGAGCATCCTTGATGCGAAGCGGGACTGCAGCCAGCAGTCCCGCCTGTCGCACGGCCTTTAGGTCAAGCGCAGGGACGAAGAACCCCTGGCCCTTCTCAAGCCGGTTCCACGGATAGTGCCGCAGCATTGTGAGGGTCTTCTTCTAGCGGTCGGCCTATGCAGATCGTGCGCACGCGCATCTGAGGGCCCCGGGTCTTCGCCATCATGTCCTTGCGCTCGAAGCCGACCGTGTACCCAGGCATGGCCTGCACCTGCTTCTTGAACGCGTCGTACCCGAAGGACAGCGCCACGCAGTGTGCTTTGAGGATCTGCTCCTCGATGAAGTACTCCACGTAGTTCTTCTTGTTGATGCCGTGCTCCACCCGGCCCATGACCTTGCTGCGTGTGACCGTCTGGTCGATCTCCTGCCCTGAACCAAGCGCTGCCAACAGAGCGCCGTTGCTCTGGCGGATCACCACGAACTGACCGTAGTTCTCCCGGGTGAAAGCGTTCAGCACATCCTCTGCTGTGCGCCCGCCAGCCTTGATCACCTTGCGGGCCTTCTCCACCAAGCCCTTGAGGAACTCGATGATTTTGTCGATCGGCAGGTCGATGACGTTCGCGTACGTACTTGAAGCAAGAATCGCACCAGCAATGACTGCACCGCAGCCAGCGGCCCAGTAGCGCTCATCGCCCGACATCTTCCACTCGACCTTGATCTTGCGGATGCACTCCTTGGTGATGCGCTCTGCCGTCTCTTGGTTCTGCACCAGCCAGCGCACGTACACATCGCCAGCCACGCCGTGGTTGTTCACCGGGATCTTGAGGAGGTCTTCCTCCTCCGGCGTCCAGTTCAGCTTGACCTCAGGCGTCCACTCCAGCATGCGCAGCAACTCGCCCTGCGAGGTGTGCTGACGAGCACCGGACATGTAGTCCTGCATGTGGGTGTTGGAGGTCAGGAAGACCAGCGTTGCCCACGATACGAGGTTCAGCCGCTCACGGTTGTGGTGCGCCTCGCTCTTCTCCTTGCCCTGGCCTTCCGAGGCGTCGAAGATGAAGCCCGGGAACCACTCCATGTCCTGACGGGACTTGTGCGTGATCTCGTCGGATGTGAACGGCAGGCTGTTGAGGTTACCCATGCGCTGCTGCATGGTCACAGGCGAAGTGCTCTTGCCTGTGCGGTAGCGGATCGGATGGCCCCAGATCGAGTTCAGCAAACTCAGCGCCAACGACTTGCCCGTGCCGCTGTCGGTGGACCCGCCGTGGAACGTCAGCGCCGCCATCTGCGTGAACTTCATCAGTGGTGCACCGAACCCGATGCTGGCGATGCCCAGCAGGTCGAACTGCTTCTTGCGCATGAGCATCTGTGGGAAGCGTCTCCACTCCTCCAGCGTGCCCTGCGACCGCGTGACGCGGGTGAGGTTCGCCAAGTCTGGCATCGGCACCGTGCGCGTGCTGCCGTCTTGGAAATACACCTTGCCGTTGTAGACGAACGTGCCGTCCTCCTGCCAGCCGTACTGCGCTGGGATCTTGATGGCCTTCTTCGTAACGCTGGCGTCCTCGATGCAAGCGCGGATGTACTCGAACAGATTCTTGTCGTTGCCTGCGCCGAACGAGGCGATGATGTTCTGCTGCGCCAGCGTCTTCAGGCACTCATCCTTGGACACGGTGTAGCGCTGTGCCATCAGCACGTCGATGGGAGCGCCGGGTCGGTTGGCGACCATGTGCACGGTGTGCTCACCGTCCTTGTTCAGCAGGTCTACGACGAACAGGTCGTAGGGCAGGATCATGATCTGCTGCTTGCGCTTGGTGCCGTCTGCTTCCTCCACCATACGCTCGACAAACACGCCGCCCTTGGCTCCGTAGGAGTAGCCCTTGGGTGGGATTGGGCGTGTGACTGTGACCGGTGGTGCCTCGGGATCGTCCGGATCCACGGGCGTGATCTCGATCTGCTTCTCGGTGTTGTCCGCAAGGATCTCGCGCCCAAGCGCCAGGGGGTTGGTGATCTTGCCGAAGTGCTTGCAGCCTTCGCAGATGCCAGGGTTCTCGCTGTCGAACTTCAGGCACGGGTACGGGCCCTTGATCTCGCGCAGCTTGGTCTGCATGCGCTCAGGCTCGTAGGGGTGCAGGCTGCTCAACCAGATCGCTGCACGCTCACCATCCACACACTGCTTGGCCTGCGACAGCCAGCCACGCCACAGGGGCTCCATGCCGTCATTCGCGGCGTGCTCAACGAAGTGCGCAAGCTGTGCGCAACCATCGCCTGCCGCCGTGCGTTGCATGATCAGCTTGAACTTGGTGACGCTGTTCTCGACCAGCTTGACACTGCTGGCGACGGGTGCTTCGACGCGCTTGCCCGGAATGTCGAGCGGTGCGCGAGACGGTGCTGGTGCACTGACACTGGTCGGCCCCAGCGCTGCAGTGATGGCCTCAGCGAAGTCCTCGAAGCTGCACGTGGTGCCCTCGGTCATGATCTTGACCGAGCGTGGGGTGGCGTACTTCTTCTTGAAGTTGAGCGTGCCGGGGATGCGCAACACGCGGGCCGCGTCGGCGGTGACCGTCATGTCGATGGACAGCGACTGCTGCTTGCACAGACGCTTGAACGCCTCAGCCACAGGCTTCCAGATGCCCACCGTCACCGGCTTGTCGAACGCCCAGTAGCAGTGCAGCCCGCCGCCTGAGGCGACGATGTAGGGCGTAGCCAACCTCTCAAGACCTGTGGCCTCAAGGAAGCCACCAAGCGCTTGTGCAGCGTCTTTCTTTGTCGCGTACCCATCCATGTCGATGAACATGGATCGCATGTACTCGGCGTTGTCTGCCGTGCGCTTGCCCGACTCCTCGAACGTCGCCAGCGCGAAGTAGATGTCCTTGCTCTGTGTCAGCCATAGATCAGCATGGCGCTGTACCTCCTTCAAATCCTCGACGAAAACGTGCTGCTTTTTCTTGGAAGAAAGCTCTGCTGCGCAGTAGTACCCAAAACCGGGTGGCGGAAGCACAGCCGCTAGAAACTCAAGCGGTTCCATGAAGCTCCCGGAGGTTACTGGGTTTCGATACTATCGAGGTAGGCTTGACGTTCGTCGAGCAACGTAGCCAGCGCTTTGAGCAGCGCTTCACACCAGTCCTTCGGCAAGCCCCGGGCGTCCAGTTCCAGATACGCGTATCGGAAGAGTTCCTCTGGCGTCAGGCTTGAAGGTTGAATTCCTTGCATATTTGCACCCATGCGGTTTCTGCGTTCTTGGCGGTCCTGAGGATCTCGATCAGGCGCTCGACGCGTGGTTGATACGGATTGAGAACATCGCCGCCCAGCATCCAGTTGTAGACGGTCTGGCGTGATGCCCCAGTGGCTTTGGCTATGCGCAAGACGCTGAAGTCCAGGCTCACAGCAAGACGCCCGAGAGTATTGCCCAGGCTCTTGGGAGCGTTCTTCACCGCCAGCACGGTTTTAACGGAGTAGGTCATGGTATTGGGTGGGGCGGATGTGGCC
>Ga0315902_10008040_pt1 | contig 14326 bp, 34 predicted proteins | sample LakEriMetagenome_9_FD_203523 | JGI IMG/M metagenome (GOLD analysis project Ga0315902, IMG submission 203523) | Freshwater fungal communities from buoy surface, Lake Erie, Ohio, United States - Buoy 12 MA117 | ecosystem: Environmental > Aquatic > Freshwater > Lake > Lake biofilm | place: USA... | reverse complement strand
AGAGTTTTGGGTTTCTCTGGGATAATAAGGAGATGTTTGACTTTATCAAAGTTTTCATTAGTTTCAGATACTCTCAATCCAATAGCAGAAAATACTGCCTCTACATCTTTGATAGAAGTTAGTTTAGTGGTATCTACATCATACCATTTAGTTCCGATGTATAAAGTTCCTTGTGGTTGAATATAAGTGTTGTTTTGAATGCTTGCTGGGTAAGTATCCAATACTGGTTGTCCTATGTTCTGTTCCGTTGGTTTCCAATCGTTATTCATAGTTTCTCCAATTCCTCACATAATTCTAACACATCAGCACACATAATCACACCAGGAGATTGTTGGAGTTGGTTGATTACCTCACGAAGAGCAGCAACAACTCCATCCTTTGGAAAGTTGTAAGTGTCCTCTGCTTCGTATGCTTTCATAATTTGTTTTGCTCGGTCAGTCATCATCAGTTCCAATAAAGTTTGCGAGTTCTTGAATAGTCATTTTACGGAGGTCTTCATATTGAATTGCGTTTGCTTCTACGGTTTTTATTCCCCATTCATAACCAGCTTTATAACCTTCTTTCCGTGCCTCATCAAATACTCCATTCCGTTCTATGTTTAGATTTCGTAGATATCTATGACTTTCAATTAGTCGGGCAACAGTCATTTCACCTTTCTTTGTAAGATATGCGTATTGTCCGTGAATTTCTTTATTGTATTCTTCAAGTAGTTGTTCGTCTGTTGGTTCGGTCATAATTTTCAAGTTCCTCACACAATTCTAACACATTATCATAAATCACAGGGAAATAGTCCAAAGAGTAAGAAGTGCTACCTCCATAAACATCATCAAACTCTACAAAAAGTTCTTGAAGTTTATAATCAGTCATTTTGCCTCCATAGCATTAATCACCGCATCACGAGCACTTTTACCTTTTGCTCTATTCATAGGAAATCCACTATTAATAAACACCCAATCACTCTCACCATTCATTTTGAGAGAATGTGGTTTGAACTGATTGAGTAGAAACTCAAGGATTTCTGTGTCTGTTGGTTCCATTATCGTATTCCAGTATCAAAGAGTTCTTTTAGTTCCCGATAAAGTGGTCGCAGTTCGTCATACCCAGACCCAATATCCAATAGTTCCTTATTAGATTTTAGCATAAAATGGAGTTGTCGTGCTTGGTCTTCTGTGAGTGTGAGTTTATACTGCTTTTCAACTTCAATCATTTTCAGTCTCCATCAAACTTACATAAGGAGCAGTTTCCCAACCACTCCATTCAACTAAGTCACCCTTTAACCCCACCCATTGTTCATTTTCTGGTAGTTTATACCGATACTGAAACTCTGGACGGCAACCGTCACCAATTAAAACAATTCTCATTTCAATCATTTCTGGTTCTCCAACTCAAAACTCATATTATACTCTGGTTCTGGTTGTCCTGCTACTCTATAGCACCAATCACAAAATTGCATCGTCACAACCATATCAGTATCCCAATTACAACATTCCACAGCACTATGAAGTGTAGAAAGAAACTCTGGTGTGAGAAGTTCTTTGAGTTCTTGTTTCGTCATTTTGCCTCCCAATACTTACCTTCCATCCCACACCCATAATACTTTCTCATATGATCACAATACTTAGCATTAAATCTTCCAGTCACAACATTTCCAGTCAAAGCAGGATGAAGGCATAAGTCAAATGTGTCTCCAAATCCAGTAATACGAGCATTCCAATCTCTTTTGTAATGCTTACAATCCTTACAAAGCTTGATGGGTTCAGTCATTGTTAGATTTCCATAAAACTGCTTGTTCAGCAATATAATGCCAAGATGTACGATACTTACCTTTTAAATTTTTACTTTCCCTATACTCTTTCATCCATTCAAATACTTGGTCTTCTGATGGTGTGGTAGGTTCAGTCATTTCAAATACCTGCGTCAGCATCAATTGTGAAGTTTGCTTTGTCTGTGATAATCTCTACACTCATTTGACCCATAATATCGGCAATCGCATTCCTTACATTTTCCCTTGACTGGTGAGTATAATAACCCTTCCAGTTTGATACCATTAGAGAATGGTTGATTGTATCAATAATAACTGCAAATTCGTGGGCTGTGAGTTTCATTTTACTACAAAATCTCCAAGTTTAGGAATTTCACCACAATAAGAATTTACTTCTGATGGACTTCTACCTTTGAAAGCAATTCTACACTCCATAGATTTGTCGTAAGTTTTTTGATACAAACTTTGCTTTTCCATTTCAGTATGAAAATACCCAAACACTAAACCAATAATGACGGTAAATCCAAACATAATACACAGAGCAATTAGTGCTTCATCATTAAATTTCATTTGGTTTCTCCTTCAAATATCATAAGGTTGTTGAGGGTCTTTAGTCCATACTTTTGTATAGACTAACCATTTCTCTTGTTTGTTATCCATCTCTGCTGTCCAGTGATACCCATTTTCGTCAATGGCATCAAGGTAATGAATACCTTTGCGGTCATCAATCACACGAGTGATAGTTACGAACTTTACTTTCTCAACCATTCTTCACAACCTCAAATGTAGGGACACCTTTTTCATCAAACTCTACAGCAAGATTTACTGTATAACCAACATTGGTTTTCCATACAGCATTCTGAAACTCTGTGGTTTCTTTCTCTGGATACTTTGCTTTGTAAGTTCCATCTACAAATTCATTAGCATCCTCATCACCAAGATAGTGGAGGTTGATGAACTTTCGTAGTTTTACTTGGTCTGTAGCAGAAAGTTGAACCGATACAGGAACAACAAACTTATTTGTTGGTTCAAACATTTTATCAAGGTCAGTCACAATGCCTCCACTTCATTGGCAAGTTCGTACAATACATCAACAGGATTTTGAAGTTCTCCACAATCAGTACAAAGTCGTGCTGCTGCTTCGTTGATGATAAAAGCAATCAGTTTCTTACGGTCATCCTTCTGTGGTCGTAGTGTGAGTTCCATAGAAGCATCTAGGAGTTCTTGTGCTCTAGTCGTCATTCTTCACCTTCCCAGAAACCTTTCCAATCATCCTTATCATCTTCATCCATTTCAAAAACAGCAAAACCACTCACATCGGATTGACGGAGACCAAAATCATTAACAAGTACATTAGCAATATCATTTGCCAAGTAATCACCAAAGTCTTCTGGACTTCTCAAGTCACTATATGGGTTGGTGGCAGGATTGAACTTTACACAGAAAGTCACTTTATATCCCTCAAAACATTCTTTTGACTTACGCAGTGTCTCTTTGCGTTCTTCAATTTGTTTTTCAAGTGCTTGAAGTTGCTTGAAAGAAAGTTTAGAAATGTCAGTCATTGTGTTCTTTCCGATACCATCGCAAATCTCTTGGTTTTGTATTAATTATATCACAATCAAATAAAAATCGTTTGTAACGGATATAAAATCCAAACAACTGACTGGAACCAATACTGAATGAAATTGCAGGAAAGATTTCATCACATCCATAATCATCCCATTGAACTGTAATGTCCAACAGAGCAAATCTGCGGCATGAGAGAACTTGGAAGAAGAACTCCTTTCCATAGTCCTCATAGGTTTCATAATCAAAGAGTTTCATACTCCGTCTTCCTCATTCCATTTATCCATACGAGTAGCAAGGTCTTCACACTCTTTCCAGTGTTTCTCAACTTCTTTCACACGCAACATAAAACTATCTTCACCATGATCACCAGAATACAGATAATCAATATGACGCATGATTTCTGATACCTTACGCATCTGACGAAGTTGCTTCCTCAAATACCTGATAGTTTCTGGTGAAAAATTGGGAGCATACTCATACTCATCTAGTTTTTTGTTGTTGTTTTGGATTTCTACTTCCAACTCATCAGCAAACTGTGCTACCTTGTAGTAATCGTAACCGCAGTTGCCAAAATGTCCGCCGCTCATTGTGGGTCTCCAATCAATCCAGTGGGTCCATTCATTGTAGCACGTTCAAGGTGCTCCCAAGCAAGTTCTTCACGTTCTCTCAAACTTTCAATAGAAGATTTAGCAACGATTGGCCATTCTTCTGGACTATTCTGCCACCAATCTTTGTAATCTTCTGGCATTACAGAAGATAGTTCATCATCATAGCGTTGAAGACGAGCAAGTTCTGATTTAATTTGTTGAAGATCTTCTATGCGTTCTTTACACAGATCATACTGCTCACAATACAAATCAAGATCAGGATTTTCTTGATTTGTTTCCTCACGGATGTCCCATTCACAACACTGAAGATGTCCTTCTTGGTCTTGAATGAAATAGTTTAGAGTGTCTAGTAAACTCATAGTTCAGGAGGTGCAGGAGGAACGGGGGGTGGAGGTGCTACTGGAGGTAGTATAACAGGTTGTTGGACTGCTTGGACTTGAGGTTGTGCCACTTGCTCAACTGGTTGTGCTGGTTGTGCTGGTTCTTCTAGTTTCTTTTCAAGTTCTTGGATTTTCTGTTCCAGAGGTGCAGTCTGTTCGTTTTTGATGTCTTCGGAAATCTTCCAACTTGCAAGACCAACACTGAAAATACTACCAAGTGCAGCAACGACAGAAATAGTTTTAGAGAAACTCATAGTGTTTAATCGTTAGTAATTTCGTTCGGTTGAGTATAAAAAAGTTCGTCTCGCCAGTTGCGACCAGCAATGTCGAAAGTAAAACCTATTTTACCAAGAGAAAATAGGAATGAAAACAACCTTCCATATCCCATAGAGATTTGTAGATAAGGCCAGTCAAACCAAGAACCATAATCCCCAATGTCAATTGCAACTTGAAGAAGTGCTTTTCTTTCATTAAAGAAAAGAGTTAGGCAATATTCTTTACCATAGTCTTCTCTTGTATAAAATTTTGCAATTTGAAAGATTTTCATTGTTCTAGTTCTTGTGCTAATTGCAGCATATCATTTTTGTCCAAAACAATCAAGTTGTTTTGAGCATTATAAAACTGAATATTTTCTGCAGCAATCTTTAAAACTGCAGAAACCAACTTCTCTTCAGTATCAGCACCAGCGTTTCGTGCTTCCCAAATGGCATTCATAAATGCTTGTGATCTTTCACTCATTGTACAATCTCCAAATCACAATTCTACCTCAAAGTTTGGATTAAAATCAAGGTTCAATCCTTCATTATTATATCCATTGTAGTATCCGCGAGGATTACATACAACTCTACAATCACTAATCATATAGTCCATACTTTCATGGGTATGACCGTGACTCCAGTATTTAATTTGAGGATGACTCAGAATCAAATCATCCAAATCACTTACATAAGCACCATTAATAGTTTCTGTTCTATACTTTTTATGAACGGATTGATAAGATGGTCCATGATGAGTAAGAACCCAGACATTTTTATCTTTAAACTGTTCCAACTTTTTAGTTAGATATTTTTTGGACTCTTTATGAAATCCGAGCGTGTCATTCGGATTCATCTTCCGATAATTGGAAGTGATACGAATGGTTTTGTAATCATTCATAAGATGACCTGCTTCCATCATCTCCAAAGGATTTTCATTATGAAAGTCCGTCCAGAATGTGGAACCAATAAAAATCCAATCACCAATCTCAACGTAATCATTCTCTAGCAAATGAACACCTACAGGCATTTGCTCCTTCAGAACATTCCAAGTACCTTCATAGTTGTATCCATATGCTTCGTGGTTTCCTGCGATATACAAAACATAGTCAAAGTTGTCAGCACATTTCTGCAAAAAGTCATTATAAACCTGACGAAGTTTTCCGTTGGTTTTGAAATGGCGAGCACAAAGAATATCCCCACCAAGAATGAGAACATCCCCTTCTCCAAGATCAGGAACACCGTGACCTTGCTCACAACACTCCAAATGGAGATCCGATACGACCTTGACTTTCATTACAGAAACGTTTCAATACCCATACTATAAGACCCCAAGAAAGAAAAATCAAGGGGTCCTGTGCCAGTTTCTAAAGTGGATAGATCTAAATGATATACTCTTCCCACTCTTCCACACCACATTGATTTAATTTAATGTGCATTGTGTTATATGGTGCTTTTGGTTGCTTGACAAGTTTCATATCAGTTTGTGATAGAAGTTTATCTCCCTTTTTAGTATTACAAGAACTACAAGCTACAACAAGATTCGTCCAATCTTCACTACCACCCTTAGATTTTGGAATGACGTGATCGATCGTAAGATGCCTTGTAGATCCACAATACTGGCATTTATTCTCATCCCTTTTATATACCATTGCCTTTGAGGGTTTATGAGATACAATACGGGATACTGGTAGTTTTATATAACTCAAAAGTCGAATTACACGATCAGAAAGAACTTGTGCTTTTTCTTTCAGGAGTAAAACAATTGCCCTTTTCCACGATGTGATGTTCAGGGGCTCATAAGAAGAGTTAAGTACTAAAACCGTTGTATTTGGTTGAATTTTAAGTTTAGTCATACCATTACATTGGATTCACATTATCTAGGTTTAATAACTATTGCAAGGAACACGAATTCTTTCCTTCCAATATCTTACATATCCAGGTCTCCATTCAGTCCCAGAAATGTATTCTTCGCGATAAACAATTCTATTACACATTGGAACATAATACACAGGACTACGATAGTATGCTCCATTTTCAAATGGTCTCCAAAATTGATTCCAAGTAATAGCTTTTGCAGGAAGAGTAAAAAATAACAATAACAAAGGAAGACACTTCATTTAATTAATCACGAGTTCTCCAATCACCTTCATTATCACGACTAAAGAAATCAATAATATCATCAACACCATCAAATCCAGTGCGATGACTTGATGGATCTGGGTGACCAAGATCAAGTTGATTTAAAAAATCATCCATATCTCCTTCTTGCATATCTGGATTTGCAGCACGGCGTCTTGCTTGCCTCAGAATTGTTGCAGCACTTCGGTTTGACTTTGCAAGCTTTTCTGCCCAAATCATTTCAGTTAGTTCTACTGTTTCTCCTTTTACAATCTTATTACAAATATTTTCCAATTTCAACCTGTATTGTGTAGAAAGCATTTGCGATTACTCTGATATTGTTTATTTATTTTTATTTTCAAACTCTTTCATCAATTCTTTAGCAATTTTCATAGAATTTCTCCACATTAAATACTTTACAATTGGATTTTTGGGATTATAAAAAATCCACCACTTAAGTTTTTCATACTGAATTCTTGCAAATTGAGTTAGTAAATAAACTCCTTTTGCAACCGATTGGTCTGTAAGAATTAAATATGCAATACAAAAAAAGATTATAAAGTAAATGTATTGTGAAGTCATCGCCTTAATGTTTGAAGATATTCTAACACAGTCTGACGAACCTCCATCAATTCATTGTGACACTTTTGATTATGAGAACATTGTCGAAGTTCTTGATCTGGTTTTAGTACTGATTCAATAAACAAATCAAGTCCGCGATTCCATTTAACATCTTTGGATTCACAATCAATTACTGAGTTTTGGTCTTTCATCAGGAATAATCTTTATAGGACAGGTTGGAATTGAATGACTTATAACTTCAAGTAATTCAATTTTTTGTTGATAGGAAAGTCCAATTACATTTGCAAGACGATTGGTAATACGAATTGCATCTGAACAACTGATAATGGTCACAGCAAATAACTCAACCATATGCTTCCTTTACTGATGATACTATTTACCAATTTCCCAATGCTCATTTCCAGTCTTCTGAATCCAAAAACAATACATTCGATTGATGGACACTAGAAAAAATTTATCATCAGTCTCTTGCTCTACTTCACAAGCGTGAAAAGAATTCATAATGTTTTTAAAGCGATTAACTGCTTTCTTTGATTTGGGCGTAACATTCACAAACTTTCGTTTTACTTTAGTCATTGTATAAAAGTTTGAGTGGGTCGTCAAGTGATACAGGAACTATAAGACCCCTGAGGGGAGTCTCAGGGGTCTCTAGGACAGTTTTCAAGGTGCCACACGCATACAGAGTTATAGTTCTCCGCTCACTTTCTTCAGACGATCATAAACTAAATTATAAGACCTTTCATCTAAGTCATAGTTAGTTAGAATATCTTTAAACAAAATTCTAGATTCCTCTCCTTTACCCCACCACCATCCAGAAATACCTTTCAAGAACAAAATACCGTGCTTTCCTGGATATTCTACATTAGTTTTTAAAGGAACCCCATCAAAATCACAGTGTTTTAGTGCAAGATCGCAGGTAGTGTAGCAATCTTGCCACCACTCTTTACGCTCTGAGAATCTTGCTAGCAAATAATATGCCTCAGGTCTATGTGGCAGGAACATCTGTGCCTGCCATAGCAATGATCTTGAACTTCCATCTCTTGTCCCTTGTTTTTCATAGCAATATGAACCACGAATAAGTGCTTCATATGCCAGATCAGGATCAGAATCTACTGCTCTTTCTGCACATCTTAAGTAATAAGATAGTGCAGGTGCAGTATGCTCTTCTTTTTCATACCAAAATGCAATATCAAAATTATTTAAAGGATCTTCTGTATTCAAAGAATATTGATAGATTAGTTCTTCTAATTCAGTTTTTTCTACTGGAAGTTCGTCTTCATCTAAAATTACAAATGTTTTTTTAATCTTTTCTTTACCCATCAAATCATAAATGGATTTATTTTTTCCATTGTTTTTCCACCAATGATAAACGTATTCTGATGAATACATATGATTTGGTTTTTGTCCATTTTCAAGTTCCAAATCATTTACATCAGTCGTTGGAATCTCAACATTTTCAGTAAATAAAGGAAATGTATATACTTTTCCAACATTAGTAAATAATATATTTTCCCCAATTGGCATAATATTTAAATTCTTAAGTTCTAAATGAAAAGAATCGCCAATACAATAATTATCAATGATTTTTTTAGCATAATCGCGGGTCATGATATATGCAGTTTCTGACCAATCATTCCAAATCCTATCTCTAAATTTAATATCTTCAAAGTCTCCACGAACAGTCATTAACTGAACACATTCACAATCGTCAGGAAGCAAACTAATAAACTCTTCCCAAGTAAAATTCCAATGTTCTACTGTTTTAAGACTTAGATCATCTTCACAAAAGAAAGCATAATCAGATTCTTCACTTTCATACCATTTTTTAATTGCTTTCAAATGAGAAACAATACACCCCTGTGTAGGTCCTGTAAGTTGATAAAGATATTTTCCAGTAATAATATCATCAGATTCTGAAAATCTTTTTGATTTAATTGCTGTTGGAGTAATTCCATATTTTTGGAATTGACTTTCTAAAAGATTTTGCCTATCAACAGATTCTTCAAGAGTTACATAATAAGCAGGAGGGAAGTTCTCTAGTGGATTAAAAGTTTTTTCTTCTGCACTATAAGTTTGATCAGAAACTTGTTTAAGATTCCATTTTGTTTTCAACGGAACATAATAATGTTCTGGATTTGAAAAAACTTCTTTATTTTTTCCAACATGATACATTGGAAGAACATATTCTACTTGATACTTAAGAGCATCGCCAGAATAATGTTGAGATAGATTATTCCTAACTTGCTCAGGAATATGCGAATCTGTATCATTCCCTTTAAAATTTTCTACTCTTTTTATATCTGGGTGAGGTAGATGGAAAATTGAAGTTCCTTGAGGATTTAATTTCTTGTGAGTAAGTCCAAGTTTTTCAAATCGTTTCTGCAATTCTTCATCTTCAAATCCATAATAATGCCCTAGGTTTTCATTAAAACCACCACATTTGAAGAAGTTTTCTCTTTTTACAAAAATTACACCAAATAAAGATTTGAAGTAAGGACTATAAACACTACACCATTCTTTAATTTGATCAAAACTCATATTTGAAGGATCTGCGACTGCACATCCATTTTCATCAGCATACTCTGGACTCTCCCAATCAGGAGACCCAGAAAGAAAATTATTATCATCAATTGAATAAGTTTCAAAAAAATTGTAGTATGGATTCAATACATGATCGACATCAAATTTAAGTATATAATCTCCTGTAGCAATACTTGCTGCAAGATTAAGTGGTTGAGGTTGATTAAAATATTGCTTATCCGATACGGTAATAATTTTTACCCTAGGATCTAAGTCAGCAAAATCACTCAAAGATTCGTCTGAGCTCCAATCAGTAATAATAACTTCTTTAACTTCTTCGAACATTAACCATGAACGAAGAGAAATTTCAAGTGCTTTTCTTCTATTTTTGCACGCAGTAATAATTGATACATTCATAACAGTCACTCTTTTTAGATTAATTTTTATTAAACAAAGATATTATTATCTTGTTACTAAAAAATATTTAAATTATATCTAAGATATATAATTTAAATTTTTATATTTACAATCCTCTATTTTATTTTCTCTCAAAGGTTGATGTACAACATCATATTTTTCAAAATTATTTTTTAGTAAAAAGTCATCAAGTTCGCTTCCAGTATTTGCATTTTTATAATCAGAGGATTCATCATACTCAGAATGAATATAAATTACTTTCTTAATATGATCTTTAAGACTTTTTAAAACATTTAGATCATTTCCTTGGGTATCAGTTTTAATTAAATCTATAAGATGATACTCCAAATTATCTAGAATATAATTTAAAGAAATAACATTAACATTATAAACTTCTTCAATTGAGTTTTTAAATCTTCCTATTGGTTTTCTTAGAGAGGAAGTGCCTGCATCATAATTTGTTTCTGGTCCTCCCAATCCATAAAAAACTTTTTTGGTTGTATTTTCTACATCATCAATCGCAGATTCAATTAAGCAGCACCTGTCTTTAAATTTACTATTATCTATTAGTTTCTTACAACATTGAAAATTATTTGGATGTGGTTCAATTCCTACTACGAAAACATCTTCATCTTTTTCCAACCATTCTAAAGAATTTGGCATATCATTTGAAAGTCCAATATCAAATCTTAATTTAAATCCAGATTTCAATTTTTGATTGATATAATCAAAATTTATTAATATACTCATTATCAATATTAAATGATTTTATATATTTATTTGTCTATAGAATACTGAACTTTCGTCCAGTGACTTGGGAAAAAATCATTTAAATTTGGAGTAGTTTCATGAAACAGGAGAGTAATATTATTCATAATATGTTCCCCAAACCAAGGATCTGGATAACAAACAGTATTACTATTTGACAACCACGCCCCCCACCAACCAAAGGTACTATTACTAATGATATGCTTATCACACATAGACATTAAACACAAATCATATAGATTAGAATTATTAGATACTAAATTAGTATCTTTATTATAATTTACTGGATCATGTGTTTTTGAAAATATAATATTGTCTTCAGAAAATATTTTCTGTTCTTTACACCATTCATAGTCATCAGAAAAGACTATTGCATAATCATAATCACCTATTACATCAAAGGATTTTTGAAAATACTCTCCATTTGTTGTAGGAAATTCTGATTTTCTTCCTATATAATCACCTCTTCTTACATGTATTGATAGGACTTTTTTACCTTTAAATTGCTCCATAAATTTAGAGCACTTAGATTTTATATGATCTAGAAACTCAAAGTTTTCTCTCACCAAATCTTTACAATGTTCAAAGTATTTTTCACTAGAAAAATATCCATAGTAATCAACATTATCTTTTGCATTGTTAAAAAGAACTTCATCAAAATGAAATTGCTTTTCTTTTATACACGAATCTGAATAAATGTTTAGATAATCATTATAAGAAACATTTTCTTTCTTTAGAGATTTGAGTTTAAATGCTTGAAATAATTGATGATTTACCCATGCATTCTTAAAATCACTTGGCGGAATAGAAATTTCATATCCATATTTTGAGTGAAGACCCAACAAGAAAGCATATTGGAACATTTGATTTCCCAATCTACCATATTGCCCAAGATAATTAAAAGATACTGTCATTTTATTTGCAACTTTTTAGTAATAAATGAATAATTTTTATCTAATTTAATTGTATTTGGATATGTAGTGTGCCAAAAATTATCTCTTACAAGAGTTGTATTGTAATTCATTAAATGAGAAATCCAACTAAACGAACTATTTGCCATAATTAAAAGATCTGCGTGCGACATATGATATATGTCATTGATTGGATGGTCATTTATATGCAACTCAATATTAAAACTTTCTTGTTGGTAATTTAAAAATTCTTCAAAATCTTTTTGATCTCCTTGAGAATGAATATGAAGTTTTACCTTTTCATTACAAACTATTTTTAATTGCTCAACAATATTAATATAATTAGAGTTATTTTTATTATACAGTTCTCTAAAATCTTGAAAAGAATTATCTTCTGAATTTATATTTCTAATATGAAATGAAATGTTTAAGAAATCACTTGAAAAATATTTTTCCTTAAAACATAGATTGTTTTTAAGATCATTCAAATATTTGTTTTTATATATTTCCTCAATAATCAATTGACCATATTCTAACACACTTTCTGGTTCTATGTAAATAAGAATTTTTGAAGATGAGTTTTTATTTTCTTGTATGAAAGAAAAAAACTCTTCATTTATTTTTGAAAAATGAAATTTATTTTCTATACTAAAATCAGAAGAAAAATTAAAAAAATTAGTGAATGAATTAGACCATTCATCTTCAGAGTAATTTGTGTATGATGAATGTCCTATATTCTTAAATCCAGAATTATAAAAATTAACTCCCAATTTTTTGCAAATAGCATAGAGAAGTAGTTGATATTGTGCAATCGCACCAATACCTTCTTTTCGTCCTGAGTTTATATATCCTGGACTTTTTTCTCCGTCAGAATTGGTCTGTAGATATAATCCCATAACCACTATTGATAAAAAATTAAATCCATAACTACTCAAAAACAAATTTATTAACGAAATCTTGAGAAAGTCTTAGAAGATATGCAGCATTATCTTGGAAACCAAAGGTCATTAGATAATCATCTTTATACTTACACATACCAACTGCAAATTCAACTTCTGCATTCAAAAATGCAAATTGCTTGGAAACTTTTACGATATTCCAATCATTATCCCAGATGACGAATCTATGCCTATAGGTTCCATCTTTTCTTCCTTGCTCACTCTTAAACAGGTATGTTTCGTGATTTAATGCAAATCTATACTGATCATTCATTCTGATGATCTGAGACCCTCCACGAAGATCTATACACCCAAGATCTCTCCACTGAGTAACTAATACTTGCTCAGTTTTTCCTGTAGAAATATCATACTTAACAATTTCAGTTCCGTTAGTCCATTTTACAAAATGGAACGGCATATCAAGAATAGGCATCCAATTCTTTTCACAATAAGAATCATCATTTCCGGGTGCAGGAATTCTATATTGTTTTACTTCTTTAACACCACTTTCTGTAATCTCAATTTCAGAAAGTTCCATACGACCCGTTCCAATTTCATCGAGGTCTCTACGAACTCCACAAATGTAGAGTTTTTCATCCCAACGAACAATTCTTGCATCCTCTAATCCAACGAATTCCCAGAGTTCTTTATCTGGAAACTTTGTGGTGTCTATTTTATTATATCTTTTAATTCTCATATTGTCATCAACCTCGCACATATAATTCCAGGTGCGAAGATGTTGATCATTTTCTGGATGAATATAAACCAGTGGTCCCCAATGATGTTGGAATTTCTTTTTTTCGGAATGATATAGAGTATAATTAATATTTCTCAAATTCAATAACAATTTTCCATTATCATTGTAAATTGAAGGATTTGTTAATGCAGGTCCTTTTAAATCAGAATGAGGAATAATAAGAGGATAAATTGATCCACCATTCTCTAGTGCAAGTTTTACAAAATTACTCATGTTTTTAAAATTCAATTACTCCAAGGAAATTCAGAAACTTTAGTGGAAGGATTTTTAGTTTGTTCTATTCTATTTAAAATCTTTTTATTCAATCTCTTATCATAGGATTCAGTTATTGTATCTAAAATCCATTCCAATACAAGTTCTTCAGTCAAATTATCATACTCTACAAACCCATCATAACCTATTTTATCCGTATTGAAAAGGCTTGAACCGTGTGCCGATCCAACGTTCCCATTTTCATCGATGCCAATTTTTTCCCAAAACACTTTATAAATTACATTTTTTTTATCTTCAACGTCCTTTTTTATTATTTCTTTTATTTTCCAATTGTATTCCATCTTTTAAATTTTTTGATTCATCAATATTTATTTGAGTGATACTGGAATTATAATCTTCATTCTATTCCCAGATTATTTTTAATTTCATTAATAACTGCTGGATTTTTGGATACAACACCCAAACCAAAAGAGTGGGTAAAAGTAAATTTAGGCATATCAAGTTCATCAAAGAACTTTTTAACTCC
>Ga0315902_10008039_pt1 | contig 14327 bp, 10 predicted proteins | sample LakEriMetagenome_9_FD_203523 | JGI IMG/M metagenome (GOLD analysis project Ga0315902, IMG submission 203523) | Freshwater fungal communities from buoy surface, Lake Erie, Ohio, United States - Buoy 12 MA117 | ecosystem: Environmental > Aquatic > Freshwater > Lake > Lake biofilm | place: USA... | reverse complement strand
GGATCAAATGGAAGTAACGGTGCACCTGGACTCGTTGGTGCACGGGGAGAGACTGGAACTGTTGGTCCATCTGAAGTAACAGATATTTCAATTCCCACCTGGACGTTACAAACTGCCACTCCATTTGGTTTTTCGGCATCTGCCGGATTCGGATTGCTTAAGGCTGGAAAGTCATATCAATATTCCATTCAGGTTTGGGGAACAACAAACAGCACAGATTCGCCGTATGGATTGGAACTTTTGACCAGCACTGGAGCATCACCTTCATACTTCTACACGGTCATGCCTTTTCGATATGCAATCGAATTGTCAACATCAAACAAATTTGCATTTTCGGTTATTGGAACAATTACTGTTGGCGCAAGCGATGTTTCACTTTCGATCAAGATTGTGGATGCGCTAGGAGACACAACAACTAAACCGATGGTGTTGACTGGAAAAGCACTCATTACCCTCGTAGGGGCGGTGCTATAAAGAGGAGAAGATTGGAGCGGGTGACCGGGATCGAACCGGCATGGCCAGCTTGGAAGGCTGGGGCTCTACCATTGAGCTACACCCGCAAACGAAGATCTGTTGAGCAAATCAGCGTTGTCTTGCGGTAATCGTAAGGATTGCCCCACGATTCGTCCAAATCTTACACCTTCAGCCACTAGAGGAATCCACTCGGCTCTTCCATCTGTTCTAAGGGTGTGGCACACTTCACGAATGGCAGACTATAAAGTTGGCAATGCGTTGGTGTGTATTAAAGATTATGGCAAGATCAAGCAAGGTGAAAGCGGCGCAATAGTTAAAGAAGATAACACTGTGTGGTCTGGTAGCACATGGCATCTCTCCTTTGATGCGGGGTCAAAGAAAGAAAGCTGCAAACACGCTGACATGGAAAAACACTTCGTCGTAATCTAGTCTTTGAAAGATCCGGCACTCAAGTAGGCGTCTTTAGCGCGGAGACTAATCGAGGCGACTTACTTAGGGACAATCGTGACAGTGAAGTCATAACGAAAATCGTACTTGGACTCAGTAGTACCGGTCACAAAGTAATTCACTGAACCCGTGCTCTCTGGTTCTTTGCCTGAAATTGCGATGGTGTCAAAGTCTGTACCGCATCGCTTTTCGCCCTTCAAAACTTTCACACTTAATGCACCAGCATCGGCAGCCCGAGTAGAAATACTCTCTACCTTCACCGACTTTGGAACAACATCTTGGTCGCATATGAAAACTTCGAAAGTTGTGCCCGAACCAGTTTGAGATTGGCTCTCACCGGCAACTAGTGCCGACCAGGTATATGAGGCAGTTGGAGTAGCAACTGGATCTTGTGCTTCTGTATTTCCTGATCCGCCTGAAGTTACTGCGAAAAGGCCGCCCGCTATAGCGGCAATTGCAATTCCGGCAATGACAAATTTCTTTGGTTCGATCTTTGCCTTTGATTCCTGTGTCTTACTTGAAGTCTCACCACTTTCAGAGGCCCGAAGTAGTTTTGCAGCCTTGGCATCATCTGCCGCCTTCTGCTTTGCAAGAAGCTTTGCCGCCTTCTCATCTGCCTTTTGTTGGCGGGCCGCTTCTCGCTCTTCAGCCTCAATACGATCTCGCTCGCTCTTTGCTGCATCTTCCTCTTTGCGACGCTTATCTTCGGCATCTTTCTTGCGTGCCTTATCGAGGAAAGATTCAGCAGGGGCTGCATCAGGCTTCTTAGTTGTTGTAGAAATCTTTAGTCCACCACGAGGGCCATCGTTGAGTCTCTTTAAAATCTGAGATGCGGTCTTACGTGATGCAGCATCCTTAACGAGAAGGGGTGTGATTAGTTCTATCTGGAATTCAGAGAGCATTGAGGTGTCTGGTTCTTCAACCAAGATTGTGTGCATAACTGCACCCACTGAAGAATCTTCGGCGCCCCACGGAACTCTTCCAGTTGCTGCATACATCAAGGTAGAACCTGCAGCAAAGTTATCTACTGCAACCGTAATCTCGCGACCAAGGAATTGCTCTGGGGCAAGCCAGGCGGGTGTGCCGGCAACCATTCCCGTTCCAGTAAGTGATGTTGCATCATTTGTAAATGAGATACCAAAATCGATGAGCTTGGGCCCTGCTTTTGAAATCAAAATATTTGATGGCTTGATATCTCGATGAACAACCCCAACAGAATGAACTGCAGCAACTGCAGAGAGAAATCCCTTTGCGAATGCGATCCAATCGTCATTACGAAGGGGGCCTTCCTTTTCAACAAGTGTTTTCAAACTTGGCCCGTCAACATAGTCAGTTGCTATCCAGGCAGGATTGCCATTGACATCTGATCCCACAATTTCTGCAACAAACTCACTCTTGACTCGTTGCAGTGTTTCTACTTCGCGAGCAATACGTGTTCGGCTTGCAGGATCCTCCAATAGGAAATCGCGCACAACCTTAATTGCAGCCGCACGTGTTCCGTTGGTGCCCATGTAGACGATGCCCATGCCGCCTGAGCCGAGGCGATTGATAATCTGCCAGGGACCGATTTGCTCGGGATCTCCTGCCCTTAGTCGCTCCATGACTTAATTCTGCCATGAGAGCTACCTTTATCGGCAACGGATGCAATCGTGGTCATAACTTCAGTCATTTGGCTATTTGTTGTGCAACGGAAGGTGAAAATAGGCCAGGCTCCACTTAATATTGAGTTATGCGTTCCCACCGTAAATTTACCGCCATCACCACCTCTGTAATCCTCTCGCTCTCCTTCCTGACTGCAACAACCCAGAGTGCGAAAGCTGCGTCAAATCAGGTGAGTATTTTGAGCGGCCAAAGTGGCACTGGCGATTTTCTCAATCCGAGAGCAGTCTCTGTTGCTCCGAACGGTGATGTTTACGTAGCTGATTCAGAGAATTACGCAATAAAGAAGATTGCAACAAATGGTGCTGTCTCAGTCTTAGGTAAGACAACAGCTAGGGAAAATGGATCGACGGATGAATCCTTTTGCAGCGTATATGCAAAAAGTTCAGATGAAATATGGGCGGGAAATTGCAACAACACAAAGCTTTATCGGTACCTTCGCGGAAATTTAGTGAAAGAAATCGGGTTATCACTCCCATTTACTTCTCCTACCCCATCGACTGGATACATCTGGGGAGCAAGTCTCGTAATGGATACTCTTGGCGGGATTTACCTCTCCGATGAACGCAATCACATAATTATGCGAGTAGATGAAGCCACTGGTAGATTCGCCGTGTACGCAGGTCAAGCAGGAATTCCGGGTAATTCCGATGCGGGCAAGGGATTATTTAATACTCCACGTGGCCTGGCTATAGATTCCAAGAATAATTTGCTTGTTGTTGACGCTCATAATGGCTCAGTTCGAAAAATTACACCTGATGGCAAAATTAGCACGGTGGCAAACGGCCTCAATTACCCAGTCAGCGTTGCAGTGGATTCTTCAGATTCAGTTTATGTGGCAACTGAAAATTGGGGCGGATCGACCATTACGAAAATTGGATCCGGGAAGATTTTCGATGAATCGGCCACGAAAATTGATACCAATCTTCTAGGTAACATTATTGGTCAACCTTCATTTAACCCAAATGCGGGATTATCAATTGATAGCAGGAGCGCCTCCCCGACAAATAATTTATATATTACTGATGGTGTCAACCATTCAGTAAAAGTCTATTCCTCATCTGGACAATTCGTTAGGAATTATGGGTCTCCAGATAGGTACGGCATCACCGCGCCAGGAAGTTCGAATCAAATTTATATGTTTCCGAACCACACTTTTCCATTAGCGGACGGTAGCTATTTGGTGCTGGACAATTACACCTTACGGCATGTGAGCGACGCGGGCGAAGTCCTCAAAGTTACTCGCCTAGAGAGATACTGCGGTTATACCTCTGGAGCTGCATTTCTCGCGGATGGCACATTCTTATGTTCAATGGGAAACTACATAGAAGTACGTTTTCCAGACGGAACTTGGACACGAATTGGTAATACAACTGCCGGAAGGGCTGATGGCAATGCGGCTTCGGCGCGCTTCAATAGAACTGAAGGTATGGCTGTCTATAAGGGGGAGATCTACGTAGCTGACGGTGGAAATGGTCAAATACGGAAGATCAGGAGTGAAGGCATAAAGGATTTCCAAGTGACAACGTTTCTAGGAACCGGAACTTGGGCAGGTGGTGGAGATGTAATGACGCGAGCAAAGGCAAATTTCGGATTTCCTACCAAGTTGACCATAGACAGAAATGGAAATCTTTATATTGCTGATGGCAGCGTAGATAGTGTCTATAGAACCACTGTACTGAATGAATTTTCTGGGGTAAGTACTGACGTCACCCGTGTGGGAAGAGGATTGGGCTCATGGCCATCGGCGATCGTTGCCGATGGTCGTGGAATAGTCTTTGTATCTGGTTGGGGTGGAAAGTTATTTAAAATTGAAGATAATAAAATGAGTTATTTCAGCGGGGGTTTCCTTGGGAACAAATTAGGCACCACTGATTCTGCTCTGTTTAATCGCCCGACCGGTCTATCAATTGACATGAAGGGTAATTTAATTGTTGCTGATAGGGATAATCAGCAGATTAAAAAAATCGACGTTAACTCGCTCCCCAACCCCAATACCGATTGGCCAAAGTCTATTTATTCGCCTTATCTAGCTGTTGCAAATGCTCCAAGTTTGGGATTGACTGCAGAAAATGATCGAGATGCAACTGCAGAGATAATCCGCACGAACAAAACAGGGTTGATTTCCAGGATTTATCAGGCTCCAAGTATCGCCGTGCCAAACAGGGATACGACAGGTCTGCCTTTGTGTAATGTCAGTCGAGTTGGAACTGTTGAACTTGACTTAGATAATCGTCAGATTTTTGAAGGCAATGGTTGTACAACTGGACGATACCTCCTTACCTACACTGGTTTTATAACTTGGCCCGGAAGCGGAGAACAAACTCGAACACTTCACGCCTCTTCTATCGGCGGAGTATTTATTAAAGTAAATGGCGAAACTGTCATCTCTAAATGGAACGAAATGCTCCGCTCCACAACGTGGCCATACGACAAATCTGAGAGCATTACCCTGCAAGGCGGCAAGCAATACCCGATTGAAGTTTGGTACTACAGAAACCAGCTCGCTCCTCAAGCCCCGGCAAGCCTCAAGTTGTATATGTCTACCCAACCAAGTAGCAAAGCCTCAACAGTAATCATCGGCGAGAAGTTTTTCTCACCTGCAAAGTCTGAGAGTGAAGAGCTTGTTGAGGCCCCGATTAGCCCTACCAAGCCAGCGGTTTCAATTAATTTGAACTTTATTAATTTAAAGGTTCGAGTTCCAGTAAATGCGACTTCTGTCATTCTTTTTGCACCTGAATTTGGAGTTACCAAGGCACGACCGATTGTTGGAAAGATAAAGGATGGCCTAGCTTCATTTGAAGTTGCAGTGAGTTCAAAACTTGCTGGTAAAAAGGGAATCCTTCAATTGGTCACTGAAAATGCAGTGGGAGAGTCGCAACCACTTAAGGTGCCTGTGACCGTTCCGAAGATAGCTACAAAGCCAGCACCAAAGGTTTCGCAAGTTCCTAAACCTCAAGCGCCACCAACTGTGCCGAAGGTGATCTGTGAAAAAGGCGCACAGAAGAGACCATTTGATGGATCCTGCCCACCGGGATGGACGAGGGGCTAACGCTTTTTAGCGAGGACGATGTAGCAGGCGGCAAGGAAGATTAAAGCCATGCCAGCTACTGAGAACGTACCTTGTCGCAATACCGCCAGTGTGCTTTCCCATCTGAGCATGAGATCCGGATCGTTATTGAGTGAGATGGTGATCAAATCTATAGACGATGCCAGCGAGTTCATCGACCAATAACTTGGAGATAACGGAGCAAGCATTCCCATGATGCCCTCGTTCTTGCCGGGCAGAGCACCAGATAGAACAACTTGCCCCATTGTTAGCCCGACAAGTATTGGCATCGCTTGTTCAGTCGAAGAGAGCAACGCCGAGATGACAAGCCCTAGACACATAGAAGCCAAACCTAGAAGGCTAAGTATCAGCAGAATCTCAATATAAGCATTTGATATCAGGGTTCCTTGTTCAGGCAGCGGACGATTAAACAAAACAATTGCAGCGAAGATTAAAGTCTGCAAAATCGTAATAACACCCAGCACCAATACCTTTGACATCAGGTACGTTCCAGAACGAATACCTACGCTCTTTTCACGGAGCCGAATCGGATTCTCTTTTATGATCTCTTGAATTGCTGTCGAGAGTCCCACAAAGACTGTACCTAGAATCAAAATCATGAGAGTTGACCGCGCAATAGGGTTAACAGCGATACCACTCTTATTCGGAAGTCCCGGGCCAAGACCAAGCTCACCAGCAGTGGCATAGCAAATCGCACCAATTAATATTGGAATGGTTGCGAGCAAGCCCAAGTAGTATTTATCGGAAGCAATAACGCGAAGATATCTCGCACTTAAGGTTACTAACTGTTTGATCCAAGATTGCTTCTTAATCTTTTCCTGTGCGATCTGGGTTGTGGCAGAGACAACGCCAGATCTCTTCTTCGAAGATAAAAGAAGAGCTTCAGGGCTTGAAAGCAGTCTAAATACTTCTGCCCAATTACTTTTGCCTAGCGCTGTAAACACTGTCGATGAAGGACCGGCATAGGCAATGCGACCACCGGATGCAAGAAGAATGACGTTATCGCAGAAATTTAAATTATCGACCGAGTGTGTAACAAGTACGACAGTCTGTCCATCATCTGCAAGTTTGCGAAGAGTTTCCATTACGTGAGCATCAAGTCCTGGATCAAGTCCAGAAGTTGGCTCATCGAGAACGAGAATAGAAGGCTTTGTCAGGAGTTCTAATCCAATGCTTGCGCGTTTGCGCTGACCGCCAGATAACTTATCGATACGAAGATCGGCTCTCGGAGTAAGTTCGAGCTTCTCCATTACCTCGACTACACGCTCTTCGCGCTCTGCTGCCGATGTCTCACTTGGAAAACGAAGAGCCGCACCATATGTAAGCGCCTGTTTCACTGTGAGGCGAGTGTGCAAGATATCTGCCTGTGGAACTAAACCTATTCGCTGGCTCAAGTCGCCATATTCTTTATGTAGGTTTCGCCCACCGATAACAATTTCGCCCTGAGAAGGAGTAGTTCTTCCGGTAATCACATTGAGCATTGTTGACTTACCAGCACCAGATGGGCCAACGATTGCCGTCAGAGTGCGTGGCCCAAGATGAAAGTTCACATCGCTGAGAAGTTGCTTATCTCCAACCGAAAAACTCACATCTTTTGCGACAATATCTACGCCTTCAACGCCAATCGGACTATCAAGTCCATCTGAAGTAAAACGTCGAGTGATGTTTCCAATAGAGACCAAGTCACCAATTACTAACTCACGACGCTTGATCATCACACCGTTGACGAATGTGCCGTTTGCTGAGCGAAGATCAACAAGATCAAATCCGCCCTGATCATTCTGAACAATCTCCGCATGGAAGCGTGAGACGACCAGGTCATCGATATGCCAATCATTTGTGGCATCACGCCCGATACGAATTCTTTGTTGGAGTCTTATTCGTGATGCTTGGTCAATGTAACTCTTGTCGAGATCTGCAATCGAAGATGCAACAAGGGTCTGATCTGCCTTGGCCTTAGGTATCGAAACTTTCTTTGTATCTCCCTTAGTGGAAACAATTTCCAAGGGATGAAGGCGGATTTCTTCGCCATCCATCCCACCAAGAAAAATGGAAATCTGATCTTTGATTTCCACCTGCTGGAATGGCTTATCGGCGATAAAAGAACCATTTGAGGAATCGAGGTCTGTGGCCTTCCAATTCACGCCATCAAATTCAAGGCGCAAGTGCGTTCGTGAAACCTTGGAGCCGACTACTTGTATATCTGCAGCCTTATCTCGGCCAATAACGAAAGAGCTTCCAGGATTAACTACCCTTGAGCCGCCATCCCAGTCGATGAGTAACTTCATGCCTTAATCGTCGTATTAAATGTGACGTAGGTAAAGGTCCGACTCAGCTAACCTCATAAATGACTAATCATTTAGGGCATCGCGCTGATCGACCTATGAGAAAGCATCAATCTGGGATTGGACCGGTCTCTGCCAATGAGATTGACCCGAAGTTGCTCGATCTTGCGCTGCTTGGCGTAGGTTGCCGCGTGGGTTCGCGAGAGCAAAAAATTACTCTAGACTCTCCTCTTGCGCCACGGGGCGTAGCGTAGTGGCTAGCGCGCCTGCTTTGGGAGCAGGAGACCGGGAGTTCGAATCTCCCCGCCCCGACCAGTTTCATCTAGATCAGTTCTATCTATAGATCCTCACATATCGAAAATCAGGGAGCACCGTGAAGAGCACAGTCGAGACACTTTCTCCAACTCGAGTAAAGCTAGATGTAGAAGTTACATTCGCAGAGTTAGCTCCACACATTGATGCGGCATATAAGAAGATTGCTAAGCAGATAAACATTCCAGGTTTCCGTAAAGGACATGTTCCGGCTGCAATGATCGATCAGCGCGTAGGTCGTGGAAGCGTCCTTGATGAGGCGATCAACTCAGCACTCCCAGAGTTCTACTCGTTAGCAGCTCGCGAAAATGATGTTGTTGTCATTGGCCGCCCAGAAGTTGATATCAAGGAATTTGTTGATAAAGAGAAGCTTGTATTTGTTGTAGAAGTTGATGTTCGTCCAGAAGTGAAACTTCCAGACTTTTCAAAGATTGAAATTATTGTCGATGATGTCAAAGTTGAAGATAAAGATGTTGAAGAGCAGCTTGATGGATTACGCGCTCGCTTTGGAACTCTTCACACTGTTGAGCGCGCGGCAAAAGATGGAGACTTCGTTACTATCGATCTCACTGCACGCATTGATGGTGCAGAAGTTGATGGCGGTAAGGCAAATGAGATTTCATACGAAGTCGGTTCAGATCGCATGATTGATGGACTTGATGCAGCCCTTGTTGGAATGTCGGCAAGCGATACCAAGACATTTACAACCCAGCTCGTCGGTCAAAAAGATGATGAAAAGGGTGACGTCGAGATTGTCGTAAAGGCCGTTAAAGAGCGAGAGCTTCCAGAAGCCGATGATGCATTTGCAAAGCTGGCATCTGAGTTCGACACAATCGCAGAACTTCGTGCAGATTTCGTTGAGCGCTTGGGACGCGTCAAGAAGCTGGAACAGGGTGCGCAAGCACGTGATCTTCTTCTTGAGAAGTTACTTGCAGATCTTGATATTCCAGTTCCAGATGGCATCGTCGAAGCTGAGGTCAATGATCACCTTGATGGTGAAGGCCGCCAAGAAGATGCAGAACACCGCGCCGAAGTTGATGGCCAAGTTCGTTCATCGCTGAAGTCAGATTTCTTGCTCGATGCAATCATTAAGAGCGAACAGGTTGAGATCACTGAAATGGAACTCACCGAGTATCTCGTCCGCACGTCACAGCGTTACGGAATGGCTCCAGAGCAATTCGCACAAGAACTTCAGAAGGCCGGTCAGATTGGTCAACTCGTTGCTGAAGTTTCACGAGCTAAGGCGTTGGCAGTTGTTCTTGAGCGCGTAAAGGTTGCCGACAAATCAGGCAACGTCGTCAACCTTGAAGAACTTCGCCCCAAGGCTCCAGAGGCTCCGGCCGCCGAATAGTTTTCATATGCCCTAAGCGAACATGGGCAGATTCACGCAGGATCGGTGGCAAATGGGGAAGCATTTTCGAGCCGAAATTGTTAAGGTCAAGACATATAACAATTCAGGAGGATGACGTGGATTATCTCAACCCAGTGGCTGCCGAGATTTTAGCTCGCGCACCACACTCAGCATCAGGTGGGCTAGACGATCAGGTCTATAACCGTTTGCTTCGTGAACGAATCATCTTCCTTGGCTCAGTCGTTGAAGACTCAATGGCCAATGCGATCGCTGCGCAAATTCTTCTACTTGCAGCTGAAGATCCAAAGAAAGATATCTTCTTGTACGTCAATTCACCTGGTGGCTCTGTCACTGCGGGTATGGCCATCTACGACACCATGCAATATGTGCAGAACGATGTTGCAACAGTCGGAATGGGACTTGCTGCATCGATGGGTCAATTCTTGCTCTGCTCAGGTGCAGCAGGAAAGCGTTATGCGCTTCCACATGCTCGCATCATGATGCACCAGCCATCATCTGGAATCGGTGGAACCGCAACTGATATCAAGATTCAGGCAGAACAAATTGGATTTACAAAGCGCAAGATGGCAGAACTTATTGCTCACCACACAGGTCAGACAATTGAAACAATCACTGCAGATTCAGATCGCGATCGTTGGTTTACAGCAGATGAAGCAAAAGAATATGGATTTGTTGATCATGTAGTTCGCTCTGCAGGTCAAGTCTCAGGTAGCGGAGGAACAGCACAATGATCAATGAATTCGAACGCGCACAAGAGATAACTTCTCGTTACGTACTTCCAGTCTTTGAAGAGAAGACTGCAAATGGATACAAGCGCCACGATCCATACACAAAGCTATTTGAAGAGCGCATCATCTTCTTAGGTCAGCCAATTGATGACACCGTGGCAAACGATGTTATGGCTCAGTTGCTAACTCTTGAATCAATGGATTCAGATCGCGACATTATCTTGTACATCAACTCACCTGGTGGCTCATTTACAGCGCTGACTGCTATATATGACACGATGCAATTTGTTCGCCCAGATGTCATGACAATTTGCCTCGGACAGGCGGCCTCGGCTGCTGCGATCATCCTTGCCGGTGGTGCAAAAGGTAAGCGTTATGCACTTGAGCACTCACGCATCTTGATTCACCAACCTTCTTCTGAGGGTGGGGGACAGGCATCAGATATCGAGATCCAAGCTCGCGAAATCATGCGTATGCGTGAACTTCTCGAGAGCATGCTCTCAAAGCACACCATTCGTACTCCGCAAGAGATCGCACAAGATATCGAGCGCGACAAGATTCTTACTGCAGCAGAAGCTGTTGAGTACGGACTTATCGATCAAGTTCTAGCTAGCCGAAAGGCAAAGCCAACCTGGTAACTCCCAGGTGCATCAACTTTTACTGTGAAACTATTTGAGGCAGGATCCCTTTGGTCATACAAGGGTTTCCGTCTCTTTTGGTTTTCGAACACAATATTTGTCATCGGTTCTGGTGCATTTCCAGTCGCCCTTGCCGTTGCAGTTTTAGATAGCAACGGTAACGATCCCAAATCTCTAGGTTTCATTCTCGGTGCACGAGTTTTAGCAGCGGTGCTTTTCTCGCCAGTCACAGGAGTGTGGTCTGATCGATTCCCACGTGTGAAAGTGATGATCACTGCGGACATTTTTCGTGCGAGCCTTGTCTTCTCTCTTGTTTTCTTAGCGCAACCAGGAACTCCTTACTGGATTTTGGCTCTCGTAGTCTTTTTGATGGGAATGGGTGATGCGCTTGGCGCACCAGCATCGCAAGCAATCCTTCCTAGCCTCTTACCTGCAGATAAATTAAATGCTGGAAATGTTGCTCGAAGTATTGTGGTGCGAACCGCCAACATCGTAGGTCCTGGTGTAGGTGCGGGTGCAATTCTTTTATTCGGCGCTAGATTTACCTTTATCTTCACGGGTGTCTTTTTTATCCTGGGCACTAGTTTGATGTTTTTTATTGACGAAGACTTTAAGCCTATTGCTCAAGAAGATAAGCAGAGCTTCATGGTTGACCTCAAAGAGGGCGTGCGCACCGTCTGGCAGATCAAATGGATTTTCGCCCTGATTGCTTCAACATCCTTTCAACTGATGTTTATCGTGGGCGTTGAGTCCGTTCTGCTACCGGTTATCACGCGACGAGAATTTGAAACAAATAATGTTTTCGCACTCTCTGCATCTGTCTTTTCGTTGGGTGCAATTATCGGTGCTTTGATCTCCCTGCGCCTGAAGATCAAACATCAGGGACAATTTTGTATCCTTGTATTCGCTCTCTTAAGTACGACAACTTTGGCGCTGGCATTTCCATTTTCGCCAAATATCGTCATCGCTGCATATTTCTTAGCTGGATTATCTGTTGGTCCATGGGAAGCGTTCTGGGCTGCAGCAGTTCAGAAAGAAGTGCCACAAGAGTTACAAGGTCGTGTCTTTAGCGTTGATCACATGGGCTCGACTGCGCTGATTCCGCTTGGCATGGTCTTAGTTGGACCGGCAGCCGAACTCTTTGGGGAGAAACAAATGCTGATCGGGGTATCGATTTTGCATGTGCTCGTGAGTCTTTCGGTATTAAAGGTAACCGGCGTCCGTGATCTAAAAATGCCTGCTTCCTTCTGGAATTCATCTCAGGGCGAACAGCTCAAACGTTAATTAAGGGCTCATTCCCGCCACTTAAAAACTAAGATTGACCTACTTCCTCAACACCCTAGGAGCACCATGACACGCATCGGCGAGACTAGCGATCTGCTGAAATGTTCTTTCTGCGGCAAGACTCAAAAGCAGGTTAAGAAGTTAATTGCAGGCCCAGGCGTTTATATCTGCGACGAGTGCATCGAACTCTGTAACGAGATCATTGTTGAAGAACTCTCTGAGGCAAGTTCTCTCGGATTAACAGAGCTTCCTAAGCCACACGAAATTTTTGAATTCCTCAATCAGTATGTCATCGGGCAGAATCGTGCAAAGCGATCGCTTTCGGTTGCTGTCTACAACCACTACAAGCGCGTGCAATCTGGTGAGCCTAAAGGTGAAGACGCTATTGAACTTGCGAAGTCCAACATTCTTCTCTTGGGACCAACCGGTTGTGGCAAGACGCTCATGGCTCAAACCCTTGCTCGCATGCTCAATGTTCCATTTGCAATTGCGGATGCGACAGCCCTCACTGAAGCTGGTTATGTAGGTGAGGATGTAGAAAATATTCTTCTTAAGCTTCTGCAAGCTGCAGATTACGATGTTAAAAAGGCAGAGACCGGAATCATCTACATCGATGAAATCGATAAGGTCGCACGCAAATCTGAGAACCCTTCAATCACTCGCGATGTATCTGGTGAAGGCGTTCAGCAGGCCCTACTTAAGATTCTTGAAGGAACCGTCGCTTCAGTTCCACCACAAGGTGGACGTAAGCACCCACATCAAGAATTCATTCAAATCGATACGACTAATGTTCTCTTCATCGTCGGTGGCGCATTTGCTGGCCTCGATAAGATCATTGAAGCTCGCAGTGGATCAGCAAGTGTTGGATTCAATGCAACGCTTCAATCACAAGAAGAGAAGAACGCAAGAGACTTCTTTGCAGATGTAATGCCAGAAGACTTATTGAAGTTCGGCATGATTCCTGAATTCATCGGACGCCTTCCTGTGATTACAAGCGTTGAGAATCTGGATAAGCCAGCTCTTATGCAGATTCTTACCGAGCCACGCAATGCGCTGGTAAAGCAATATCAACGCCTCTTTGACCTTGATGATGTTCAGCTTGAATTTGAAGCAGATGCTCTCGAAGCAGTGGCCGAACTTGCTCTCAAGCGCGGCACAGGAGCACGTGGACTTCGTGCGATTATGGAATCGGTCCTACTTTCAGTGATGTATGACGTGCCAAGTCGTAGCGATGTGGCCAAGGTGATCATTAATAAGGCCTGCATTACAGATTCGACTACCCCTGAACTTGTTATGCGTACAGGAGAGATTCCAAAGCGTGCGGCTCGTCGTGAAAAAGGCTCGCAAGAGAAGAGTGCATAAATAAACTAGACTCCACCCCATGTCTTCACAAGCCAGCCATGGACGCGAGCTAGCTGCCACATTTGTTCCGGCAGATATTGAAGCACCGCTTTACCAGAAGTGGCTCGACGCGGGATATTTCACAGCTGATGCTGCATCTACTAAAGAGCCATTTACCATCGTTCTTCCACCACCAAATGTGACTGGTGTTTTACATATTGGTCACGCGCTAGATCAAACTCTTCAAGATTGTTTGTCGCGAATGAAGCGAATGAAGGGCTTTGAAGTTCTCTGGCTTCCAGGAATGGATCATGCAGGAATCGCTACACAAAACGTTGTTGAGAAACAATTAGGTAGTCAAGGTAAGTCCAGACACGATCTGGGTCGCGAAGCATTTATCTCGAAAGTCTGGGAGTGGAAGGCCGAATCTGGCGGTGCAATTTTAGATCAGATGAAGCGGATGGGTTCAGGAGTTGACTGGACACGTGAGCGTTTCACTATGGATGAAGGAATGTCCAACGCTGTCGTATCAATCTTTAAGAAGATGTATGAGGCAGGTTTGATCTATCGTGCAGAACGAATCATTAACTGGTGTCCGCGATGCCTTACTGCGCTCTCTGATATCGAAGTTGAACATCAAGACGATGCGGGAGAATTTGTCTCAGTCCGTTATGGTGATGGCGAACAGAGCATTGTTGTCGCAACCACCCGTGCTGA
>Ga0315902_10008037_pt1 | contig 14329 bp, 11 predicted proteins | sample LakEriMetagenome_9_FD_203523 | JGI IMG/M metagenome (GOLD analysis project Ga0315902, IMG submission 203523) | Freshwater fungal communities from buoy surface, Lake Erie, Ohio, United States - Buoy 12 MA117 | ecosystem: Environmental > Aquatic > Freshwater > Lake > Lake biofilm | place: USA... | reverse complement strand
TCAAAAAATTCTACGTTGGCGCGGTAGTAATCAGCCCACTGCTCAGGAACATCATCTTCGTAGTAAATCGCTTCTACTGGGCAAACTGGTTCACAGGCCCCACAGTCCACACACTCGTCCGGGTGAATGTAAAGCATGCGGTCACCCTCGTAGATGCAATCCACTGGGCACTCTTCAATGCAGGCCTTGTCTTTAAGGTCAACGCATGGAAGTGCAATTACATAAGTCATTGGGGAGATCCTCCTAGGACCATATTACCTATCGATGGCCGGAAGATTTCTTACCCCATGCCCCGGGTCTTAGTTTTGGAAACAAGATCACAACGGCGCAAATGATAAGTGACCCATAGACCCAGATGTTTCCAGCTTGGTTATCGAGAATAAGTGCATCGCCAGCAGCGGTGGGTCTAGAAAGCCAAAAAACAGTTCCGGCAAGCGTAAAACTCATTAGGTATAAAGCGCCCCTGGAGTTTCGAAGCAGCCGAAGAGCAACCGCCAACGAGAAAGTCATCACCAGGGCAACTATTAACCCAAGAGGTGTGGCCGACTCGTCCGATGCGGTGACTGAGTGAAGTAGGGTTCCTGCAAATCCAAGCAGAATTCCAAGCGGCAGAGCCCACAGACCCAGGAATAGTGGCTTCAGCCATAGCCAAGGCGTGGTTGATGTCATTCTTAGCCTCTCTGGTGTGTCATATCGAATGTCTCTGCCCGGGACAAGGGAGAAAGTTTCCTTACCAATTGATACCTGGCTGGCGTGCTGCTCCAGCGCCAACTTCTTCTTGGCCGCCGTTTTTGGGCCACCAACTTCAACTGTGAATCGCTCACCCGGTTCAGCGATAACCCAAAATTGTGGCGCTCTACCTCTTGTGGCCCTAGCGAATCGACGAAGTGCCATCGCGGTGGCCTCATGAGCCTTCTTGTGATCTGGATGGCCAAAGCCGCCCTTGCGGTTGTAAGTAATCACGGCATCGGGCTTGAACGCGGTCAGCGTTTGAAAAATGTCATCAGAAACCACTGCTGTTGAAACTGAGGAAAGTGACATCTCGTCGGTCGTTTTAGTCTTTACCGCTCTTCCAAAGGTGCTAAAACGCATTCCTGAGTCAAGGTATTTTCTGGTTCCAGCAAATTTATGCTGAACATCACCAAGAGCAGCCAAGGCATTTCTAAGCTCGTTAGATCTAAACGCACCCATCGCGGCAAGATCGGATTCGAGCGGCTTTAGATCGTCGAGCTTTACTTTGCCTCGTTCTCCACGGGTCAAAGTGAGAACCATTACTTTTGCTCCAGCTTCAACGCGATTCGCAATAACGTGAGCGGTGAATATTGACTCGTCGTCTGGGTGGGCGTGAACTAGTAGCACCCGTTTTGCGTTGAACGACGTTTTGGCCATAGCAATAACTCTAAATGGTTTAGCTCTCGCTAGCTCGTTTTCTTGCTGAAGCTGCCCTGGCGCGCAGGTTCGGGTCTAATTCAACCTTACGAATCCTGGTGCCTTCGGGAGTAACCTCAACACACTCGTCTTCACGAGCGAATTCCAGACATTCTTCCAACGACAGTTTTCTAGGTGGCGTTAGTTTCTCAAATTCCTCGCTGGAAGACGCTCTCATGTTGGTGAGCTTTTTTTCCTTAGTAATGTTTACTTCCATGTCGTCGGCTCTGGCGTTTTCGCCAACAACCTGTCCGGCGTAAACTTCCTCAGTTGGTTCGACAAAGAAAGTTCCTCTATCTTGCAATCCGATTAGCGCGAAAGGTGTTACCGCTCCTTGGCGGTCCGCTACTAAGGAGCCGTTGGTACGTGTGACAATCTCACCAAACCATGGCTCGTAGCCTGCGGAAATAGCATTTGCGATTCCGGTTCCACGTGTGGTTGTTAGAAACTCGGTTCGGAAACCAATTAGTCCACGGGATGGAACCATAAACTCCATGCGAACCCAACCGGTTCCTTTGTTAGTCATGTTCTTCATGCGACCCTTGCGAGACGCCAGCAGCTGAGTGATTGAACCCAAGAATTCCTCAGGCACATCAATTGTTAGATCTTCAACGGGCTCATTTAGCTTGCCGTCGATTTTCTTGGTAACAACTTGCGGCTTACCAACTGTGAGCTCGTAGCCTTCGCGTCTCATCTGCTCAACCAAGATGGCTAGGGCGAGCTCTCCTCGACCCTGAACCTCCCAAGCATCCGGACGGTCGGTTGCGATGACTTTGATGGAAACGTTTCCAATAAGTTCACGGTCCAGACGGTCCTTGACCAAACGAGCGGTTACTTTGGCGCCTTTAACTCTTCCCGCCATAGGTGAGGTGTTAATTCCAATGGTCATAGAGATTGCTGGATCGTCAATCGCGATTAGTGGAAGCGGTCTAATGTCGTCTGGGTCGGCAAGTGTTTCACCAATGGTGATTTCTTCAATTCCGGCCACAGCGACGATGTCTCCTGGGCCTGCGGATTCGGTTGGGAAGCGCTCCAACGCCTTGGTCATCAGAAGCTCGGTTATTTTTACGGTCTGAGTTTCACCGTTTTGTCTAACCCAAGCAACCTGCTGACCTTTTTTGATAGTTCCGTTGAAAATTCGTAGCAATGCAAGACGACCAAGAAACGGTGAGGCGTCAAGGTTTGTAACGTGGGCTTGCAAGGGGGCATCGGGATCGTATTTTGGCGCTGGAATGTATTTCATGATTGCGCCAAAAAGTGGCTCTAAATCTGCATTATCTGGCAAGGTTCCGTTTTCGGGTTTGTTTAGTGAAGCAGCTCCCGCTCTACCCGATGCGTAAATAACTGGCAAATCCAAAATTGCGTCAATGTCGAGTTCAGGAACCTCGTCGGCAAGGTCTGAAGCCAGACCCAATAGCAGGTCGTGAGTTTCCTCTACTACCTCGTCGATACGAGCATCTGGTCTATCGGTTTTGTTAACCAGCAAGATAACCGGAAGGTTTGCCTCGAGGGCCTTTCGAAGAACAAAGCGTGTTTGTGGCAGAGGTCCCTCGCTGGCATCAACCAGCAATACAACGCCATCGACCATGGAAAGTCCGCGCTCAACTTCGCCACCGAAGTCAGCGTGGCCCGGGGTGTCAATCACGTTGATGGTAATGGTCTTGCCTTCGGCAGCTTTGCCGGAGTAGCTAATGGCAGTGTTTTTGGCAAGGATTGTGATTCCCTTTTCCTTTTCTAGATCTCCAGAGTCCATAAGTCGCTCACCCATGTTGGAGTGTTCACCGAAGGATCCGGTCTGCCTAAGCATGGCGTCCACCAGCGTTGTCTTACCGTGGTCTACGTGAGCCACGATTGCAACGTTTCTTAGGTCATCCCTGATTGCCAGAGTCATAAAAACTTCCTTTAGATAATTGGGTATCGATTTGTAGACCGGTTGGTCACCAAGTCATCGACGACGAGTGCACCCTGCAAGAGTCACTCAAACAAGACCCCTAATTCTAACCGCAAATGGCGGCCAGAGGCCTAACGTAGCTTGAGTCTGGCCTCGCGACGCTTCTTCTGCTCTGCTGGATCTGGAACAGGAACGGCCGCGAGCAGTTTCTTAGTGTATTCATTGGTTGGATTCCGAAGAATGTCATCACGGAGGCCCACCTCAACTAGCTCACCACTTTTCATCACCGCGATTCGGTGCGAAAGAATGTCAATTACGGCAAGGTCGTGACTAATAAAGAGACAGGCGAACTTCAGCTCTGATTGAAGCTGAAGCAAGAGCTCAAGGAATCTTGACTGGACAGAAACATCCAATGCCGAGGTTGGCTCATCGGCAATAAGAAGGTCTGGGTTCAACGCCAGAGCTCTGGCAATACCAACTCTTTGGCGCTGACCACCAGATAGCTCGTGCGGGTAGCGGTTTCGGTAACTTCTTGGAAGCTCTACGCGGTCCAGTAGGTCCTCAACCATGTGATCAAGTTCTGAGCCACGGGTTTTAGTAGATAAAAGGATTGGTTCCCCAATGCTTTGGCCAATTGGAATTCTGGGGTTGAGCGAGCTACCTGGGTCTTGGAAAACAATTCCAGCGTGACGTCTTGCTTCTAGTAACTGCTTGCGTTTCATTTGGGCAAGATTTTCGCCCTTGATAAAGATCTCACCTTCGGAAATTGGCAATAGCCCAACTGCCGCGCGACCGACCGTGGTCTTACCTGATCCTGATTCCCCTACTAGTCCGAGGATTTCTCCTGGGTAAATTGTCAAAGACACATCGGTTACCGCCTTGAAAGCGGGCGCCTTGCCGCGCTTTGGGTAAGTGATTGAAACATTCAAAAGATTCAGTGCAGGGACAGTGTCTTTTATTGTTACTGCTTTCCTGATTGCCTCTTGACCAAGATGTGGAACCGATGCGAGAAGTTCCTTTGTGTAGGCAGCACTCGGCTTAGTGAAAACCGCTTTAGATTCTCCCGCTTCGACAACTTCGCTGTCCTTCATTACAAGAATCTTGTCAGCGAGGTCCGCAACCACACCCATATCGTGAGTGATTAGCAAGATTGCAGAGTTCAGGCGAGTGCGGAGGCTTCTAAGTAAGTCAAGAATTTCAGCCTGAACAGTAACATCTAGTGCTGTGGTGGGCTCGTCTGCAATCAACAAATCTGGGTCACAGGAAATGGCGATCGCAATCATTACACGTTGGCGCTGACCACCAGATAGCTGGTGAGGATACTTGTCAAAAACCATTTCAGGATCTGGAAGTTCAACCTGCTTCAAAAGCTCAATTGATTTCTTTCTGGCATCTTTCGGGCTCATGTCAAAATGGCGACGAAGTGTCTCCGAGATCTGGAAACCAACGGAGTAGACAGGGTTTAGCGCGGTCATCGGCTCTTGGAAAATGAACGCAACTTTTTTGCCTCGAACATCTTGAATTTGCTTCTCACTCAAATCAAGCAAGTTCTCGCCGCGAAGTTTCACGGATCCAGAGATACGAGCATTGTTTGGCAAGAGTCGAACCAGGGCCATAGCACTAGAGCTTTTTCCAGATCCAGATTCGCCCACGATGGCTAGAGTCTCGCCAGGGAAAATCTCATAGTTCAGATCTTTGGCCGCGGTGTACCAAACGCCATCCACCCAGAAATCAACGGTCAGGCCTTTGACTTCTAGGATTGGCTCACTTTTCACTGCCACGACTTAACCAACCTGTTCTTCTGTCAAACTGAACTCATGCAAGATTTCAAATACCGACCACTTGCCGCCCTGATAAGCGGAGGAACTGTTGCTGTAGTCGACTTCCTGGTTGCTGGCCTCGACTTTTACGTCAACGGCACGGCCTCCTTCTTGGGATCTCTGCCGTTGTACCTGATTGTGCTCTGGGTTGTTTTTGTCTTTCTTTTCAAACCCAGCGTAAAAGTAACCAAAGACTTGATCAGCATCACTAATCCATTTCGTTTTATTCAAATCAGCATCAGTGATGTCGTTGATATCGAAACCAAACGCGGCTTGGTTTTGAAAACGAAGGCTGGTGTCTTTCCGGTTGCTGTTGGTGTCGCTCCTGGCAGATACACCGTAGCCAGAGCCAACAAATCTGACTTCAAGTGGGCTGGTAGCAGTCCCGGTAAAGACGAATTTGTTGTGTCCCCGAGTGACATTTTGGATTCCGATTCTGGTGCTGTTGCGTACGTCATTCGACAGCAGATCAAACGATTCCAAGAAGGAAAAAGCGGATCGAGTGTTAGCTCTAGACCCTTTGTCAAAACTGATTACTTGAGCATAGTTGTTGGAGCTGCTCTTGGAATTGGCACGCTTGTTCAGATTGTTGCTTAGTTCGAGAATCACTTTTTTGCACCTCGAACCGCTTTGAGATCTTTTGCTTCCTGCTTAGTCATTTTTCTCTTCTGGCGAGGGTCGAAAGCGTCCCTGAGTCCATCACCAATAAAGTTCACGCATAGCGCGACCGCCACAATGAATACACCTGGGTACCAGAACAACCAAGGCCTGGTGGTGAAAGCGTTCTGATTCTCGCTAATCAAGTAACCCAAAGAAACATCGGGGGCTTGCACTCCAAAGCCGATAAAGCTAAGGCCGGTTTCAAGCAAGATGGCGGCAGACATCAACAAAGTGGTGTTGACAATTACTACACCGATTGCATTTGGGAAAATGTGCTTGAAGATAATTCTGGAGTTACTGGCCCCAGCCATTCTCGCCGCGTCAACAAATTCTCGTTCCCGGAGGCTAAGGAATTCCCCTCGAACCAGTCGGGCTAGACCCGTCCAGGCGAATAAACCAAGGAATAAGGCGAGCACAAAGGTTCCCAGGTTTCCAACAGCTCGTCCGATAACTGCACCAATAACCACAATAGGGATTGTGATGATTAAATCGGTAAAGCGCATCAAAACCTGGTCAACCCAGCGACGGTAGTATCCCGCGATTGCACCCACAACTACACCCACGGTTGTAGCAACTAGGCCAACAACAAACATCACCATCAACGATTGCTGAGCACCGCGCATTACTCGCGCAAAGTTGTCTCGACCAATCTCATCTTGACCAAACGGGTGTGGGCCAATCTGAACACCATTACCATCAATAAACTCAGGAAGAATATCCAGTGTCGGAACGCCTCGGTTGATTACATCATTTGATCCGGTGTAGCCAGTTGGCCACCATCCCTCGACTCGGATCTTGTTTTCTTGAGTTCCAACGTCAAGACCCACAGAAGTAAAAGCCAAAAGAATGATTCCGGTCAAAATGACGATAGACGCCATGGCTGCCTTGTGGCGCCTGAAGCGCTTGAAAACAATTTTTCCCTGAGAGAGGCCTTCGACCTCTTTCATTTCAATTGCGTTTTCGCCCTTGGTTTCACTCATGCGTTCACCCGAATTCTTGGATCTAGGAGCGTGTATACGAGGTCAGCAATTATGTTGAAGAAAATTGCCAAGGTGCCTGTAATCAAGAAAAATCCCATAACCGGATTCAGATCGACTCTTGCCAGGGAGCTGATAAACAAGTTGCCCATACCGCTCCAAGCAAACACTCGCTCTGTGATGACGGCTCCACCAATAACCGCAGCGAAGTCAAATGCCACCAAAGTCGTTAATGGTATCAAGGCGTTTCTAAATGCGTGACGCATCACTACGGTTCGCTCGGTTAGACCCTTGGCCCTGGCAGTTCGGATGTAGTCCTGATTGAGAACCTCAAGCAAGCTAGCTCTTGCGTATCTGGTGTAGCCAGCGAAACCAATAAGCAGCAAAGCAATGGTTGGTAGCAACAAGTGGGTAAACGAGTCGATGCCCTCAACCCAGAACGAACCCACGAGGTTAGGAGTTTCCGAGCCAATTGTTGCAATAGGGCGGCCAGATATGTAGCTGCTGTCGGTGTAGGGCTTCCAGGCCTGCATAAAGCGGTCAATCGCGATGATCGCACCCATAACAAAGGCGGTGATGGCGCTAGTTCTCGCTACAGGTCCTTTGTCCTCCCCACCCATGAACCAACCAACTGCAATTCCAACAAGGACCGTGACAACCGCCAAAACAAAAAACAGTATTCCGCTCACCATTGAAGAGATCATGTTGAAAGGGATCCAAACAACCATTCCGATACCAACTACAACTAGGGATGCGTTTCTAGCTCTGATGTTGCTTAAGCCTGTGGAAATTGTGGTGATTCCAAAGGCGGCACCCACACCAAGAAGTAGGCCTGTAAACATTCCTATACCCGGAGACTCAAACCAGTTTGTTATTTGCAGAGTTATAAGAGTTAAGGCAGTTACCACGGTTGATATTGCGAAAACCTTGATGTTCTTGGGTCTATCCCCACCGACAATTCCCATCCAGATAAAGCCACTTAGTAGGGAAATTGCGATGAGCCACAGAGCTGGAATCTGCGGGTCGGCTAGGAAGTCATTGAAGCCGATGGCACCATACTGCTTCAGCAAGACCGCGACCCAGAACACAGGTAGTGAGAAAAACAAGAATGCTAGAAAGGTCACAGTGTAGTCGAAACGGCTGTACTGTCTGAGGGCAGTTACAATTCCCACCATGACACCCAAAAGTATGGACAGGATTGAAGCAGTAGTAACTAAGGTCAAGGTGGATACGGCAGCTGTCGCCAATAGATCGGTAACTTCTTGACCGTTTATGTTTTGTCCTAAGTCAATTTGTCCAATGAATAGTTTTAGAACCCCACCAAGCCACAAAAAGTACCGCAAATATGGTGGCACGTCCAATTGAAGAATTTCCACTCTTCGCGCTATCAGCTCATCTTTATTTCTTGCGGTTGACTGAGTTAGGTCCTCGAGTGGGTCACCTGAATAGGCAGTCAATATGTACATTATGTACGTTGCGCCAAAAAGAATTACAACTGAAGAAAAGAATCTCCTGAGAAGAAACATTCCCATAGCTGTGCCTTTCTGAGCAGCGTTGCCCTAGTTCAATCGAGCTTCCCCTAATCTACGCTAATTTTTACTTCTCTAAAAAACCCAAAAGAGCACCGCCCCTAGGGGCGATGCTCTTTTGGTAAAGCGGGATTGAAGAAGAACTAGCCTTCTACAACCTCAGCAATTGGTGTCCACTCCCAGAAGTTCCAGAACATGTTAGGAGATAATGGAGCCGGTACAACGCCCGAGAGCTTGTTCTTGTTGTACGCGGTTACACCTGGGTGCTGGAATATGGTGGTTCCGATTGCGTCAGCCCATAGAAGTGTCTCAATCTGAGTCAAAAGTTCCTTCTGAACCTCTGGATCAAATTCGGTTGACAGCGACTTGTAGAGCGCATCTACCTCGGCATTTCCATAACCCTGGAAGTTGTTTCCTCCACCGGTTATGAAGTTAAGCTCCGAGCCAGATACCGCAGTAGATGTTGACACCCATGCGAACAAGGAAACGTCGTAAGTACCTGAACCTAGGTCAGAACTCCATGTTGGAGATGACGCGTCGATTACATTGAAACCGGCCTCAGCGGCTGCTTCCTGAATTAGTACGTACTGGTTCGCACGACGTGGGTTAGTGCTTGAGAACAGCATCTTGACGTCAACAGGAGTTGAAACTCCAGCCTCTTCAAGAAGTGCTAGAGCACCTTCTGGGTCGTAAGCATAATCAGCTGAACCATTAGCAGCGACGATGTCGTCGTACCATGGGTAGCCAGGTAGCTGGGTGAATGAGTTCATGACCGTCGCGTCAGGGTTGATTGGGTTAATCAACGTCTCAACGATCTGGTCACGAGGAATGCTCTTCAAGAAAGCAGCTCTAACCTTCTGAGCTACTTCTGCATCGTCACCGTAAGTTGCTGGGTCAAACGGTCCACCGTTGTCGAACGTAAGGTCCATGTGCTCGTAAACAGCCTCTCCGCCGCCAACAACTTCAATGAAGTCTTCGTATTCCTTTAGAGCATCCAGGATGTCTGCAGTTGCCTGCGGGGAAATAAGGTCAACTTCACCGTTTGCTAGCGCCTGAACAGCAGCAAGTGGTTCTGAGATGATACGAACTGTGATGGTCTCAACCTTTGGTGATGGACCCCAGCTGTACTCAGGGTTTGCAGTCAAAGTTACTGACTGGTCAGCCACAAGGCCAGTTACGACATAAGCACCGTTTGACACAAGAAGGTCTGTGTTTTCTGGGTAGTCAGTCATGTCGTAAGCGGTGCTCCAAGCCTTAGAAATTGGAGCTAGAACAGCAAGATCCTTGTTGTTGATAGCGTCAATTAGCTTCTGCTTTGCAGCCTCGTCGGTGAGTTCCTCATCTGGGAAAGCAACCTGGGTGGTTACGTGTGCAGAAACACCAATTCCAAACTGAAGCTCCCAGTCAACGATCTGAGAGTCATAAACCAAAGTAACACTTCGTCCGCCATCAGAGATAACTGGAGTCTGAGTTACTTCACCTAGATTTCCTCCACAAGAAGCAGAATCAAAGAAAACTCCGGAGTCGAGTTCGTCCTGGTTGGTAACCTCGCCGGTTTCTTCGTCAAGAATTGGCTCTACGTTGTTTAGCAGACAGCTGTTCGCAACCCATGACAAAAGCATGTCGGATGCGTCAACAGCTGCGCCATCTGACCACTTAACACCAGAGTTCACGGTGTACTTAACGGTTAGCGGGTCCTCGCTTACAAGCTCGTAAGTTCCAAACTGCTCGTTCTTGATCAGGCTGGACTCTGAGTCGTAGTAGTTGAAGCCTGAGTTAGCCATGTACAAAATGTTTGCGTTGGCTGAAGCATTTCCATTTGTTGTTGATGAGTTAGCTGAGTAGAAACCTTGGTTCCATCCAACTGATATTGAGCTTCCCTCAACGATATCGGCAGCACCAGTGGCACAACCCGATAGCAGTAGAGCAGAAGCTGCAGTTGCGGCAATTACTCCGCTAATGCGCTTGTTTTTCATATGTCTCCTACTTGGTTTACGTGACAAGGTTAACGCCGTCTAAAATCTAGGCTCGTCCCTCGGTCTACCTGATAAATCTAGTAAACGGCAGGGAAACAACTAGTAGTTTTCTCGAATTGTTGCCAAATCGTGCTTAAGTGGCCACCTGGAGTCCAAGTCTGGGAGACTAGAGGCATGAAATCGCCCTCGGAATTGGTGCTCATCTACGATGGGGACTGCCAATTTTGCAGGCTCAGCCTTGATTTTGGCCTAAGAGCCCTAAAGAAATTCCCCGCATACGTGGCCTTTCAGAAAATCAACCCTTTGGAGTTTGGCTTGACCCAAGAACAGGTCAAGTCCCAGATCTGGACAGTTGGTGGGGGCAAACCCCCTGCTGGAGCGCATTTGGCAGTGGCAGTTTTGCTGGGAATGCAATCCAACCCGATCTACCGAGCTCTGGGATGGCTGATCAAGACTCCTCCAACTTCCTGGCTGGCCAGAAAGTTGTACTTCTTTATAGCGGCCAATCGACACCGAATTCCAGGTGGGTCTCGGGAGTGCAAACTCACGGACACCTACAAGGGCACCCAAAGCTAGTACCTCCGATCCAAAACAACAGCTCCTCAAATGCGTGTTGCTGACCAGCTTTTGAATTGCTGATAGATTCTTTTTTACAACCGAAGTTTGGTTGTAGCTTTTGTTTCCTTTTGGGGGAAGTCGGTGAAAATCCGACGCTGACCCGCAACCGTGAGTTGATTATCAACAAGTCGGAATGCCCAAGTGGAAATAATTGGCTCCAAATATACCGTCGAGGTCTACGGGTGGAGTCGGGTAGCAACTTACTCGATGAACCCTTGAACGTTTCGCTAGAGATGTTTTCAAGGGTTCTTGTGTTTTTGCCCCGCCTTCGCATCTAGCTTCCAAATGCGAAAGGTTCCAAATGAACAAGAAAGTAACTCCAAGAGTGCGAAAAATCCTTGCACTCTCATCAGCCGCAATAACAGTTGCAGTTCTGGTTGTCCTCCTAGTTTTGAGCATGGGTGGGACGCAGTCCAAACACTTGGCCACAGCCCAGTTCCTCAAGTCCCAGTTTGTCCTTGGTGAGTATCTAGAGGGTTTCTCCCCTGGAGTTCCCGAGTACGGATTCTCGCTAGAAGCCGTTTCCCAACTCAGCCAAACTAGAGAAGTCGATTCCTCTATTGCAATTAAGTTCCTGCTGGAATCAGAGCCTGACTTCTTATACTCATCCGAAACCGGGGAGATTATTCCAGGTCTTGCAGGTAAGTACTTGTTTGCATCGAAAGTTACTGGCGCTGCAAATGGAGCACAAACACAAATGGTTGTTGGTTCCCTTAGTGAGCTGATCCAAGAAGATGGCACTTTGACTCTGACCACCGCGAGCACCTTTGACTATGCCTGGATGAGTCTGGGTCTTTACGCCCAGGATCAGCAGGAAATGGCAAAGAATGTTGCGGCGGTTATTCTAACTCTTGCCAGAGAGGATGGGGGCTTTGGTTTTGATAATTCAGAATTCACAACTGCTTCCAGCACCGACGCAACCGCCATGGCCATCATGGCCCTTGAGCTATCCAAGGATCTAGACCCCGCGCTAACGGCCACCAAGCAAAGCTCCATCGATGCGGCCTTGGCATACCTAGATTCGGGCTTGGTTGATGGAAGTCACTTTGTGGCATTTGACGCGGTGGACATTAACGGCACCGCTCTTGCTCTGATGGCATATCTAGCAACACGCGGTGAGCTAAACGAAGATGTCCACACCTACCTAGTGGCCCAAATTCAGGAAGATGGCGGCATCGGATCTCCTTGGGTGGAAAACGCCGGTGACCGCTTTGCAACCGCTCAGGGTTACCTTGCTCTTGAGGGCAAGAGTTACCTAACTCTTCTAGGTAGGTAGTCATGCGCTCCAGGGCAAGACTTATTGTTCTTAGCGCACTAATTTTGTTAGTGGTCGCTGGGAGCGTCTTGTCCTGGGCACTGGAAAACAATGTCATCGAGACAACCTCTGCTAAGCAGGTTGAGGTTAGTTATAGCGAAGGTGCTTGTGAGAAACCTGGAGTCACAATGGTTATTGACTTTGGAGATTCCGCGGAGCGTGATCCAATTATTCGTTGCGCGAATGACTTTGTTGGCTCTGGGTGGGAAGTTTTTCAAGCGACGGCAATTGATGTTTCAGGGACTAACCAGTACCCAGTTGGTTTCGCCTGTCGCATTGAAAACTTCCCGCCAAGTTCTGAGCAGAACTGCATAGACACCCCCAAATATTCCGAAGGCAGTTGGGGATACTTTGTTTTCACAAAAGAATCAGGTTGGCAAGTAAGTCAGGTTGGATCAGCAGCCAGGGATGCGCAGTGTGGGTCGGCAGAGGGATGGCTCTTCATTGGTCCAGGTCAACAAGATGCTGGATTGTTGCCAAGACCGATTCCAGAAACCGTAGCTTGCGATGGCTAAGCGCTTTACTGCCAGCACAGCAAGCCCTCTGACCTGGTGGTTACTTGCATTATCCATGGCAATTGTCGCGGGGATAAGTCAGAGTGCGCTGACCCAAATTCTGATTTGTGCAGCAGCCTTGATTGCGATTTTGATATTTCGAGAAGAAGCACCTTGGTCAAGATCCGTTAAGTTCTATCTTTTTCTTGCTGGGTTTGTAGTCATCGCGAGGGTGTTATTTCGAATTGTCTTCAACATTCAAAACCCGGAGGACATAACTGCCTTGGATTTACCGGGCTTCTCGGTCAACCTGGGTTTTGGTCCACCAGTTGAACTTTTTGGAGCAGTAGGTATCCAGGCCCTAACGGGCGGTGCAACCGATGGTTTGCGATTAGCTGCCATCATCCTCTCCATTGGGATGGCCAGTTCACTTGCAAATCCACGAACTCTTCTAAAGTCCACACCTAGCGCGCTCTATGAAATCGCCAGTGCTGTTTCTGTTGCAATCAACCTCGCGCCGCAAATGATTTCCAGTCTGCAGAGAGTCCAAAAAGCCAGGTCACTGCGCGGGCGAAGCAAAGGACTCGGATCTATGGCAGGAACAGTAATTCCGGTTCTGGAGGACGCCATCGATTCGTCTCTGTCTCTTGCAGCAAGCATGGACTCCAGGGGATTTGGGAGAAGGGGTACTTTGTCAAAACCGCTTGTTATGGGAGCCAGATTGAGCTCTCTGATTGCGGTCGGGGCTCTATCCGTTGGAAGCTTTGCGTTACTAGTTGGGCAAACCCAAACGCTGGGTTGGGCGCTGATTGCCATCGGAATAATTTCAAGCTTCACGTCTATTCGCATTAACTCTAAGTCTCAGATCAGAACCAGATTTGAACCTGTAAAGTTGCAGCTCTTTGACGCTTTGATTTTGTCTTTGTCTGCAATGTTGCTGATTGCGGCAATCCTGGGGTGGTTCGAATGATTGCCCTTCGCGATGTTAGCTTCGGATATGCGGGGACAGAAAGACCAGCTCTGTCAAGGGTGAACCTTGAATTTCTACCTGGTGAGTTCTCGCTAGTTTGCGGCGCAACTGGTAGCGGCAAATCAACTTTGCTTCGAATTATGAATGGTCTCGCGCCGCATTTCACTGGTGGCTCTCTTTCCGGCTCACTGGTTATTGACGGTATGAATGTAACGGGATCAAAGCCGCACGAGCTTGCAGCTCAAGTTGGTTTTGTAAATCAGCAGCCTGAGTCTTCATTTGTTTCGGACACTGTCAAGCAAGAGTTGGTCTATGGCATGGAGCAGCTTGGATTCATGCGCGAGAAGATGGCAGATTCACTAAAGCATGTAGCGAAACTTCTTGAGATTGAGGATTTGCTTGAAAGACCACTTAGCTGGCTTTCTGGAGGACAACAGCAAAGGGTTGCTATCGCATCTGCGCTGGCGGCTGGGCAGAAAATACTCTTATTAGACGAGCCGACTTCCGCCCTTGATCCCGAAGCCGCAGCTGAGATTGTTGCTGTGCTCAAGTCTTTAGCTCACGAGCACGGCATCACCGTGATCCTTGTAGAGCACCGAATAGAACGCGTGATTGAGCTTGTGGATTCAGTTGTAATCGTTGCCAACGATG
>Ga0315902_10008036_pt1 | contig 14330 bp, 12 predicted proteins | sample LakEriMetagenome_9_FD_203523 | JGI IMG/M metagenome (GOLD analysis project Ga0315902, IMG submission 203523) | Freshwater fungal communities from buoy surface, Lake Erie, Ohio, United States - Buoy 12 MA117 | ecosystem: Environmental > Aquatic > Freshwater > Lake > Lake biofilm | place: USA... | reverse complement strand
CAAATGCGCAAAAAAGGCTATCGGGTAATTGTATTCGAGAAAGAATCGTACCCCATGCACCGTGTGTGTGGCGAATATATTTCAATGGAAAGTGCTCAGTATTTATACGATTGCGGGGTAGATAGGGATGCACTAAAGCTTCCACGTATTACTCAGCTTCATGTAACTGCACCTTCAGGCTATAAACTTGCACATGCGTTATCGCCCGGTGGTTTTGGTATAAGTCGCTACAAGCTGGATGATATGCTGGCAACATACGCCACCAATTTGGGTGTAGTTGTACTTCAGCAAACTCCTGTAACACATCTTGAAAAAAATGCAACGACATACACGGTAAACACCCGCACATCGTCATATACCGTACGCATGGTTGCAGGCACATGGGGCAAACGAAGCACTATGGATGTAAAGTGGAACCGCGCTTTTGTACAGGAAAGGAACAGACTACTCAGTCGCTACATCGGTATAAAATATCATGTGCAGGCCGATTTGCCACATAACCTGATTGAACTGCACAACTTTAAAGATGGCTACTGCGGTATTTCAAAAATAGAAGACGATCGCTACTGCATGTGTTATTTAACTACGGCCGAAAATTTAAAATTGGCCGGAGGTGACATTAAAAGGATGGAAGAACAGATACTGCATAAAAATCCATACCTGAAAACGTATTTCAACCAATACACCTCCCTGTACGAAAAGCCACTGGCCATATCGCAAATCAGCTTCGAGCGAAAAGAAACCGATATGCATGCCGTACCCTTCGCAGGCGATTCTGCCGGACTGATTACACCCTTGTGTGGCAATGGAATGAGTATGGCACTGCACGCTTCCAAGCTGCTGTCGCATCATCTGGATAAATTTTTACAGCAAGACGCAATCGATGTGCAGTCATGTTTGGCATCCTACAAACAGCAATGGGAGATGCATTTTTCAGGCCGTATGCGTGCCGGTCGTTTAATTCAATCCATGTTCGGAAGTACACTCATGACCGAAGCCTTGCTGCGAATATTAAAACCTTTCCCTTTATTTGTCGGGAAATTGGTAGACAGTACACATGGCGATACGTTTTAGGTCATACAAGATTTTGCGCATGCTTTTGGTTGGCTGCATGTTGGTATGCACGCATGCAGTTCGTTCGCAATTTTACTTTGTTAACCCCGATAATTTTTACAATGTTGGTTTTTCGTCATTAGGCAACCGTAATACTATTTCGGTTTCTTGGCAGCATATGCATATACTGGATGGAAAAGACAAAGCCCTGAAAATAGGCTATGGTATTCGCTATTCATCCTTCTTTGGTGCCTACGGTGATTTTACATCAGCGCTATCCTCATTTGGTACCACACCGGATGATATAGATACAGTTGCCTTTGAAAATTACCGCATACACTCGCTTAACCTGTCATTTTATGCTTCGTTCGCAATCACGAAACGGCTGGAAGTCGAACTGAATATCGATGCGTTCGGGCTGGCTTACAGCAATCCCATTGACGGATATTACAATACACTTAAACGTAAGCTGTATACCGGTGAAGGTTTGTTTCAGCGGGCTCAGGCTCCGCGATACAATGTATTACTTGGTGGGGCAAACGACAGGGGAAGTTTAAATTCTGAACTAGTCATACGCTATTGGTTCAGGCGTAAAATGGGATTCAAAGTAGGAATTGCTCATATGGCAAACGAAATGGTTACCGACAATAAATTGTATAATGGAGTAAACCGCTTTAAAATTACACCCACAATGATAGCGGTGGGCTTTACCTACTCGCCATACAGATTATAGCGCTGCCAGTCGGTTGTGCAGCTGCATGTGTTTTATTTTCTTAAACATTACCACCCATCAGGTGTTTAGTACGTGTATGAAAAAATATATCGTAGTGGGTGCATCCAGTGGTATTGGCTGGAGTATTGCACAACAGTTAACTGCTTCAGGTGCACAAGTTGTAGCGCTTTGCCGCACATCCGGCCGACTTAACGAATTGCCGGGTGTTTCGTTTCACAGCGTGGATGTGCTGGCCGATTCACCTGAATTTCCGGTTATTGATCAACCCGTTGACGGACTTGTGTATTGTCCGGGCAGTATTCTGCTAAAACCGTTTAAAGCGTTGCGAAACGAAGATTTCCTGACTGACTTTCAAATCAATGTGTTAGGCGCTATCAAAACTGTACGTCATTATTTACCTCAACTGTTGCAATCCGAAAATCCTTCTATTATTTTCTTCAGTACAGTGGCTGTTCAAATTGGTATGCCTTTTCACAGCAGTATAGCTGCAGCCAAAGGTGCACTAGAAGGTTTAACAAAAAGTTTGGCATCCGAGTTTGCACCCAAAATCAGGGTAAACGCTATTGCTCCTTCACTTACACAAACACCTTTGGCCGATAAATTAGTGAATGCTGAAGCCAAGCTGAAAGCCGCAGAAGAGCGACATCCGTTGAAGCGCATAGGCCAGCCTGATGATTTGGCAGACGCAGCGTTATTTTTGTTGAATGCACATTGGGTTACCGGCCAGATTTTGCATGTAGATGGAGGAATGAGCACACTTAAATAATCGTTAAACCAATGAAACGTATTTCACAGGCCGATATACTGGCAATGGACAACTATTACCGAACCGCTTTTGTCAATTCATTGCCCGGCATTCGTCAGGCCAACCTCATAGGAACCATCAGCAAATCGGGTATGACCAATGTTGCCGTGTTTAATTCGATTGTGCACATAGGTGCTCATCCGCCTTATATGGGTTTTATCATGCGTCCCGTTTCTGCTGAGCGACACACCTACACCAATATAAAAGAGACAGGATTTTTTACCATAAATCAGGTGAATGAAGCCATTTATACAAAGGCTCACCAAACTTCGGCACGCTACGAAGTATCTGAATTTGAAGCTACCGGACTAACACCTGTTTTTTCTGATGCCATTCAGGCTCCATACGTAGCTGAGTGTAATGTTCGAATAGGGTTAACATACAAAGAAGAATATCCAATACTGTGTAACAATACCATCCTGGTTATTGGCGAAATTTCAGAGGTATATGTGAATGAAGATGCATTAAACAGCGATGGCATCATTCAACTTCAACAAACCGGTGCTGTGGGTGCGGGTGGATTAGAAACCTACTACAGTTTAAACAAACTGATGCAGTTGGCTTACGCAAAACCGTAATGTGTTACTGTCCCAGCCATGTTTTAAATTCCGGTGCACGTTCTCTACTTACCACTACTTCTTCATCAGCTGATCCCAGTAAATCAATCTTTAGCTTACCATTGAAATAATTGTGTACGGATTTAATGGCCGTTATGGCTGCTATATACTGCCTGTTCAGCTGAAAAAAATGTTCCGGATTCAACAGTTTTATCAATTCATCCAGTGATTGATCCATCACAAATTTATTGCCCTGTTTTGTATGCATGTACACCAGCTTATCAGCAGCATGCAGGAATTGAATTTCATCAGCAGCAACAGATACTAGTCTGGTACCGGATTTTATGAGAAAACGATTTTTATAAGCCGGTGTTACCGGTTTCAATTGTTTTATGAGTTCCTGTATATTAAGTTGCTGCGAATGTTCTTGTTTTGTGAGTGAGTTGAATTTGTCAAAAGCCAGTTTAAGCTCGTTTCGATCGATGGGTTTGAGCAAATAATCAATGCTGTTTACCTTAAATGCCTTTAGTGCATATTCATCGTAAGCTGTGGTGAAAATGACCGGAAATTTTATGTCAACCCGCTTGAAAATTTCAAAACTTTGTCCGTCAGCCAGCTCAATATCCATTAATGCCAGCTCAATATCCGAATGATGTTGAATGGCTTCTACAGCAGCATCTATACTGTCGGCAGTAGCAATTATGTTCACCGTTTTGTCAAGGTCCTTCACCATTTTAACAATACGCTGCTGTGCAGGAATTTCGTCTTCTACGATTAGTAAATTCATGACTTTTCAGTATTAATTAAAGGCAGGCTCACGCTGAAAGTTGTTCCATCATCTGTTATTACCACATCCTCGTTACTTACAAATGAATAGCGGTGTACTATATTATTTAGCCCTATACCATTGCTGTCGTGCATCACATTTTTGTGCTGCAAATTATTGCTCACAACAAGTTTTTTATCCTGAATCATCACTTTAATGACCAGCGGTTTTTGTACAGAAATTGTATTGTGCTTGATGCAGTTTTCAATAAGCATTTGTAAGGATAACGTAACTACCGAGCGTGAAAGGTATTCGTCCGGTATGTCAATAATCACTTTTAGATTGTCTCCAAAACGGATTTGATTTAGGTAAACGTACGATTGTATAAACTCCAGTTCTTCCCTGAGGCTCACCAGCTGTTTGTCTTTTTGCGTTAGTACATACCGATACACGTTAGATAGTTTTTGGACAAACTCAGTAGCTTGTGACGGTTGTTCTTCTATTAAGCTGGTAAGCGTATTGAGCGAGTTAAACAGAAAATGAGGATTAATCTGATTTTTCAACGTTTCGAATTCAGCCGATAAGCTTTCTAGTTTCAACTCCTCCGCTTCTTTCACACTTTGGCGCCAGAACTGAAAGAATTCGATGGCTGAGAATACAGCATTTACAAGTAGTGTGATGATAACAGTAGTTGCTAAATAACTCACATTTTCACTTGATGATAAATTGCATGGCTCGCCAAAAATTAACGGATAAATGTATAAGCTAAACGAGTAGTAAATGATCACAGGCCACAGCAATGCAATGAATAAACTCAAGAACAGTTTACTTCTGATATTGCCGTGCCAAGGCATATGCTGATTTATTTTATCAACCATCAACACATTGCCGTTCCATATACATGCTATCTGCAGAAAGGTATAGATATACATCTGCCACCATCCCAAATCAAACCATTCAAAGTCGCCTTTGGCTACATTCAGCGATACAAAGGCAAACGTAAGCACTGCAATGATGGAGTGCCTGATTGCCACATCAGTTACGTTACTGAATTTTGATGTACCGCTGAATCCTGCCATTAGCCAAGTTTAATCATTAAAACGTAAACTTAAACATAGGTACCGGGAAAAATCCTTGCTGGTACTCATTAGATAAGGTATTCGTTTTGGCATTGTAACCCTGAGCAAAAATATTCTGGTGATTGGTTACGTTTAGTAAATCAACAGCAAACTCAAGCGAGCTTCTGCTGAAGTCTTTGCGGTAGCCAATTTTCACATCAGCCCTGAAATAGTCACTTTGTTTTTCGCTGAAAGCTCTACTCTGATCGTATATTGCTCTGCCTGCTAATTTTGATTTTTCAACATCGATAGGAGTAAAATAACGCCCGCCTACCCAGGTGGTTTTAAGATTTACAAATAAGATACTTCCCGATTTGCCTACTTTAAATTCTTTGCCGGCCAGTGCATTTGCAGCATATTGTGTATTGAATGCAGTATTGCGTTCTACACCATCACTGCCTTTGTATTTGCTTTCGAACAAAGAACCCGTAATCAGAAAATAAAATCCTTTATCAAAGAAACGTTCAAGTGTAAACTCAGCACCGTAATTGGTTCCTGTACCTTTATTCACCAGGTTGCTTTCATCACTGGGTACAAAATCAGCTCCTATATTGAGCATAGAAAACGAAGATGGAAATGCGTGTACTGGTGCACGGTCAATAACCTGATAATATGTTTCTACTTTGAACTTCATTAACGATGTCAGGTTGTTTTCATAACCTACTACATAATGGTGGCTACGTGTAAACTGTACCTTGCGGTTGGTTTCTTCGCCTGCAGCGTTGCGCACAAATATATTGTACACAGGCATGGCTTGATGGTGCATGCCGTATCCGGCATTTATACTCGATTTTTCACTAATGGCCCACCGCAGTCCGGCACGTGGTTCTGCAACAAATTGCTCGTTTACATTCAGGTGTTGTGCATGTACTCCGGCATTCAATGTTAGGCGATTTGTAATGCGGTATTTCAGCTGCATATAAGCCTGTACCAAATTCATGTTGCCTTTGCGGTTTACACGCACGGTGTCGGTTTTGGTTTCGTTGTAATAATCCCTATTCAGATAATCAAATGTGCTGTAATCGTTGGTCACGCCAAAATACAACGAACGTTTGGCATCAAACTTATGGGTCATGTTAAGTACGGCTGAATATTTATTGTCGGTGAATTCGCCTTTGCCCGTTAGCACTACTTCTTTCGAAGGCTGCAAGATGCGTTCAGTGGTAAAACGGCTGTGAATTTGACTGCCACCAACTGTCAGTTTGGCCCATGTTTTTGGCGACAGTGATTTTTCGTAGGCAGCACCTACAACTGCAGTGTGGTAACGCGGACGTGTGTTTTCATCGGGCGAACCGTAGTAGTCAATTTCTGTGGTGTCTACCTCACTTCCTAAAAGGTCGATGGAACTGAACCCGCCCATGCCGAACACAGTAATTTTGCCTTTGCCTTTGGTGGGTACTGTTACCTTAAAATTTAAATCCTGATACAACGGTGTGGCTGCACCTGTTCCGGGGTTAATGCCTATATTTTTCATCAACCCGAGTGTTGAATACCGGTAGTTAAAAATATAGGATGCTTTGCTGTTTTTGCTGAATGGGCCTTCTGCTCCTACCTCAAATCCATTAAATCCAACCTGACCTAAAAACTCACGTTTTTCGTTGTTTCCCTCGCGCAGTAAGAGATCAAATACTCCTCCATTGGCATTGCCATATTGGGCAGGAAATGCGCTGGTGAAAAAATCCGATTTGCCGATATTGTTGCTGTTCAGCATACTCACCGGTCCACCTGTATTGAATCCTGCTCCGAAGTGATTGGGATTGGGAATGTTCAGCCCTTCCATTTGCCAAAGCATGGCATTGGGCGAATTGCCTCGCACCACTATATCATTTCTGCTGTCGTTACCGGCTACTACTCCCGCAAAGTTGGCTGCCATGCGGCTTGGATCGCCCAGTGCACCGGCAAATTTGTTGGTTTCGCCCGGATTAAATGAACGCGAACTAACGGTGGCTACTTCATTGTTGGTTACTGTTCGGTCTTTTTTACGGTCGTAGCTAATAACCACTTCATTCATTTTTTGCAGTGCTTCATTCATGGTCAAACTAAGTACTACTTCTTTTCCAGCTGTTACCATAATGTCGGGTACAGTAAATGTTTCATATCCTATATAGGATATTTTAAGTGAGATACGTCCTACAGGAACCTGTGATATTTTAAATTCACCGTTTTCATCGGTGCTGGCTCCTTTGGTGGGCATACTCACCAATACTACATTGGCTCCGATAAGTGGTTGTTTGCTTTCGGCATCACGCAATATGCCACGCACGGTTTGGGTTTTGCCGTTCTGGCCTGGCTGTGCGAAGGTGCTCAGCGCTGTTAATAGCGCTATGCCAGTTATCATACATTTAAATAGGTTATTCATATGTGTTTGCATTTATGGATACAAAGGAGCATTGAAACTGAAAGTTACTGAACCTTTCGCTGATGCAATGCACAATAGTACGACTGAAATGTAATTTTTAACGGATGAAACGATTGCTGTGAATGACCGTGTGAATATAAAGTTACTCAATTAAAAATACATTAGGTTTGCAACTGTATGAATACAACCCAACGATTTGTATCCCTGCATGCTTTTTTTGCTTTTGAGTACCCTGCACACTGGACCAACGAAGTTGACGAAGCTGGGCATTATATTTTCAGCGATCCAAATGGTGGTGCCGGTGTGTTGCGCATCATTACCCTGCCAAACGAATTTGAAGGAGCGGATGCCGCTGTAAAAATGTATGAGGCCATCGTGCAACAAAATGAAAGTTTTAACCCAACACTAATGGCTGCAGGCGAAAACCGGTTCATCCATTTCACCAAAATACATGAGGTGGGCGGTGCACCATTCACTGTTCAGTATTGGGTAACCGTGCGTGAAGATAAAGTGGTATTATTTACTTACACGATACAAACTGCCATGCGCGATATGCCTAAACCAATTGAAGAAAAAAATGCCATTGAACACATGATTGTATCGTTTCAATTTTTGCATAACCACGCCCATCATGGATAATAGTGAAATAGTACATGCAGCCATACAATCGTATTGCGATAACCACACTTCGCCCGAAAGTGAAACATTGAAAAAACTGAACCGCGATACGCATGCCAACGTATTGCAACCGCGCATGCTCAGCGGACATTTTCAAGGGCGATTGCTCAGCATGATAAGCCACATGATACAGCCAAACCGAATACTCGAAATTGGCACGTATACCGGTTACTCAGCGTTATGTCTGGCCGAAGGACTTGCCCCGAATGGAAAACTGATTACCATTGATGTAAATGCCGAGCGTGAAGAAATGGTAAATGCCTACATTGCAGCGGCTGGATTTAAAGACCGCATTCAACATATTATTGGTGATGCATATACGATCATCAAATCACTGCCACACACGTACGATTTGGTTTTTATCGATGCCGATAAAAAAAATTATGAACGCTACTACGACCTTTTAATTGATCGCATTCCATCGGGAGGATACCTGTTGCTGGATAATGTACTGTGGAGCGGAAAAGTGATTGATGAGAAAGAAATGATAAAAGATGCTGACGCGCGTTTACTCGATACGCTCAACAAAAAAATTCAGTCAGACCCACGTGTAGAAAATATCTTGTTGCCTGTAAGAGATGGATTAATGCTGGTGCGGAAGCTATAGCGCCACTTTAGTCTGTTCCTGCTGCGCCAGTTGTTCGCGGTAAAATTGCAGCACACCCGATTTGGAAATCATGCCGCTGTACTTACCGTTTTCCTCAACCGGAATATGCCATATGGCAAATTTTTCAAATAGCTTTATGACTTCATCCAGCGAAGTATTCTGATCAACACGTACCGGAGGAATGGTCATAAGCTCAGCAATAGAAGTTGTGCGGTATAAGTTCGTTTTAAACATCACCTCACGTATTTCATCCATCAGCACAATACCTTGTAATTCGTTATTTTCATTTATAACAGGAAATATATTTCTGCGGCAATGTGCGATGGCATCTACCAAATCGTACAAGGTTTGGTCGGTTTTCAGTGTAATAAAATCCTTTTCCACCACGGCTCGTATACTAACCAGCTGCAATCCGTTATCTTCGTTTAGCAACATCCCGCGTTCTACCAGTGTTTTTTTGTAAATGGAATTGGGTTCAAAATAGCGGGTAATAAAATACGATCCGGCAGATACCATCATTAGCGGGACAAAAAGAGTATAGCCACCGGTAATTTCAGCAATTAAAAATATTCCGGTCAGCGGAGCATGCAGCACCCCGCTTATAACTCCGCCCATAGCCACTGCCACAAAGTTTCCGGTATTTAATTCCACTATTCCGGTTGTGTTTATAAGTGTAGCAAATACAAAACCCAGCATGGCACCTGTAAACAGTGAAGGCCCAAAAATGCCTCCATTGCCACCCGAACCAATGGTAACAGCCGAGGCAATTACTTTTACAAATACAATGGTTATGGCAAAGCCCAACAGAAACCACATGTTGCTATTGTACCTGTAAAATAAACTACGATCGAGCAGCGATACATAGTCACCGGCCAATAACTTGTTCACTACTCCGTATCCTTCGCCATACAAAGGAGGAAAAATAAACAACAATAAACCGATGATTAACCCTCCGGCAATGGCTTTGTGATAGGGTTGCTTGCGTTGATTAAATACAGATTCGATGCGCAGCGAGGTGCGAATCATATACGCAGATACCAGTCCGCATAGCGCACTAAGCAACACATAAAAAGGTATGGCGTGCAACGACCACTCATTGAGTTGCAGCGAAAAAATATGGGAGCCTCCAAACAATCGAGAAACTACAGCTCCGGTGGCTGATGCAATCAATAAGGGAATAAATGCAGGAATCGTTACTTCACTCAACAATACTTCGAAAGCAAAAATAACTCCGGCTATCGGGCTGTTAAATATAGCTGCAATACCGGCTGCTGCTCCACTGGCCAATAACAATGTTCGGTGCTGACGGTCCATCAGTAAATCTTTGGCAGTATTTGAACCAATGGATGATCCGGTAACGGCAATGGGAGCCTCAAGACCTACCGAGCCTCCCAAACCCACAGTTAACGCGGATGTAAGTATGTGGGTAAACGATTTATGTTTTTCGACATTGGCATTGTTACGCGATATGGAATAAATAATACTGCTTAGGCCTTTATCAAATTTTTGACTTTTAAACAGCAATCGGATAACGAATACACACAACACTATACCTACAAGCGGAGTAGCGAGGTACAGGTAATTTTCATAGCGAATATTAAAACCGCTCTCCATAAAATGCTGCAGGTAATGCACGCAGGTACGCAATACGACTGCTGCCAGTCCGCTGAGCAGGCCCACCCACATGGCGGCAATCATCAGAAAATTTTTGTCGTTTATATACAAGTGACGCTTACGTGCCACGTTGTTTACGGCTATTTTCAGGTATATGCGCCAGCTTTTCAGCATTACTTATGCATTAGGGTTCGCTATACTCAAGCCGAACCCCGGCTGATAATACATGAAGCAGCGTATCGTCACGCATGTTTTGCTCCAGTTCGAACCGATAGAAACCCGGCTGGGTAAGTCGGAAGTTTTTAATAACAGGCAACTGATAGTCGTACAAATCACCAAGGCCCGAACCTAAAAATTTACCGGCCTGATTAGTCAGCCTAAATTCAACTCTGCGTTTATCCGTTTTGTTTTCGGGGTTAGTGGTGTGCAGCCATAAAAAGATATTGCTGTACTTGTAATCAGCACCCACACGCAAATTCACATACAGGTTATACATACGCTGTGTATCTGTCACCTGCACATCAAAGGGCAATTTGTTTTCGTACTGCCACTTACCCTGTTCTATGGTTTTGCTGTTGTCATACACACGCTGAGGGTCGCATGCTGAAAGCAGGAACACAAATACTATGAAGAGGGAAAGTCTCATGCTTCGTTTCGGGGTTTGTTATTCTGGTTACGTGGCTTATTTCCCCCGCGGTTTTTGTTTCGCTTATTTTTTGATTTTTTGTTTCGTGCATCCAACCTATTCAGATCTTCCGTGCCCATATCGTTTTTAAATTCAAGCTCAACTTCTTTTTTCACCTGTTTCGCTTCACGCACTACTTCTGGTCTTTCACCTCGTTTATTGGCCTCCATCAGTTCACGCACTTCATGTGTTTTCAGTCCCAGCCATTCACCACCTATCTCATTCATGGGTACAAACCACATCATGCGTTTAAGAATATCGGTTTTCATCTGCTTGTAAAGTCCGTTGCTCAATTCCAGTTTTATATTGTCTTGCTCCGGAAAATCTTTTAGCGCTTCCAGGTAGGTATCCAACTCAAAGTTCAGGCAGCACTTCAGTTTGCCGCATTGCCCTGAAAGTTTCAGCTGATTGATGGATAAATTCTGATAGCGTGCGGCACTGGTTTGCACTACTTTAAAATCAGTGAGCCAGGTTGAGCAACACAGTTCGCGACCACACGAACCAATGGCTCCCAATCTTCCAGCTTCTTGCCTGTATCCGATTTGACGCATTTCAATACGCACCTTGAATGAGTCGGCAAGCCGTTTAATCAGTTCCCGAAAATCAACCCGTTCTTCTGCAGTGTAATAAAACGTTGCTTTTCTTCGGTCGCCTTGGTACTCCACATCGCTCAACTTCATTTTAAGTCCCAGTTCCATAGCTATACTGCGTGCTTTGTACATAGTAGGTACTTCCAGTTCTTTATTTTCGCGGTGTCGGGCCATGTCGGTGTCATTGGCCTTTCGTACTATTTTACGAATCTGGTCGCTGTCGGGTTCCAGTCCTGCTTTTTTTAGCTGAAGTTTTACCAGTTCGCCTTTTAAGCCAACTTTGCCAATGTCGTAGCCATTTTCCAACTCCACCACCACATACTCGTTATTCGTTATGTCCAGGTTGTGTACGTTTCGGTAATACTCCTTTCGTGTGCCTTTAAAACGTATTTCTACTACATCAAAAGGCTTCATATAGGCAGGCATATCCATTATGCCCAGCCAGTCATACGTATTTAATTTATTGCATCCACCGCTGCTGCACCCTCCTCCGCACCCTCCGGTGCTGCATCCTCCTGTTCCGCATCCCATCTTGTATATATTTTATGTTAAGTGTTGATAGTGATTAAATTAGTGCGTGGTTTGTTGAACCATGCGCCTGCTAATATAAAAAGAAAGCTGATAAAATGCTGTACGCATATCGGCATTGCGTTCAATGGCAAAGGCCAGTTTATTCAATGCCGCATTGATATCAAATACCGATTTTTCGTTGAACATACGCGAGAATTTATGAATAAATTGGGTTTCCTGTTCACTTAGCTTGATCATTTGCTGATGTGCGTGGCTGCTTAGCATTACAGCACGCATCATATGCAGGCTATAGTGAACAAAGCTTTTTATAAACTCTTTTCCGGTTCCGGTAATTTCGCCTACGCTTTTTTCAATTTTTTGCATGTCGCGGAAATAGCACGCACGCATCCAATCGGCAAACAGTTCATTGTAGTTTCCCCGCCCTTCGGCTGCCAGCTGCAAGGCAGCGGACAGATTGCCTTCTGCAACCCGAGCAATGGGTTCAGCTATATGCTGAGGCAATTCCAGGCGTTTCATCAGTTCGTGTGCAATTAGCTCATCGGGCAATCGCGGAATTTTCACCAGTTGCGTACGCGATAAAATAGTTGCCAGCAGTTTGTCAGCATCATGCGCTACCAGAAGTATTAAGGTATTAGCCGGTGGTTCTTCCAGCAACTTCAGCAAAATATTCCCTTCATATCCCATGTATTCAGGCAGCCATACAATGACTGTTTTGTAGGGTGCTGAAAATGCTTTCAATCCAATTTTACGAACAATATCACGACACTCTTCGGCTGTAATATTGCCTTGCTTTTTCCCTTCATCGTCCAGTGCAAGTAGCCAGTCAAGCTCGGTCAGATAAGGATTTTCACAAAAGGCTTTACGCCATTGATCAATAAACTCATTGCTGGTTTTTTTCTTTTCAACGTTTATGGTTGGAAAGGTAAAATGCAAATCGGGATGCACAAGTTTGCTGTGTTGCATACAACTGGTGCAGGTGCCGCAGCTGTCTTCATCGGTTTTATTCGGGCAATTGATGTACTGTGCATAGGCCAATGCAAGAGCCAGGCTGCCGCTGCCTTCAGTACCTAAAAACAGTTGTGCATGGCTGATGCGGTTGTTTTTTACCGTTTGTATCAGCTTTTGTTTAATGCGATCTTGTCCTACAACTTCGTTGAATTGCATAGTGCTAAATTAATACATGCACACCTTGCCTGCATCAAATGTGCAAAAAAATAAATGCTGCAGAATTTACATACTCAACCCGGTAGCGGTAATGGTTGAGCGCTCCTGATAATTGTCGTAATCGGTATTTATTTCCCACAAATTGTGCGTAGTGGCATTCACAATATTATCGGCTGCCAATAAGCCCATTAAAATACTATGGTCCTGATTATTGTACTTAAACGCCCCATAGCGACCAATCACGCTCAGTCCTTTAATGCCTGTCAGGTAATCTTCAATCTGTTTCAGTCGCTCTTTGTACCCACGGTCGTATACGGGATAACAACGTTGGATGCGGTGAACATGACCTGCAATCACAGGTTTGCCCTTGTTTAATCCGGTTTTGTTCAATTCGACTTTGGCCAATTCAATCAGTTTTTCATCGGTCTCGCTCCACATAGCATCGTTATCGTAACACCAGTATTCCAAGACAACCGCAGTGGTTTCAGCACCGTTCAAAATCTCAGGTACCCAGTTGCGGAAATTGGTAATTCGGCCCATTTGTAAATCAGTCGAGTGAACATACAACCAGTTATCGGGGAATAAATCTTTGCCATCTACATTCAAATAAACCAAAATGGTATTTCTAAATTTTAGCGTATTGGCTAAATCTATAATAGACTGAGGTACGCCTGGCAGTTGTTTAACCATAACTGTAAACGGCATAGATGAAACCACATGATCGTACTGCACTACTTCACCAGTTATCAACTCAATGGCGTTTACTACTTCACCTTCTTTCAGCACCCGTTTTACCGGTGTATTCACCAGTACTTTACCTCCGTGAGCGTTAATGTACGTTTGCATGCGCTCATAAATCATTCCTGTACCATGTATAGGGTAAGCAAACTGATCAACCAGAGTTTTGTGTTTCTTTCCACCAAGATTCAATGCGTTTTTAATCGCTTCGCCCAGCGAAAACTTTTTTATTCGTTGTGCGGCAAAATCAGCATCCAGCTCTTTGCAACTGATGCCCCATAGTTTTTCTGAGTAGGTTTTAAAAAATATACCAAACAGCTTTTTACCAAAGC
>Ga0315902_10008033_pt1 | contig 14331 bp, 14 predicted proteins | sample LakEriMetagenome_9_FD_203523 | JGI IMG/M metagenome (GOLD analysis project Ga0315902, IMG submission 203523) | Freshwater fungal communities from buoy surface, Lake Erie, Ohio, United States - Buoy 12 MA117 | ecosystem: Environmental > Aquatic > Freshwater > Lake > Lake biofilm | place: USA... | reverse complement strand
CATCCCGATCGGCGGGGCGGACATGCCGGTCGTCGTGTCGATGCTCAACTCGTATTCGGGCTGGGCCGCAGCGGCGCTGGGCTTCACGCTGGAGAACAACGCGCTGATCATCACCGGATCGCTGGTGGGATCGTCGGGCGCGATCCTGTCCTACATCATGTGCAAGGCGATGAACCGCAGCTTCATCTCCGTCATCCTCGGCGGCTTCGGCGGCGAGACGGCGGCGGCCGCTGCGGGCGGCGGACCGGCCAAGCCGGTGAAGATCGGCTCGGCGGACGATGCGGCCTTCATCATGAAGAACGCATCCAAGGTCATCATCGTGCCGGGCTATGGCATGGCCGTGGCGCAGGCGCAGCACGCGCTGAAGGAGATGGCCGAAAAGCTGAAAGCGGAAGGCGTCGAGATCACCTACGCCATCCACCCCGTGGCCGGCCGGATGCCGGGGCACATGAACGTGCTGCTGGCCGAGGCTCAGGTGCCCTATGACGAAGTGCACGAGCTGGAGGATATCAACTCGTCCTTTGCGCAGGCGGACGTGGCCTTCGTCATCGGCGCCAATGACGTGACCAACCCGGACGCCGAGACAAACACGGCGAGCCCGATCTACGGCATGCCGGTTCTGAAAGTGTGGAACGCCAAGACGGTGTTCTTCATCAAGCGATCGCTCGCCAGCGGCTACGCCGGCGTCGAGAACCCCCTCTTCTTCCGCGAGAACACGATGATGCTTCTCGGCGACGCCAAGAAGATGACGGAAGAGATCGTGAAGGGCATCTAGGCTCCGCCTTCGTCCAATCGGCAAAAAGCCTACAGGGCCTGTCGGCGCGGCCTGACCTCGCGCGTCCTATGGACGTAGCAGGGAGAAAGGCATGTCGGAACAAGCAAAAGCATCAGGCGCGAGGATCGCCATCGCTGGCTGGGTGGTCAGCGGGCTGGTTGGGGCGTTTCTAGCCATGTCGGCGAGCTTCAAGTTCTTCATGCCGGACGTCGTGCGCGAGACGATGGGCGGGCTGGGGTGGCCGGCTCATCATGATCTCATGATCGGAATCATCGAGACGGTTTGCGTCGTCCTTTATCTTGCGCCGCAGACGGCAGTGCTCGGGGCGGTCCTGGAGACGGCGCTGCTGGGAGGGGCGATCGCGACGAATGTACGGGTCGACAATCCACTGTTCAGCCATGAGCTATTCGGCGTCTATCTTGGCGGGCTGGTCTGGCTCGGGCTGTGGCTGCGCGATCCGCGGGTGCGTGCGTTGCTGCCTTTGCCGGGCTGATGGTGTTACCCGGCTGGCGCGGTGTACACTCCACCGAAACGGGCGGGAGAAGCACATGGGCATTCTTGTCGACAACATCCAGTGGGTGCTGCTCGCGGCTGGGTTGCTGACCTTCAGCATGATCCAGGCAACGATTGCGCCACGGGCGACGGTGCGGACGTATTTTGGAGAGGCGCCGGACAGTCCGCAGTTCGACCTTGTCGTGCGGAACTGGGGGATGCTGATCACAGCGGCGGGCGCGCTGCTGATCTGGGCGTCGTTCGCGCCTGATGTTCGGCTGGCTGCGATAGCGCTGGCGATCGTCACCAAGACAGCGTTCATCGCGTTGATGCTGGGGTCTGGCGTGATGAAGCGACAGGCCTGGGTGGCGCTTGTCGTGGACACGATCATGATCGTGCTGTTCGCGGCTTATCTGCTCGCGACGTCGGGACAGGCGGCATAGATGGGGCTGTACGCGAATTTCATTGCACCCTGGCTTGTGGACTGCGCATGCGGGACCAAGCCGATCGCATATCAGCGCCGCAAGATCATTCCGCGCGCGACCGGCGTTGTGCTGGAGATTGGCGCGGGCGGCGGGCGGAATTTCGCGCTGTATGATCGCGAGAAGGTGGAGCGCTTGATCGCGCTCGAGCCTGACGCAGCCATGGTGAAGCGCGGCAGGGCGCGGGCGCCGGAGGGACTGCCTCTGGAATGGCTGCAGCGCGGCGCGGAGAATGCTGGCGTTGCGGACGGATCGGTGGACACGATCGTGACGACGTACACGCTGTGCACGATTCCGGATGCGGTGGGCGCTCTGGCGGCGCTGAAGCGCACGCTGAAGCCGGATGGGCGGCTGCTGTTCTGCGAACATGGGCTGGCGCCGGATGCGGACGTGACGAAGTGGCAGAGGCGGATCGAACCGGTGTGGCGGCCGATTGCGGGCGGATGCCATCTGACCCGCGACGTCGAAGCAATGATCGCCGCGGCGGGCTGGCGGATCGATCAGGCTGAACGGATGTACCTGCCAGGAACGCCGCGTTTTGCAGGGTACAATGTGTGGGGCTCGGCGCGGCCGGGCTGAGCGCAGATTGCAGGCGCCCGGTTTCTGAGCGCCTGCGGATTCGGCAATCGGCGCCCCGCGAAGATGCAAGCAGCAGCCTTGAAGGCCTGATTTCGGGGTCCGGGAGCGTTTGCCGTTGCGACTCGCAGGCGAATGCGCGCCGATAGTCATGACGCACATGTGGGGCTCCCCGGCATTCCGCCCCCTGCCCGTGCGCCTCGCGCAGGACGGCGCGCTGCTGGAGGACGCTAACTTGAGACACCCCGACACGATTTCCGAAACGCCCGCGCCGAAGGTTGCGGAGCCAACAGCTACCTCCCGTCGTGCGCTGCTGCGCGGGCTGGGCATGGCGAGTGTGGGGGCGGCCGCACTTGCGGCTGGCTGCTCCAAGACAGAGGCCGTTGCTGCGCCGACGCCGGCGCCGGCGCCGGTTGCGCCGACCGTCGACAAGTCGATGGCGATCATGGGCGCGAACGAGAGCCCGTTCGGCCCCTCAAAGAAGGCCGTGGCCGCGATGATCGAGAAAGCCGCCATGACGGCGCGCTATGCCGATGGCGAGGGCGAGGAACTGAAAGCGCAGATCGCGAAGATCGAGGGCGTGGCGCCCGATCAGGTCTTCCTCGCGAACGGATCGGCGCCGATCCTCTCGGCCTTCGGCGAGATGACCTCGATGAAGGGCAAGGGCCAGCTGGTCACCTCGGAAGCGACCTATGAGGGCGTGCCGCGCACGGTGAAGCAATACGAAGCTGAGTTGATCATGACGCCGCTGACGGCGGATTTCCGGATCGACCTCGATGCGATGCTGAAGAAGGTGTCGTCCAAGACGACTGCCACCTACGTCTGCAACCCGAACAATCCGACCGGCAACATGGTCGACCCGGTGAAGCTGAAGGCGTTCGCCATCGAAGCGTCGAAGACGGCGCCGTGCTTCATCGACGAAGCCTATCTCCACCTGTGCGACGACTACGACGCCAACGTAATGACCGGGCTGATTCGGGAGGGCCATAACGTGGTGATCTGCCGGACCTTCTCGAAGATCTACGGCATGGCCGGGCAACGACTTGGCTATGGCATTGCCCAACCGGAGCTTGCGCGAACAATCGCGATGACGACGCGCGGCGGCGGCATCAACCATGCCGGCATCGTCGCGGCGATGGCGAGCATCGCGGACGCGGACTTCGTGCCGACCATGCGGCCGAAGTTCAAGGCGGGGCGCGAGCGGCTGTTCAAGATCGCCAAGGACCTCGGGCGGCCGATCGCCGCCGATCCGCAGGCGAGCTTCGTGTTCTTCGATGTCGGCATGCCGCACAAGGATTTCGCGGACAAGATGAAGGCGGAAGGCGTGCGGGTCGTTGGCCGGACATGGCCGGGCTTCGACACCTGGACGCGCATCTGCGTGGGCGAAGACTGGGAGATGGACCGCTGCGAGGCGGCGCTCAAGAAAGTCCTGGCCTGATCTTTTCTTCCCCGAGACGACTTGAGGCGGCGGGCGCAGGCTCGCCGCCTTTTGCTTTTCGCGGGGAGCAGCTATTTGGCGCAGCGCTTGAAGTCGAAGACATCCCACGGTTCTTCGCCGGGGCTGGTGACGACATCGGAGTAGCGGATCTTGCGGCCGAGGTCTGTCATGAGGATGCGCTCGGGAGCGTTCTCGCCCTCTCCAGGCATGAAGTCCGGCTCGCCCTTGTTGAGTGCGTAGACGACGCCCTCCCATTGCAGGCATGCGTCGTGCTGCTCATCCGAGAGCGGTTCGTCATCGGCGGTTGGGGACGGGCAGCCGTAGTAGACGCGGCCGACGTCGCGGCTCGTGCCCATGTTGGAGCCGATCGCGCCCCAGAGCTTGCGGCCGTCGGGCATTACAAGATCGAAGACGGCGTCCGTCATGCCGCTGAACTCCCACGGCTTGCCCTTGTGGAAGCGCAGCTCGTAGCCATTGTCGCGCTCGGCATAGACGGCGTTCTCGACCTTGCAGGCGGTCTGCGCCTTTGCCACTTGCGTGCAGGCAGCAGGAGCAGTCGCCGCAAGGAGGGCGACGGCAAGGACAAGGCGCATGGAATTCCCCGGAATGCAGATACGCATGTATTGACGCAGATCAGCGGGCGATTCCAGCGACAGTTGCAGGCGCAAGGCGCGCTTCAGCCAGCGCGAAGCTGGGACAGCAGGGAGCGCGCGTCGTCGATCAGGGCGCTCAGCTGTTCGCGGTCGACCCCGGACTGCGGGAAATCGACGACATTGCTGGCGCTGCGGCCGGACGGCTCAAGCGTGTCCAGTTGATGCCGATAGCGGGCGATGCTGGCTTTCAGGAACTGTATGGCGTCGGCTCGGGTCGGGCTCATGGGAGGTCGTCCGTTCTCTGACGGTCGTGGCGGGGAGTTTGCGCTGGCAGCCTGAATTGTCCGGGACCCACCTTTCCGGCAGGCGTGGTTAATCGATTCCGCGGCCACAGGCGAAGGAGGGATCGTCGGCGCGATGAGGATTTTTTCGCGACTGGCGCAAAAGGCGGCGCTGACAGTCGGGGAAACGCCGATCCGGCGGGCGCCGGGGCGGCTGGCGGGGGCGCTGGCCTTCGGGGGGTATCGATTGTATAGGCCCGCCCCATGGCCACTACCCTCACCCAACCCAAGGTCGGTATCGTTTCGCTCGGCTGCCCCAAGGCGCTGGTCGACTCCGAGCGGATCATCACGCGCCTGCGGGCCGAGGGCTACCAGATTGCGGCTGATTACAAGGGCGCGGACCTGGTGCTGGTGAATACGTGCGGGTTCCTGGACTCGGCGCGCGCAGAGAGCCTCGACGCCATCGGCGAGGCGATCAACGAGAACGGCAAGGTGATCGTGACCGGCTGCCTTGGCGCGGAAGCCAATGTGATCACGGAGCGGCATCCCGGCGTGCTGGCAGTTACGGGGCCGCACCAGTACGAGCAGGTTATGACGGCGGTACATACGCACCTGCCTGCGCCGGACCATCCGTTCGTGTCGCTGGTGCCGGAAAGCGGCGTTCGGCTGACGCCGCGCCACTACGCCTACCTGAAGATTTCAGAGGGCTGCAACAATCGCTGCTCGTTCTGCATCATCCCGAGCCTGCGGGGCGACCTTGCCTCGCGCCGGATCGATGCGGTGCTGCGCGAGGCGGAGCAGCTGACAAAGGCGGGGGTCAAGGAGATTCTCGTCATCAGCCAGGACACGTCGGCCTATGGGCTGGATGTGAAGTACGCGCCTTACAAATGGCGCGACAAGGAACGGCAGACGCGGTTCAAGGATCTGTGCGAGGGGCTGGGCGAGCTGCAGCGCGAGAGCGGCCTGTGGGTGCGTTTGCACTATGTCTATCCGTATCCGCATGTCGACGACGTGATGCCGATGATGGCGGACGGGCGGATCCTTCCGTATCTCGACATTCCCTTCCAGCATTCCAGCCCGAGCGTGCTGAAGCAGATGCGCCGGCCGGCAAATATCGACCGTACGGCGGAGCGGATCGCGAAGTGGCGGTCGGAGGTTCCGGAGCTGGTGCTGCGCTCGTCCTTCATCGTCGGCTTCCCTGGCGAGACCGAGGAAGATTTCGAGCACCTGCTTGGCTGGATGAAGGAGACGCGGATCGAGCGCGCGGGCTGCTTCAAGTATGAGAACGTCACGGGCGCGACCTCTGCCGCCCTGCCCGGCCATGTGCCGGAAGAAGTTAAGGAAGAACGCTGGCATCGCTTCATGCAGGTGCAGAGCGAGATCGCGGATACACGCGCACAGGCGATGGTGGGCCAGACGATCGAAGTGATCATCGATGAGATCGACGAAGATGGCGCGGTCGGCCGCTCGAAGGCGGATGCACCGGAGATCGACGGGTCGGTGTTCATCGCGGATGCGGCGGGGCTGAAACAGGGCGACGTCGTGAAGGCGAAGGTGCACGCCGGCGAACAGGTCGATCTGTGGGCCGAGGTCGTGCGGTAGATCTCGCGCGCGAACGTTATTGTTTTTCGATATGAACTAAGTTATTGGTTTGTGCGTGGCCGCCTGGGTCAGAGGCGCAAACGCCCGGCGCTGTGCGGCTATGAAAAAAAACAATTCAGATAACAAGGGCAGACTCATGCACCGCATCCTGATCGTTCTCCCCGCCATCCTCGCCTTCCCGCTCGCCGGCTGCGTCGCCGGCTCGGCGACGGGCCAGACCTATGCCGAATCCCAGCGCCACTCCTACGCGAACTTCGACAAGGTCGATGTGTCGGCGGGTATCGAGACCGTGGTGCGGCAGGGTCCATTCGATGTGACTGCGGAGGCGATGAAGGGCGAGAGCTTCGACAACCTGATCGTCGAGGTGAAGGGCGACACGCTGCGGATCAGCCGCAAGTCGTCGATCATGAACTGGAGCGGAGAGCAGTATCGCGTGACCGTTTCCGCGCCGGCCTATTCCGCGCTTGGAGCGTCGTCGGGGTCGCGCCTCGAGGGCGCGAACCTCACGCTGAAGGATCTGAGCGTGGAGGTTTCTTCCGGCGCGAGCATGGAGCTGGGCGGCGCGTGCAATGCGCTCAATCTGGAGATTTCGTCTGGCGCGAATTTCGATGGCGAAGACCTGCGGTGTGCAACGGCAATGGTGGAGGCGTCCTCAGGCGCCAGCGTGGATGCGTTCGCCTCGCAGCTGGCGGATGGCGAGGCGTCTTCGGGCGCGAATGTGACGTTCCACGGCCAGCCGAAACAGGTGCGCGAGGATACGTCCAGTGGCGGCTCGGTTCGGGCGCGCTGATCTGAACTCCAGACAAGCTCATCCCGCTCCGATGGGGACCGGAGCGGGATCCAGGGTGGCATTCGCCTCTTGTTTTGTAGATCGGGCGATCGGCCGGGCTGAGTGGTCCTGGGCCCCGCTACGCTGGCGGGACGAGCCTCCTGAGGCCTCTAACCCTTGGAGCTAGCGCCCCACGGGGTTGAGGATCATCACGCGCGCCTGGCGCGGAATGCCGAGTTCGGCGAATGACCAGGTCATGCGGCGTCCTTCGGGGACAAGCGCCTTGCAGTTGTCCTGACGCTCGCGGCGGAAGCCGACGTCGAATTCGTCGTCACCACGGTCGCGGACGACGAAGTCGAAGTCGCCCTTCTCGGTGCAGCCGTTGGAGCGGGCGATGATGGTGATTTCCGGATCGCGTCCGCTGACCTCCGCGCCGTAGAGATAACCGAAGTCGCCGCGGGCGCCCCATTCGGATTCGCGGACGTCGGCGTCGACGATTACGCAGCCGGAGAGCATCGCCGCGGCGATTCCGGATACTGCGATGTAGCCAAGTTTGTGCATGTCCTGCCCCTGTTTATCTGTCCTGGGGGTATTATCGATAATCGATGTGAACCCGCGATGAACGAAGCGTTGGCATGCGAGCGCCGACGACGCGATTTTCGTCTGTCCACGGACGGTTGTTGAGGGCGTGTTTCTGCCTGGCGCAGAGCGACCGAGAGTTCATCCGGGACCGCAATAGGCGCGTCACTTCGGCGCAACCGACGCTACCCGCCGACAAGCCCAACGATAGAGGGGTTAACTCTTTCCGCGTGCGGAAAGGAGTGCTTGACCGAGAGGCCAAGCGTTGATGAAAGAGCCGCTCCTTGGCCCGTCCCCCAACCCTGGGCCAGGGATGGGAAGGGGCGCCGGGCAACCTGCGCCCCCGACTACTCTGGATGGCAAGGCCCGTCCCGGCGCCATCAAAGCTCCTCGGAAATACGGCACGGGATGTCTGGCGCCCATTCCCCAGATTGGGGGTAACGAACCGGTATCACGCAACTCCTAGACAATCTCGAACTGGTCCGGCCGGTATCCGGGATCAGGATACTTCGGGTTCATCGCCTCCAGTTCCGCCCGAATCAGCCGCGCCACGACCGCATCGCGGCGGGTGCGGCTGTCCGCTGGCACGACGTGCCAGGGCGCCTGCGGGGTCGAGCAGCGCTGGATCGCGATCTCATATGCCGCCTGGTACTCGTCCCAGAGCTTGCGGTCCTCCAGATCGCCGGGATTGAACTTCCAGCGTTTCTCCGGGACCTCAAGGCGCTCGCGGAGGCGCTCGCCCTGCTCCTCCTTCGAGATGTTGAGCATCAGCTTCAGAACGCGCGTGCCGTTCTCGACCAGCAGCTTCTCGAAGGCGTTGATCTGCTCGTAGCGCTGCTCGATGAGTTTGGGGGCCGCGAGGTTCCGGACTTTCACCACCAGGACGTCCTCGTAGTGCGATCGGTTGAAGACGTGAATGTAGCCGCGCTTTGGCGTCCGCAGGTGGAGGCGCCAGAGATAGTCATGGGCGAGTTCCTCCTCCGTCGGCTTGACGAAGCCGAAGACGTTGACGCCGAGCGGGCTGGTGTAGCGGAAGGCTTCCTTGGTCGCGCCGTCCTTGCCCGACGTGTCGATGCCCTGCATCACGACCAGCAGCGCGCCGCCCTTGCAGGCGAACAGCGCATCCTGCAGCTCGTTGATGGCGAGCGCGTCTGCCTCGAGGGAGGCTTTCGCGTCCTTCTTGGACTCGAAAAGGTCATCGCCGCGGGTGCTTCGATCCTTGAGCGAGAAGGATTTGCGCGTCTTGGGGTCGACGATAGTCGCTGCGCGGATGGCTTCGGTCTCGGGGACTTTTGTCATGCTCTGACTATCGCGCCGGACGGCAACGTCAGCAATGCGCGCGCGGCCGATTCAATCAGGTGGCGAAATCGCCCTCTCCGGTGACGCAGCGCGAGGGTCGGAACAAAGCGAAAGGGCGGCCCGTCGCCAGGCCGCCCCTTCTCGTGTTCTGAACTGATGGCTCGCCTTACGACGAGTAGAATTCGACCACCAGGTTCGGCTCCATGCGGGCCGCGTAGGGGATGTCGGACAGCGCCGGCATGCGGACGAACTTGGCCGTTCCGGCCTTCTGGTCGACTTCCACGTATTCGGGAACTTCGCGTTCGCCGGAGCTCATGGCTTCGATGACGAGGGCCATGTTGCGCGAACGCTCACGCACCTGCACGACGTCGCCAGGCTTCACGAGCATGGAGGCGATGTTCGCCTTCTTGCCGTTGAGGGTGACGTGGCCGTGGTTCACGAACTGGCGGGCCGCGAAGATCGTCGGAACGAATTTCGAGCGATAGACAACCGTGTCGAGGCGAGATTCGAGCAGGCCGACCAGCAACTCGGCGGTGTTGCCGGTGCGGCGGGCAGCTTCCTCGTAGGTCTTGCGGAACTGCTTTTCCGTGATGTCGCCGTAGAAGCCCTTGAGCTTCTGCTTGGCCATCAGCTGGATGCCGAAGTCCGACGGCTTGTTCGAACGGCGGGCGCCGTGCTGGCCGGGGCGGGACTGGCGCTTGTTGATCGGAGACTTGGGACGACCCCAGACGTTTTCACCAACGCGGCGGTCGAGCTTGTACTTGGCGTTCTGGCGCCTGGACATGGTAACCTCAATTTCGGCGCGCTCCGGCGGGGCCACTCTGGCTCCCACGATTGCAACGGCGGCGGCGCACCAATCCGTAATGACCGGCCCTCGCGGGCGCGGAAGCGGCGGAAAGACAGGATTGCGGGCCAGAAGTCAAGCGGTCGCTGACCTGTGACCGCTCGCGAGGTTCTGTCTCATTGCAGTATCAGCCGGATCGGCACTAGAAGACCCTTAACGCCGCGGAACAGCGGCCAGCATCGGAGGTTGCCGTGAGATTTGCCCTTGTCCTCGCGCTTGGTACTGCGCTGGCCACCGCCGGCACGGCCCAGGCTCAGACGGCGCCGGCCCCGGGCACGCCGATCGTCAAGGACGGCTACAAGTCGCCGCGCACAGCCTTCGGCCAGCCGGACCTGCAGGGCGTGTGGTCGAGCGCCTCCATCACGCCGATCAATCGCCGCGCCGAGTATGGCAACCGGCTGACCCTGAACGAAGCCGAGATCGCCAAGATCGAGGCCGATGTGCAGACTGAGATCGAGGAGGGCGACGCCCCGACCGATCCTAACGCGCCGGCCGATTTCAAGCCGGTGACGACCGTTCAGCGGCCGGAGTTCGCGGCTGCTGGCGGCGACGTCGGCGGCTACAATCGCGGCTGGCTCGACCCGGGCAACCATGTGATGCGCGTTGGCGGCGTTGGCCGTACATCGATCCTGACGACCGAGAATGGCCAGTTCCCGCCGCGCAAGGCGGGCGCCGCCACCTCGCCTGCCCCGCAGAATCCGGCCGGCTCGAATGCGTTCGATTCGTATGAGCGCCGCTCCGCTGGCGAGCGTTGCATCGTCTCGTTCGGGCGCAATGGCGGCCCGCCGATGCTGGCGAACGGGTTCTACAACAACAACTACCATTTCGTTCAGTCGCCCGAGCACGTCGTCATCACGGTCGAGATGAACCATGATGCGCGCATCGTGCGTCTGAACTCCAAGCACCGCACCGACAATGTCCGTCCGTATTTCGGCGATTCGATCGGCTGGTGGGATGGCGACACGCTTGTGGTGGAGACGACCCACATCCCGCGCTCGCAGCAGTTCGCCGGCTCGTGGGAGAACCTCAAGGTCACCGAGAAGTTCACCCGCGTGGCCGAGGATAGCCTGCACTATGCCTTCACGGTCGAAGATCCGACGATGTGGGAGAAGCCGTGGGGCGGCGAGTACGAGTTCCGCCCGCTAGGCAACCCGCTGTACGAGTACGCCTGCCACGAGGGCAACCATGCCCTGCCGGGCATTCTCGGCGGCGCGCGCGTGATCGAAGCGGCAGAAGCGGCCGACGCGGCGAAGAAGGCCTCGGCGACCAAGCCTGCCAAGGCTAAGAACTAGACATCGAGCCAAGTCCGGAAGGGGCTCTCCTGAGCGATCAGGGGAGCCCTTCTGATTCCCGGAGAGGCGCAACCCCTCCGGTTTACGGCAGCCTGGTCCCGCGCGGCCTCGCAGCCCCTTGAAAAGAGTCTGCATATCGCAAATGTGGTGCCTTGCGCGCCGGAGACCGGCGCCATGGGAGAAGCCTTTGCCCGATCTCTTTCCGCCTGACCTGTTTTCGCCCGAGACGGCGGGGGCCTTCTTCACGATCATCTGGATCGACCTTGTCCTCGCGGGCGACAATGCCGTGATCATCGGGCTTGCTGCAGCTGGCCTGCCGAAGGAGCAACGCAACAAGGCGATCCTGATCGGGATCCTCGCGGCGACGGGCTTGCGCATCCTGTTCGCACTGGTGGCGACCCAGCTGCTGGCCATCATCGGACTGCTGATCGTCGGCGGCATACTGCTGTTGTGGGTGTGCTGGAAGATGTGGCGCGAACTGCGCACGCCCCACCACACGGACGAGGAAGCGATCACGGGCGTCGACCTGGATGGCGATGGCAAGATCGCCGGGCATGCGATCGGCAAGAAGAAGTCGCTGCGGGACGCCGTCATCCAGATCATCGTCGCGGACGTCTCGATGTCGCTGGACAATGTGCTGGCCGTTGCGGGCGCAGCGCAGGGTCACCCGCCGATCATCCTGATTTTCGGACTAGCCCTTTCGGTGATCCTGATGGGCGTGGCTGCGACCTTCATTGCGCGGCTGCTGCAGAAGCATCGCTGGATCGCCTATATCGGCCTGCTGATCATCTTCTATGTCGCGCTGAAGATGATGTGGGACGGCTATCTGCAGGTGCAGGCCTGCAACCCGTCATGGTTCGGCATGGGGACGGAGATGACGACGGCGTGTCCGCTGAGTCCGGATTATCAGCCCACGGGGCACTGAGCCTAAAACGCGCCCGAAACTTCGAGGCGGACGATCGGGCCGAAGGTGCGATGACGCTCCTCGATGAAGTCGATCGGGTTTGTGCGCAGTCGTGGCTGGCCGGAGCCAGCTGACTGGTAGACCTCGCGCTTGAAGTTCTCGGACGTGTCATTGAAGTTCACCGCCTGCAGGCGGACCTTCATGCCGAAGACGTCCTTGTTCTCGATCGATGCAAAGGTGATCGAAGGGTCCTGCCAGTTGCGCGAAATCTGGTCGAGGCGGAAGTTGGCGTAGCTCTGCTGCTCCTCGACGCCGGCGCCGAGAGCCCATGAGGTTTCGGGAATGTCCCAGCGAAACGCCAGAAGGCCAGACATCCTGGTCGAGCCGCTGATCGCGCGGGCCTCGCCCGTGAGAGGATCCTCGACCTCGCTGATGCGGTAGCGCAGGTTGAATTCCGCCTGAAGGCCTTTCGCGCCCAGAGGATCGAAATTGATCGTGCCCGATACAGCGGGCGACACGGCCCACGCCTTGTCGATATTGCCGACGCCCTGCCCGCGGATGTCAGCGATGGCGCTGACGGGTTGGCCATTTGCGCCGATCGGCACGCGATCAACCACATCCTCGATGAAGCTGACAAGCGTGGTGAACTTGATGGCCCCCCACGGGCCAAGCTTGCGGTTGATCTCGGTCGAGACCTGCCACTCCTGCTCCGGCACGAGCTGTGCGTTGCCGGACGACTGGTTGTCGTTCTGGATGTCCACCGAGGAAAGGAAATCGCCGAAGTCGAGCTGGCCGACCTCGCGCGCCACTTTCAGGTTGAGGTCGAAATCGCTGTCAGGTTTCCACGCGACCGACACGAAGCCCTTCGGCCGGACGAACTCGCGTGTCTGGCCGTTGGCCCCCGTCTGCGTCAGTTCGGAATACTCCGCGCCGAGCGAGCTCTGCAGGCTCCAGGCACTGTCGAGCTGGCGGCTGTAGGAAAGATTGGTTTCAGCGCGGCGCTCCTCGACGCGTGCGGTGCCTTCGGGCAGCGGGGTCATCAGGTAGCTGCCGTCGGTCTGGCGCTCGCCAAGGTCGGTGCCGAGATCGAGGAAGTTGAATGCGCCCTCAGCGGCCAGCTGAATCTCGCCGTCGAGAGCGCTGAAGCCGTACTCGCCGCGCAGGATGCTCTCGCCTGTTTCGGCGCGCTCGAGCGCGCGCGCGCCGGAGCCATCGATGAACGCGCCAGGCTGATCAAAGGATTCGACGGTGACGAGATCGCTTTCCTCCTGAAACCGCTGCAACCCGATCAGCTTCAGGCGGCCCGGGCCAAGGTCGAACTCGTAGTCGGCGCCGAATTCGCCTTCAGTCTGCTCGTCGGCGAAGGTGGCGAAGCGGGCGGACGGGGCAGCACTCACCGGGCTGCGGAAGGAGTCTTCGCGGCCACCGAAATTGAAGCCGCCGAATGACATATTCAGATTGGCGACAGAGCCCTCGGGCGCCTCGTAGGTCAGCGTCGCAGCAAGGCGTGGACCGTTGCCTGAGCCGGTAAAGCCTTCGCGGCGGACATCGGTCACGTTGCCCGCGCCGTCGCTGATGATGCCGGGTCCCTCAATCCGGTTGCTGAATTCGAACGCGCCAAGCTCGGCCGACCATGACCAACCGTCTTCCGTCTTGCCGTTCGCGGACACGGAGCCGCGAGACCAGGCCGGTTTTGCTCTTTCGCGAAACTCCGGGTTCCAGTTCCAGTTGCCACTGAGGGCATCGACGCTGGCGATGACATTCGCTACCTGGCCCGACAGGCCAGGAATGTCGAGCGTGGCGCCGTCGACGATCTCGATGCGGAGCACGCTTTCCGCGGTGATGCGGCCAAGGGCGGTGGCGGCGTCGTTCGCCTTGCCCGACACGCGGCGGCCGTTGATCAGTACGTTCTGGCTGGCCTGCCCGAAGCCGCGCTGGTCGTCGCCGCCGCCGGTGATGCTGAAGCCGGGAATATTGCCGACCATGTCGGCGGCTGTCCTGGGCGCGAAGCGCGCGAAGTAGGCGGGTTCGTAGACCTGGGCCTGCGCCGATGACACGGGTTCCGCGGCCACCTGCGCGAAACTGGGGGCGGCGGCGTTCAGCAAGGCGAGCCCGCCGGCCAGAGTCAGCACGCCTGTACGCGACGCGCCCTTGCGATTTACCGGCATTTTTCGGTCCCCGCGCGGCTTTTACACGCGGCGCTTCCGTCCAGGAACCACCACCGCCCGGAGTGCGCCGTTCACTCCAGAGATCATGCAGCCGCGAGGCTGCATGGGGCCGTCCGGTCTGCTGCGATCGTCCTTAGGCCGCGTTAACGCGAGAGGCGTCAGTTGGCCATGGGTTTCGTCGCAACAGCACCCTTGCTGCGGAGGTAGGCGGAGATTTCGTCATCTCCGTGGCGGTCG
>Ga0315902_10008032_pt1 | contig 14331 bp, 12 predicted proteins | sample LakEriMetagenome_9_FD_203523 | JGI IMG/M metagenome (GOLD analysis project Ga0315902, IMG submission 203523) | Freshwater fungal communities from buoy surface, Lake Erie, Ohio, United States - Buoy 12 MA117 | ecosystem: Environmental > Aquatic > Freshwater > Lake > Lake biofilm | place: USA... | reverse complement strand
GACCCCCTGGCAGAAGTGCCAGGTCGCGCGCCACCCCGACCGGCCGCATTGCCGGGACTACATCGAGGGGCTGTTCACCGAATGGACACCACTGGCTGGGGATCGCAAGTTTGCCGACGACCATGCCGTGATGGGCGGGCTGGCGCGGTTCGAGGGGCAGGCGGTGGTGGTGATCGGGCATGAGAAGGGCAACGATACCAAGTCGCGGATTGCGCACAATTTCGGGATGGCGCGGCCGGAGGGGTACCGCAAGGCGGTGCGGCTGATGGACATGGCGGACCGCTTCGGTTTGCCGGTGGTGACGCTGGTGGATACGCCCGGTGCCTATCCGGGCAAGGGCGCCGAGGAGCGGGGGCAGTCGGAGGCGATCGCACGGGCCACCGAGACCTGTCTGTCGGTCAGGGTGCCGCTCGTGTCGGTCATCATCGGCGAGGGCGGGTCGGGCGGCGCGGTCGCCTTTGCGACGGCGAACAAGGTCGCGATGCTGGAACATGCGATCTATTCCGTGATCTCTCCGGAAGGCTGCGCGTCGATTTTATGGAAGGATTCCGAGAAGATGCGCGAAGCGGCCGAGGCCTTGCGGCTGACCGCGCAGAACCTGTCGGACCTGGGCGTGATCGACCGGATCGTGAAGGAGCCGGTGGGCGGGGCGCATCGGGACGGCAAGGCGACGGTGGCGGCGGTGGGCAAGGCGATCGGGGCCATGCTGGCCGAGGTCGGGGTGCGACCCGGCACCGAAACGCGCGACGCGCGGCGGCGGAAATTCCTGACGATGGGGGCCAAGGGCCTCGCGGCCTGAGGCGGTGCGGCACTGCTGCGCGGGCGACCGGACGGGCCGCGGCGCGCCGTGACGCCGCGGCCGGGCGAATCAGGGTTAACGCGTTGATTCGGCTGGAAACGGCCTTTCGGTATCGCGTCGGTATCACGTCGGTATTGCGTCGGTATCGATGCGCTGGTGAGGCCGCGAGGCCGGGGATGAAGGCACCGGACGGTGGGTGTTGCGGGGAGTGGTTCAGGATGACCGGAGAGGGCGGGCCGGCGGTGTCGCGTCGGGACTCGGGGCGGGGTGCGACGGCACCGGGTACCGGGGTGATGGAGGGTGTGGGACTGAGGGAATGAGCGTCAGTGACGGGGCGGGGGTGCGGCACCAAGGCGACGTGGGCGCCAGAGAGCATTTGTGCCGTGCTCGGGGTTGAGCGCTGGTGCGTCACCCTGAACCGGCCTGCCGTCTTGGTGACGTGAATGATGCAATGCTGCGGTGGCCTCTGAGAGGACAACGTCGCGTGCGCCGTTCGCCGCAGCGATCATCGCGGATCAGGCGCATCCCACAGGACCCACCCCTGACGTCGACGTCGTCAAGCCATTCGCAGGTCGGCGGAGTCCGCCGCAGCAGGTAAAGCGCCGGTACGACACGCATGACTATTGGGGCAAGACAAAATTTTCAGTTTCGCACTGCTTGTAGATTGATTCAAAATCGATGATCCGATCTATTTGTTCACCCAAGTCATCAGTGAGCATGTATCTGTTCCCATCCCAGTCAAATGTATCGCCCAATGTCACGGACCTCCCCCGACTATCAATCAGCAAAGTCCCGACATCGTCGAACAGTGGCGTACCGGCCGGATAGGTATAGTCAGGAGAGAATACGAAGTCTTCCAGCAGGACCTTTGCATCACGCGGAATGGGCCATCCCTGACGCACGACGTCATTGACGGCCGCGACGACCTCATCTGTCGTGGCCACCTGGCAGACCTCATTTCCCGGCGTATCGATCGGTTTCTCGAGCATCTGACGATGATAGGCTTCTGTCACGGCACCCGTCGACATGTTGACCGAGATGATGGCGTGCCCGGCGAAAAGCTCGGCAGGGGTGGGGGCGCGTGTGGTTTCGCAGGCGGCAAGGACGGGAAGAAAGGCGAACCACAGAGGGATTGTCGGTTTCATGGCTTGCTCCTGACACAGGGCATTTGCAGTCTCTTCGCCACCCCCCTCAGTTGCTGGGATAGCGCGGTTCTGAGCGGCGCTGGTGGGTAGGCCGGACCTCGCGCAGGGCTATCGCCTCCACTCATACATCTGGGCGGTGCACTGCCTGTAAACTGAATCATAATCGATGATCCGGTCTATCTTCTCACCTTCGGCGTCAGTGAGTATGTATCTGTTGCCGTCCCAGTCAGTTGCATCGCCCAACTTCACCGATCTTCCCTGGCTGTCAATCAGCAGTGTTCCCACTTCATCCAAGACCGGCGTACCGGCAGGATACCTTACGCCAGGAGCTACTTCAAAGCCTTCCGGCACGAACTTGGCATCGCGCGGAAGGGGCGATGCCTGGCGCACGATGTCATTGACCGCCGCGACGACCTCATCTGTGGTGGCCACCTGGCAGGCGTCACGTTCAACATCCAACGGTGTCTCAAGCATCTGACGGTGATAGGCTTCTGTCACTGGCGCTGTCGACCCATTGATCGAGATGATGGCTTGCCCGGCGAAAAGCTCGGCCGGGGTGGGGGCGCGGGTGGTTTCGCAGGCGGCTAGGACCGGGAGGAGCGCGAGACAGAGCGGGGTTATCGGTTTCATGGTCGCGACCGGGCCTTTTCGGTTTCACCGGGGGTGGCTGCCCGGGCCGGAAGTGCCGGTCGACAATTGCTGGCGAAATTCCGGATGAGCAGGTCTGCGATCTGACTTTGCCCGGTATTGGCCGGGCTCCATTCATGGATTGCGTGCGACATCGCGTCTTCCCGTTCCTTGCTGCCATGGCCGGATGCCACATCATCACCCTGCGCGAGGAATTGCGCGCAGGATAGTCCGGGGGTCGTCATCTGAAAAGAGAGGTCGGGGTTTAGCCGGTGTCAGGGACGCAGGGACGAGGGCAGTCAGGTCCGTTTCTGTCCAGGCCGGAACCGGCGGTGTCATGGGCCCGGACCGGGCCTGTGTCTTCGGAGAGACCGGGGAGCCCGAGGGGTCAGCGGGGGAGGGTCGGGGTGGCTTCGGCCATCAGCGCGTCGGAGCGGGTCTCGATCGCGGTTTCGAGGCGCTGCATGAAGGCGTCGGCCGGCAGGCCTGCGGGGATGGGTGGCAGGAAGTCGACCACCGCCAGACCCGGGCGGCGCAGCACGCCGCGGCGGCCCCAGAAGACGCCGACATTGGTGGCGACGGGCACGCAGGCCTGGCCCGAGTCGGCATAGAGCGCGGCGGTGCCGATCTTGTAGGGGGCCTTGACGCCCGGTGCCACGCGCGTGCCCTGGGGGAAGATGATGAGCTGGCCGGGCAGCGACCGGCCGGCCTGGACATCGGCGACCATCTTGCGCACGGCGGCGCCGCGTTTGCCGCGGTCGACGGGAATGCAGCCGATGCGCAGCGCGTACTGGCCGAGGAGCGGGGCCCAGACCAGTTCCTTCTTCATGATGAATCTTCCGGCGGGAAGGGCGGAGAAGATCAGGATGATGTCGAGGAAGGACTGATGCTTGGCCGCGACGATGACCTCGGTCTGCGGGGGGGTGCCGCGGATTTCGGTCCTGAGGCCGATCATCCAGCGGGCGGTCCAGCGGACCCAGCGGCAATAGCTGTGGCAGGCGGCCAGCGCGCCCCGGCGCGAGACGAGTGCCCAGGGCGCGAAGGCGAGGCCGATGGGCAGCATGACGAGATACATCTGGGTATTGAAGGCCAGCGAGCGCAGCCATTGCAGCGGGTCGTTCACGACTGGCTCCGCAAGGCGCGCAGGGCGGCGCCACGGGTGGCGAAGAAGGCCGTGATTGCGGCGGCGGGAGGGATGAGGAGGGGCAGCAGCCATTCCCACCCGTTGAAGGCAAGGCCGGTCAGGAACCCGCCGGCCACATCCCCTGAGGGCAGGACGGCGATCGCGGCGACCCCGGTCGCGGTTCCGATGGCCGCACCGCCCAGCGCGCGCAGCGTGAATCGGCGGACGAAGGCCCGGGCGATGTAGATGTCACGCGCGCCGACGAGGCGAAGGACCCGGATCACCTGCGCATTGGCATAGAGCGCTGCCTGGGCGGCGAGGGTGATCATCGCGGCCGTCGAGAGCGCGATGAGCGCGATTGCGGCCAGACCCATGAGCCGGACACGTTCTGCTGCCGCAACCAGGGGCCGGCGCCAGCGGGCATGGTCATCGAGCACGGCGCCCGGAACCTCGGCGACGAGGCGGGCGCGCAGGCCGGTCGGGTCATAGCCGGTTTCGTCTTCTTCGATTTCGATCAGCCGTGGCATGGGCAGATCGTCGAGAGGAAGGTCGGGCCCGAACCAGGGAGACAGCAGGGCGCGCTGTTCCTCGTCCGTGAGTGCCCGGGCGGCGGCGATTCCCGGCGTCGTCTCGAGCACGCGCAGGGCGGCGACGGTCTGGGCGGCCGTCTGGTCGGGCGGGGCAGAGATGCGCAGGGTCGATGTCCGGGCCAATTCCCCGGTCCAGCGGTTGGCCATCCGTTCGGTCGCGAGGGCAAGCGCGAGGGCGAAGACGGCGAGGATGGCCATCGCGGCGGAGGTGACTGTGGTGATGCGGGCGGTGTAGCCGGTGGGCGGCACTGCGCGGTCGGCCAGCGGATCGCCGCGCAGAAGCGACAGCAGGAAGCCGATCCTGACTTTCACAGATCTGCCCCGGCCGTCTGGAGGCGGCGGTTGCGCAGCCGGAGTGTCCGGGCGGAGACCTGGGGTTTGGCGGCGCGGATCAGGTTCAGGTCATGCGTGGCGACGAGGACGGCCTTCCCGAGGCGGTTGAGTTCGACAAGAAGGTTCAGCAGGCGCTGCGACATGTCCCAGTCGATGTTGCCGGTCGGTTCGTCGGCGAGAATGACGTCTGGTGCGGTGATCACCGCGCGGGCGAGTGCGGCGCGCTGGCGTTCTCCGCCCGATAGCTGGGGGGGAAGGAGGCCGGACTGTCCTCCGAGCCCGACCCAGGCGAGAAGGTCGTCGACGTGGCTTTCGCCTTCGTCCTGGCGGTCAGAGACCGTCATGGGGAGCAGGACATTGTCGCGCAGCGGCAGGTGATCGAGAAACTGGCAGTCCTGGTGCACGATCCCGATGCGGCGGCGGGCGCGGGCGATGTCGTCGCGGGTCATCCGCCGGCTGTCGGTTCCGAAGATCGACACTGATCCGGCGGTCGCGACAAGATCGCCGTAGCACAGTTTCAGCAGCGTCGTCTTGCCGGCGCCGGAGGGCCCTGTCAGGAAATGGAAAGACCCCGGCGAGAGCGCCAGGGTCACGTCAGAGAAGAGTTCTGCCCCGCCGTAGGAATAGGCAACCTGGGTCAGATCGATCAATGGTTCCCCCTCGACTTGACCATGCGCGGATGTTGTGACCGAAGACCGGGGCCGATTCAATCGGTCGGTTCCGCCCTGCCCTGTGCGGAGGGCGGTTTCCGGCATGCCTTGGCTCCCGGAGCGGCGGTTGCTATGGTCACCGGCAGAGGAGGGGTCGGGGTGAACAGGCAATGCGATTGATCTGCCCCAATTGCGGTGCGCAATACGAGGTGGATTCTGAAGTGATTCCCGCCGGAGGGCGGGACGTGGAATGCTCTGCCTGCGGTCAGGTCTGGTTGGTGAAGCTGCCGGGAGACGGGCCAGGTCTTGCCGGCGGTCAGGGGCCTGATCCGGAACCCGGCGCCGCAGGAGATGAAGGGGAGGCAGCCGCAGAGAGCCCCGAGGGGCCGGAAGAGGCGGCCGAACCCGTTGCAGAGATGACGGAAGCGGGTCCCGGTGCGGAGGACCCGGCAGAAGAGGATGAGGCAGAGGCCGGATCCGGACCCGGGGAGGAACCGGCCGGATTGCGCGATGAAGATCGCCCGATCATCACGCCGCCGCCGCCGCGTCCGACCGTGACCCCTGCAATCGCGGACATCCTGCGCGCGGAAGCCGAGCGTGAACGTGCGGCGCGGGCCGCTGCCGCTGCGGCGGCCGCTGCGGCCGTTGATAAGCAGGATGAATTCGCGGCCGCACCGCAGGGACGCGGGCATCCCGGACGGGAGGCTGCGCCGGACGATGACGGGGTTCGGGACGCGGCGGAGAGCCGGGCGGATGTGGCGGCACCGGTCAGGCCGGTGGCCGCGGAGGCGGGCGGCACCGGGGGTGATGACGACGGCAACCCCGCCAGCGACGACCTTGCGGCGGCCATCAAGAAGATCGTCGCGGAAGAGGCCGACCTGATGTTGATGGAGACGCCCGCTCCGCGGTCGGCGGCATCGATCGACGTGCCGCCGGCCGCGGTGCGCGCGGCCGAGCCGCCGCAGGAGCCTTCGGACCAGCTTGCCACGGCATCTCGGCGGGACCGGCTTCCCGATATCGAGGAGATCAGTTCGACGCTGAGCCCCGAGACGGAGGCACCTGCACCGGAGCCGGTCCCGGTCGCTTCGGGGCGCAGGCGGTCTGGCCGGAGCTTCCGGACCGGCTTTGTGCTTGTCCCGTTGCTGGCGGCGGTGCTGATGGGCGTCTATCTGAACGCCCGGCTTATCGCCGAAGCCTTTCCGCAGGCCGAGCGCATCGTGACGGCATATGTGGCGGTCGTCGACGAGAGTCGACTCTGGCTTGACCAGCAGGTGAGGCGCTTGCTGGAGTGGATGGGGAGCGCCGCTCCGGCCGAGTGACGGGCCGGGTCTGAGAGGCGGAGGGCAGAGGCATGACGGCTGCGGACGAGGCCTATCGCGTCGCCGAACGGCTGGTGGAGGAGGCGCGGGAGAGCGGGGCGGAGACCCTGTCCTTTGACCGCGAGGACTGCCGCGCGCTTGACCGGCTGCCAGAGGGGATCGCGGGGCTGACGGGGTTATGGGATCTGGTGCTCAACGGCACGCAGGTGAGTGACCTCTCCCCCCTGCGCAAGCTGACCGGGCTGACGCGGCTTTTGCTTGACCGCACGCAGGTGAGCGACCTCTCCCCCCTGCGCGAGCTGACCGAGCTGGCGGTGCTTGAGCTTGACGGCACGCAGGTGCGCGACCTCTCCCCCCTGCGCGAGCTGACCGGGCTGACGCAGCTTTGGCTCAGAAACACGCAGGTGCGCGACCTCTCCCCCCTGCGCGAGCTGACCGGGCTGACGCAGCTTTGGCTCAGCGGCACGCAGGTGAGCGACCTCGCCCCCCTGCGCGAGCTGACCGGGCTGACGGTGCTTTGGCTCGACCACACGGAGGTGCGCGACCTCGCCCCCCTGCGCGAGCTGACCGGGCTGGCGGCGCTTTCGCTCAGCGACACGCAGGTGAGCGACCTCTCCCCCCTGCGCGAGCTGACCGGGCTGACGGTGCTTTGGCTCGACCACACGGAGGTGAACGACCTCTCCCCCCTGCGCGAGCTGACCGGGCTGACGCAGCTTTGGCTCAGAAAGACTCAGGTGCGCGACCTCTCCCCCCTGCGCGAGCTCACCGGGCTGGAGTGGCTTTCGCTCACCGACACGCAGGTGAGCGACCTCTCCCCCCTGCGCGAGCTGACCGGGCTGACGGTGCTTTCGCTCGATGGTATTCCCGCCACCGACCTGAGGCCTTTGCGCAAGCTGACCCGGTTGGCGACCGGGCCGAAGTATTCCGGCCTGACCTTCAGGGACACCGGCGCCACCCGGGTTGACCCCCGGATCGCCGAGATTGCGGAGATCAAGGACAACGCGAAACGGGCGTGGGTGCTGTTCGACTATCTGGAGGGATGGGAGCCGCCCAAGGAAGCGACGGGCAATGAGCCGCAACCGGATGCGCTGTTGCCGATCCTGTCCGAAGACGGGCGGCTTGAGGTGGCGCAGAGCCTGCCGACCGAGGCAGAGCGGGACGAGCGGCTGAAGCTGGTGTTGCACGAGCGGATGCGGGCCAAGGCCAGTGAACTGGCGCAGGCGGCGGGGAACCGGTTTCCCCGTCTGGCGGCGCGCGCGCGGGCTGTGGCGGTGCAGGTGGACCGCCCCTTTGCCGAGGTTGACCTGTTGGTTCTGCATCTTGACGTCGAAGACCTGGCGGCCCGCGAACAGGCCGGGGAGGAGGAGGGCGAAGCCTATCCGCCCGAAGTGACAGGCCCCCTGTCCGACGTTCTGCGCATCGGTCCCGGGTTGACCTTGGGCAACCCGGACGTGGACCTGCTGATGGAGCGGATCAACCGCGCGCGGGCTGCACCGATCCCGACCGAAGAGAAGGCCGCGCATGACCGGATGAGCGCGGTGACCGCCGCCGATCAGGCTGCCATCGGTGACCGACTGCGCGCGCTCGAAGGGCGGATGGAGAGCGTGCCGGCCGAAGTCGCCCTCGTCACCCAGCGCGCCGCGCATCGCAACATGCTGTGGCGCATCGGAGTGGGCGCGGTGTTTATCGGGGGTATTGGTTTGAACGTCGCGACAAATGTCGTCTCGGCGCACTACCAACCCCAGATCGTCGCCTTCGTCCAAACGAACTGGCCGATCCTGATGCAGGTTGCAGGCACCTATGGATCGGCCTTTGCCGAGTGGTTTGCGACCTCGGTCGGGTCGGTGCCGGACCTTGCGACACTGTCGCGCGAGACCCTTGACCGGTTGCGCGACCGGAAAGGGCGCCGAAGCTAGACGCCCGCCTGTCCGCCGATGCGGCCCGGTGGGGCGGGGTCGGTGCTCAGCCCTTTTTCAGCGCCCTTTGGCCCAGCACCTCGGCGATCTGGACGGCGTTGAGGGCGGCGCCTTTGCGCAAGTTGTCGGAGACGATCCAGAGGTTCAGGCCGTTGTCGATGGTCTGGTCCTGGCGGATGCGGCTGATGTAGGTCGCGTAGTCGCCCACGCATTCGATGGGGGTGATGTAGCCGCCGGGTTCGCGCTTGTCGACGACGAGGCAGCCGGGCGCCTCGCGCAGGATGTCGGTGGCTTCCTCCCAGTCGAGGAAATCCTCGAATTCGACGTTCACGGCCTCGGAATGGCCGACGAAGACGGGGACGCGGACGCAGGTGGCGGTGACCTTGATCCGGGGGTCGAGGATCTTCTTGGTCTCGGTCGCCATCTTCCATTCCTCTTTCGTGTCGCCGGAATCGAGGAAGACGTCGATATGGGGGATGACGTTGAAGGCGATCTGCTTGGGGTAGACCGAAGGTTCGACCTCCTGCCCGGGGACGTAGATGCCCTTGGTCTGGTTCCAGAGCTCGTCGATGGCCTCCTTGCCGGTGCCGGAGACGGACTGGTAGGTCGCGACCACCACACGCCTGATCCGGGCGCGGTCGTGCAGGGGCTTGAGCGCCACGACCATCTGCGCGGTCGAGCAGTTGGGGTTGGCGATGATGTTCTTCTTCGCATAGCCCATGACCGCGTCGGCGTTGACCTCGGGCACGACGAGGGGGACGTCGGGGTCGTAGCGGTAGAGCGAGGAATTGTCGATCACGACGCAGCCCCGGGCGGCGGCCCTGGGCGCATAGGTTTTCGTCGCGTCCGAGCCGATGGCGAAGAGCGCGATGTCCCAGCCGGTGAAGTCGAAGCTGTCGAGGTCCTGGGTGCGCAGCGTGCGGTCGCCGAAGCTGACCTCGGTGCCGAGCGATTTGCGGCTGGCGAGCGCCGCGATCTCATCGACCGGGAACTGGCGTTCGGCGAGGATGTTGAGCATTTCGCGCCCCACGTTGCCCGTGGCGCCGACGACGACGACCCTGTAGCCCATCCGGCCCGCTCCTTCACCTGAAACGGGGGCGCCATATACCCGTTCGCACAGGAGGAAAAGGCATCGGATGGCGAGGCGGGCGGGACCGTGGCGCGTGTGCGACCTCAGAGCGCGCGGCTGTGGCGCCCCTCGGGCAGGGCGCGGGCGTCGAGGCTGTGCGCGGCGAGGCGCGCGATGAGGCGGGAACTGTCGGTCAGGCGGATCGTGTCGCCGTTGTCGGAGAGGTGGGCGGCGAAGCGGTCGCGCAGGCCGGCCGTCATGTCGCGCAGGGCGGCGAGGGGGACGGCGTGCCGGGCGGACAGGGCGGGCAGGTCGAGCGCGAAGCGGCACATGAGGTCTTCGATCATGTCGGCGCGCAGCCTGTCCTCGGCGGTCATCGCGTGGCCGCGTTCGGTGGCAAGGCGCCCCTCCTCTATCGCGGCGGCATAGCGCGAGGAGGTGGAGAGGTTCTGCGCATAGCCCTGCGGAAAGCGCGAGATGGCCGAGGCACCGATTCCGATGAGCGTGTCGGCGGTATCGTCGGTATAGCCCTGGAAGTTGCGGCGGAGCCGGCCTGCGCGGGCGGCGGCGGCCATGCTGTCCCCTTCGCGGGCGAAGTGGTCGATGCCGATTTCGGCGTAGCCGTCCCAGACGAAGAGGCGGCGGGCGGTTTCAAAGAGCTGGAGCCGGTCTTCGGGGCCGGGCAGGGCGTCGGCGGGGATCATGACCTGGCGCTTGGCCATCCAGGGGACATGGGCATAGCCGTAGAGCGCGATGCGGTCGGGGTTGAGGGAGAGCACGCGCTGGACCGAATCGGCCATGCGGGCGCGGGTCTGGTGGGGCAGTCCATAGAGCAGGTCGACGTTGAGGCTGCCGATGCCGGCGTCGCGCAGGCGGGTGACGACATCGCGCGTCTGGGCAAAGCTTTGTGCCCGGCCGATGGCGTCCTGCACGACGGTATCGAAATCCTGCACGCCGATGGAGGCGCGGTTCATGCCGATGGCGGCGAGAGCGTCGATCCGGGGGGCATCGACCTCGGTCGGGTCGATTTCGACCGAGAAGGTGAGGTCGGGCGCCCAGGGGCGGAACTGCGCCAGCGTCTGGCCGAGGTCGGCGATCATGTCGGGCGAGAGGAGCGTGGGCGTGCCGCCGCCGAGGTGGATCTGGCCGAGCCGGACATCGGGGGGGAGCAGGGCGGAGACGGTCTGAAGTTCGGCCTGGAGATAGCCGAGATAGGGGGTGAGCGGGCGGTCGGTGGCGGTGCCCTGGGTCCGGCAGGCGCAGAACCAGCAGAGCCGGCGGCAATAGGGGATGTGGAGATAGAGCGAGATGCGCGTGCCCGCGGGCACGGCGGCGATCCATTCGGCATGGCGGCCCGGGGTCACGCCGGCACCGAAGTGATTGGCGGGCGGATAGCTGGTGTAGCGGGGGACGCGCGCATCGAAGAGGCCGAGTTGGCGGAGGCGATCATGCGAGGCCATTGCATTTCCCCTGCAGAGACGTGAGAGATGGAAGGTGGCTGCTCCGTCCACGGAGGTCAGAATGACAAGTCCCCGGATATCTGCCGAAGAGCAGTGCATCGACTGCCCGATCCGCCATCGCGCGGTCTGCGCCCGTTGCGAGACCGACGAGCTCGAGCGGCTGGAGCAGATGAAGTATTACCGCAACTTCGAGGCCGGGCAGACGATTGCCTGGGCGGGGGACGAGATGTCGTTTGTCGCCTCGGTCGTGCAGGGGGTGGCGACGCTGAGCCAGACGATGCAGGATGGGCGCACGCAGATGGTGGGGCTGTTGCTGCCGTCGGACTTCATGGGGCGGCCGGGGCGGAAGATGTCGCCCTATGACGTGACGGCGGTGAGCGACGTGACCTTGTGCTGTTTCCGGCGCAAGCCGTTCGAGCAGTTGCTGACGAGCACGCCGCATATCGCGGAGCGGCTGTTGCACATGTCGCTGGACGAGCTGGACGCGGCGCGGGAGTGGATGCTGGTCCTGGGCCGCAAGACCGCGCGGGAGAAGATCGCGAGCCTTTTGACAATCATCGCGCGGCGCGAGGCGGCCGCGGGGCTGGTGGCGTCGAAGGGCACGATCGTGATCGACATTCCGCTGACGCGCGAGGCGATGGCGGATTACCTGGGCCTGACGCTCGAGACCGTGAGCCGGCAGATTTCGGCGCTGAAGGGTGAGGGGATCATCGTGCTGGACGGCAAGCGGCGGATTGTGGTGCCCGATATCCGGCGACTGATGCTGGAGACCGGGGATGATATGGACGGCGGGCTCGTCGCCTGATCCGGCGTGACCTGTCCGGCCTGTCGGGATCGGGGGACAGGCCGGGGCCATGTCAGTGCGCCATGAGAAGCGGGATGGGCGAGGCTTCGAGCATGTCGCGCGTGGCGCCGCCCATGAGCGATTCGCGGAAGCGGGAATGGCCGTAGGCGCCCATCACCACAACATCGTTGCCGTGTTCGCGGGCAAAGCGCAGCAGGATGTCGGCCGTGCGCGGCATGGTGTTGGCCAGGACCGAGACCTCGGCCTTGATGCCGTGGCGGGAGAGCATGAGCGAGAGGCTGCCGCCCGGGTCTGACCGTTCGGCCGAATGGGGCGGCGGGTCGACGATGACGAGATCGACATGGGTGGCCGCGCGCAGGACGGGCAAAGCGAGGCGGACTGCGTGGAGCGATTCCTCGGTTTCGTTCCAGGCGAGGAGCGGGCGGCGGAAGGGTTCGCGCAGGTCAAGTTTCGCCGGCGGGACGAGGAGGACGGGCGCGCCACTGCCGAAGATTTCGGTTTCCACGACGGCCGTGGCGAGTGCGGACTGGCCAGGGCCGTAGGGGCGCGCGGCGACGACGAGATCGGCATAGCGGGCGAGCCGGGCGATGGCGGCATCGAGCCCGAGGTTGGAGATCACGAGCGACTGGAGCGTGATCCGGTCAAGCCCGGCCGGGATGGCGGCGCGGGCCGCGGCGAGCAGGTTTTCGGCCCTGTCGCGGGCGGCGGAGGCGTCGATTTCCAAAAGGACAGCGGTGGCGCCGACCGGCATGGCATCGAAGCGGGCCGGATCGACGCCGACGCAATGGACATCGAGATGGGCGCCGTCGCGCTGGGCCAGCGCGAGGGCGGCGTGCAGCGCGGGGGTATCGCCTTCGGCATCGGTCATGATCACGGCGATGGTGTGGTAGGCCATGGCGGGCGTCTCCCTTCAGGTACCGGCCGTCCGGGCGTCTGGCCCGGCGGTCCTGTCAGGGCGATGCCTAAGGGGCCGCGGGACGGAAAGCCTTGATTTGGATCAAGGCGGCGCGATGCGGGCGGGGCGATAGACGATCCAGACAAAGGCCGCCGGGACTGCCCGGCAGGGCCGGAAACCGGCGCAGGCAAAGGGAACCTTGCGAATGTGGGACTGGATCAAGATCGCGGTGCTTGGGGTGATCGTCCTTTTCGCCGCGGTCGCGGCGAACTGGGCGCGCGACCTCGCCTATCAGGTGCATATGCTGATCATCATGGCCGTGGCGGCGGGCCTGTTCATCTGGACGGTGCGCAACATCGACGAGCCGACCGGACCGCCGGGGCATGACGAGGGCGAGTACATGGACGGCGTGATCCGGTACGGGGTGATCGCGACGGCCTTCTGGGGGGTGGTGGGGTTCCTGCTGGGCACCTTCATCGCGTTCCAGCTCGCCTTTCCGCAGCTCAACATGGAATGGACGCAGGGTTTCGGGAACTTCGGCCGCCTGCGGCCGCTGCATACCTCGGCGGTGATCTTTGCCTTTGGCGGCAATGCGCTGATCGCGACGTCCTTTTACATCGTGCAGCGGACAAGTGCGGCGCGGCTTTGGGGCGGGAACCTCGGATGGTTCGTGTTCTGGGGCTACAACCTCTTCATCGTGCTGGCGGCGACGGGGTACCTTCTGGGGTCGACCCAGTCGAAGGAATATGCCGAGCCGGAATGGTATGTCGACCTGTGGCTGACCGTGGTGTGGGTGGCCTATCTGCTGGTGTTTCTGGGCACGATCATGAAGCGCAAGGAGCCCCACATTTATGTGGCGAACTGGTTCCTGCTGGCCTTCATCGTGACCGTGGCGATGCTGCATATCGTCAACAACCTGGTCGTGCCGGTGTCGATCTTCGGGTCACGGTCGGTGCAGGTCTTTTCCGGCGTGCAGGATGCGATGACGCAATGGTGGTACGGCCACAATGCGGTGGGCTTTTTCCTGACGGCGGGCTTTCTGGGCATGATGTATTATTTCGTGCCCAAGCAGGCGGGGATGCCGATCTACAGCTACAAGCTGTCGATCATCCATTTCTGGTCGCTGATCTTCCTTTATATCTGGGCGGGTCCGCACCATCTGCACTATACTGCGCTGCCCGACTGGGCCTCGACGCTGGGGATGGTGTTTTCGGTCATCCTGTGGATGCCGTCCTGGGGCGGCATGATCAACGGGCTGATGACGCTGTCGGGCGCCTGGGACAAGATCCGGACGGATCCGATCATCCGGATGATGGTCATCTCGCTGGGCTTTTACGGCATGTCGACCTTCGAGGGGCCGATGATGTCGATCCGGGCGGTCAATTCGCTGTCGCATTACACCGACTGGACGATCGGCCATGTCCATTCCGGGGCGCTGGGCTGGAACGGGATGATCACCTTCGCGGCGCTTTACTTCCTCGTGCCGCGGCTTTGGGGGCGGGAGCGGCTTTACAGCCTGACGCTGGTCAACTGGCACTTCTGGCTCGCCACCATCGGGATCGTGCTTTACGCGGCCTCGATGTGGGTGACGGGGATCATG
>Ga0315902_10008030_pt1 | contig 14332 bp, 15 predicted proteins | sample LakEriMetagenome_9_FD_203523 | JGI IMG/M metagenome (GOLD analysis project Ga0315902, IMG submission 203523) | Freshwater fungal communities from buoy surface, Lake Erie, Ohio, United States - Buoy 12 MA117 | ecosystem: Environmental > Aquatic > Freshwater > Lake > Lake biofilm | place: USA... | reverse complement strand
GTTGACGATTAGAAAGTTCGATCAAATATCCAGCCATGACTAAAAAGAAAACTGGTTATAATAATATAAAAAGATTCATATTATACTTGAATTATCAATTTTTTTATAGAAGAAGATCGTATTTATTATAAATAGGACTAGATATACTAGAGATATTAGACATACTAGATAAACTAGACATACTAGTCATACTATTATCTAGTTTTAAACGAGAACGACTACCCCCTTCTTGTTCTCCAAAACTACCAAAAACTACGTAGAGGATAATTAAGATGATTATTAAACAACAACAACAGAGAGAGCAACTACTAACATATGGGCCATATTGACTACCAGTACCTGCACCAAAAACACCGCCTAAAACACCACCAAATAAATTACCTAAGCCACTATAAATACTATTAAACATAGATCCGATGCCTTGGAACAAACCAGTTTGTTCAGCTTTACTAATACTTTCTGCGTGAGATTCTTGTGCTAATTCAGTAGATTGAACAGTATCAGTTTCAATTTCTAAAAATCCAGTTATAGCACTAGTAATATTATTAGCTATATCAGAGCTCTGGATACAGTTTTGAAATAAATCAGTTGAAACCTTTTGATCTGCACTGAGAGTAATATTTCTACCTGCAGTTAAATCTTGTGCAACAATATCTTGATTTGCAATAACTTTAGCGAGACATGAACTAAAATCGGACATAGTAAAGTTAGATTCGACAGAGTTAGATATTACTGTTTCTAAATTTTTATTAGTAGTATTTATAACGGTATTATTAACCTCTTGACTAGTATCAGTTTTTGATTTAGAAGAAGACCAAGGGAATGCTCCCCAGTCTTGTGTAGATTTAGATGCTGCAAGTGCATCAAGTTTATTTAATACATCCGCACCAATATTAGTTTTTAAGGTAGATAAAATATTTTGAGTTAAATCACCAATGACTGAATTTAATACTTTACTATTTTGAGCACATGTAAAATTTAAAAATCCAGTGCTATCCTGAGCTAAATATAAATTAAGATCTTCTCCTGCTTTTACCCCGAGGATTTTGATTGTTTGATTATTTATTAAAGAAGCAGAGCATTGTTTAACTTGATTAACTGTACTATTAACTATAGTGCTATTAATAAAACTATTTAAGACATTTATATTTTCAGTATTTGTTACAAAATTATTATTGACCTGAGTTACTTTAGATTTAGATGATGAACCCCCCATTTTATATTATATATAATATAAATATATTTTTATGAAAATATATTTATAAAATAAAAGTATGTTTTAACTCCAATTACGGCCTTCGCCATGATCATCATCATAATAAAAACAAATCTGATTAACAAATACACAGTTCGTATATTCTAATGCTTTTAACCAACAATGATAATCTTCGCCTAATCCACTGATAAATTTAAAAAAATCAATATGTTCTAACATCTTTTTTTTAATAACTACACTAGATGAAACGATACAATTGTGTATTCTAATAAAATCTAAACACCATATCTCTGGATATATGTTATGATCTAAATAAGCCGACTCTGCATTGATGAATATTTTTTTAATTTGATCTAGGAAATGATCATTTAAATATTTTTTGTAAATATTTTTATCATTATATATACCATGACCGATAAGACCTTCAGTACAAGATAAATTACTCTTAGTTTTTTTCATAGCTTTAATTTGTAATGATAATTTATTAGGGAACCATATATCATCATCATCTAGGAATGCGATATATTTACATTTAGGATTTGTTTCAAAACATCCGACAGTTCTAACATAAGCTTGACAAGGATATCCGAATTTAATTTTGCTGTTATTTTTAAGATGTATTATTTTTATCGGAATATTATCATCATGAAAATTATGAGTATAATATTCTGTTTGATTAGATCCATCGTTTATAATAATAATCTCTAGATTTTTGTAAGTCTGTTTTTTAACAGATTCAATAGCATTTAATAAATATTTAAATCTATTATAAGAAGGGATAATAACAGATACTAATTCTTTCATTATTTTTTTTAATAATAATTATAAAAAATAATATTTTATAATATTTTAGATTTAACAATTATTTTTTTCTGGAGATTATATATAATTATAATATAGATATGATATCAGGTCAGTTACTCGCCGAATTTATTGGTACCGCCATCTTCTTGACTATTATCTTGAAATCTGGTGGTGATAAGTATGTTGTTTCTCTCGGTTTATTAGCCGCCATCTTGATTATGGGCAATGTTAGTGGCGGTCACTTCAACCCCGCTGTATCCGTTATGGAGATGAGTCGTGGTAACCTTAACTATCAAGAGACCACTGGATATATTCTTGCTCAGTTATTAGGTGCCCTAGTTGCTACCAGACTCGCTTTAATTAGTAATACTAGCAAACTTTAATAATATTTCTATTACATTATTTTTTATTAAAAATCATGTAATTTATTATAATTATTCTTATTATTTTTATTATTCTATTTTTGTTGTAGTTGGTGATGGAGTTGGTGTTGGATACTTTCGTCTTGAAAAATTCACAGGACCACTGGAACTATTATTATATCTAGGTACATCGCCGGTTTCTTTATCTGTGTTATTAGTTCTTAATCCACCTCTCCCCCGATGATAACCTCCACGTCCTCTACTATACCCCCCTCTATTATATCCTCCTTTAGATTGTCTAGGATTATATGTCCCGGCTAGTTTAATTAACATAGTACCGGCTCCTCTAATTAAATCTAAATTTTTAGGTTCTTGTTCTCCTCTACAGATTAAAATTTGTAATAACTGTTCAACTGATAACTCAGCCACTAATTTAGTCTCTAGAGCATTTGCTAGTTGTCTATTAAATTTATATACGTTATTATTTGGAGCACTAGTGGAACTAGTCGAACTAGTGGAATTAGTTGAACCAGATACATTAGTTTCTTGACTAGTATTATCTGCAGTAACCAGTTTTTCTTGATCTACTGGATTTACTTGATCTACTGGATCTACATGATCTACTGGATCTACATGATCTACTGGATCTACTGGATCTACAGGATTAACGGGATCTACTGGTTCATGAGTATCTTGAACTTCATGAGACTCTAGAGACTTTTTAGTACGAGTCTGAGTTTTTTTGTCAGTAGATCCGTCAGTTGTCTTTTGTCGGGGCATCTTATTAAAGTATAAGAGAGATAATATTATAATCTTTAAGTGTTTTTATATTATATACATATGAACATCTTAGTAATAGGTAATTTAGATGATATTTTAACTAAAAGTATTATAAATAAATTAACAGATCATAATATTTTTACTGATCATCTCCCACATCTAACTTGTAATTATACATATTCTAAAAATAATATTGATTTAATATTATTTATAAATAATACAGGATTGCGGAACTATAATATTCTAGATTCATTGAGATATATTACTCCTAATATTTATACAATTGCATCATCTAACAAATATTATAGTGGAGAGAGTAAATTATTTTTTTATCATAATAAAAAAGATAAAAGGAGTTATATCAAGTATATAAATTATATTCTGGATACTGGATTAATTATTTATAATCCAGTAAAATCTTATGATGTAATAAATATTATAGTAACAGATGAAAAGATAAGTTATATGATGGATAATTTATTAAATAGTGAAGATAATTTAGGGATAGATGTTAATATTCAGGTTGATGATTTTGAAAAAAATACTAATTATGATCAGATATTTTTTTATCTAATTTATGAATACAAATATGAATTAACTAGATTATATCAAGTAGCAGGATCTAATATAATGATTATCTGTCAAAAAAATATACTCGATAAAAATCTAGTAAATATCTTATCAGTTTATGAATATGATAATAATATAGATTGGAGTGATGTATTTAAAAACTATAAAGATTTTAACTCTAGAAAAAAATTACAAGATATTTATGATAATTATGATATAAGAGAGATCTTGGATATTAATCTAGAAAAAGATACACGACAAATAAAAGAATTAGAATTTAAATATGAAGAAGATAAGAGTGATAATAACAAAAAACAAGAGATAATCAGGAACAAACCGGGATTATTATTATCGAATTTATACAGACTAGTATGATTACTTCAAAAAATTATTAATAATTACTATATCAGAATCAGTCAGTTTATTTGTATTATCCTCTACACTAATTGCATTTATAAAATCATCTTTAGGTAGCATGAATACATCGGTATTTATATTGATCTTGATATTTTTACTGTGATACTGATTGTAATATTTATTCTTATATTTTAATAAATTATCATAAATATAATTATAGGATATGGATAATATTACAAAATTAACTAAATAATGGATTAAATTAAATTCAGATAGATACATACTAGATAGTAATATGACTAACATGATATCACGTCTGATATTTATTTCTAATATACTTTTGATTAAAAAGATAGATGATAGATAAATATTACCGATAAAATAGAAAATTATACCAACTAAAAAATTATACAAAAAAATATTTATAAAATATTTTTGATTATAATTATAAATCTTAATGATATTTTTTTGAATTTTATTATAGATAGACACACATATATTTTTTATAAAACCACTAGTTATTAGATCATACAAAAAACTAGTAGATAAACTGGTGATTAAATAACTGTTAGTATTATATGAGATTAAATAACCAATGAACAAGAATAATATCTTTAGTAAGATAACAGATATTGTGCTATCTAATCTATATAATAACAATACTATATTTAAGATAGGAATATATATTAGATCGTTACATATAACAGATAATGTCCAAATAGAGAACATCTTTAATATTTTAAATTTGCTATTTTTAACAAAAATATTAACTATATTATTTTTGTCATCATATAAACTATTTTCATACAATTGTAATATTGCATTGTAGATATCCGGTTTTAAAAATTCTCCCCAGTTTCTATTACTAATAATATTAATTACAGTAGTTTTTGCTGATGGAATATTATAACTCTGTATAACTTCACCCGTTTTATAAGAATATAAATACTTAGTCATTCTGTAGTAAGTGTTTGCATAATTTCTTTTCATATATGTCATCATTAATACAGTGATAATATTCTTGATTATTTCACTAGTATAATTTATTGTCTGTTTATAGTCGTTCAATAAAGGTTTAAGCTCCTTATGAGTTAATCTTTTAATATTATTTTTATTATCATGATTATCGCATATATACATATCAGATACATTGTTAATTACATTAGTTAATTGTTTAGAGATTAATGTTAGTATAGTCTTTTCTTTAATTTTGAATACACTAATAAATGGAGGAGTATCTAGTATATAATTTAAGACTGGTGGCATTGTAAAAGTTAATAAAAGATAATAAATCGGATATAGATCATCTTGCCATAAGAACAAACAAACTGTTAAATAAAAAAGATAATTAAGAGCATAATAGATCAATCTATCAAAAAAACTGTTCAGATATAATTTGGAATTATTTATAATTATCTGACTTTCACTGATATCTTTATCGTAGTAACTTTTAATAAAATCAAATGAACTGTATATACTGTCGAGAGTTATTAGTTTTAATAATAAATTATAATCAGGAGTAATTATACTAATTATTATGGCGATTAGATAAAAAATATAATCATACATAATTATAATCGATAAAAAAATTGATATTTTATTATACAATAGGCTGTATTATATAATATTATACTATTATATAATCATGTATTACCATATTATTCGGGAGATATCTAAAGATACAATCGAGATTAAACTTTACAGTTCATGTAATTCTATATTTACGAGTGATATAGTTAGTACTATAATCTGTTCTATAGAAAACAATAGATGTACATTATTATCGAATAATCTAGAAGATAAATATAAAGAGTTTGTGAAACATATTATCTATAATAAATATCCAGGAGTTAGTTTTGATTAATGATTTTTAATAAAAAATTATTAAACTTATGTTCGGCCATAACAATCTTCATATCTAATTATATCATCTTCTCCGAGATAATCGCCAATTTGAGTTTCAGTAAAAATCACTTCAATATCGCCGATATTTTCTAAACGATGTTTTGCACCAGTAGGGATATATGCGTGTTGATTTGATTCCAATATATGAAAATCATCACATATTTGTACTCTTGCTCTGCCTTGAGTGATAACCCAATGTTCTGATCTTTTAGAATGGCTTTGTAAAGATAATTTACATCCTACATTAACTATAATTTTTTTTACTTTATATCCGGATGTATCATTCCCTAAAATATTTGTAAAAGATCCCCATGGTCTGATCTCAGTTTGACTTTTTTCGATGATATTATTGTCTAAAATTTTAACTAAATTTTTAACATCTTGACATCTGTTTTTGTTACAGATTAAAATTGCATCATCAGTATCAACTACAACTAGATCCTGAATACCGATAGTAGTAATAAGTTTATTATGTGATTTGATATAACAATTGAATGTATCAATAGATCTGACATGATCACCATCGATTACACAATCATTATTATTTTTTTCAAGATTATTATATATTGCATCAAAAGATCCTAGATCAGACCATATACCATCATAAATAATTACCCCACCGCCTGTAATTTTTTCAACTATTGCATAATCGAAAGATATATTATCTAGTTTAGAATAATACTCGCGATCAAGAATTATATATTTGTTAGTATCATCATATGATGCATGATTTATAGATTGTTCTGTGATATAGTACATATTAGGCTGTAATTCCATAAATTTGTTTCTAATGAAACAGTTGTTAAATAAAAAAACTCCCGAGTTCCATAAATAATTATTATTAAGATAAGATAAAGCTTTATCATATGATGGTTTTTCTACAAATTCAAGGATATTATTATTTGAATGTCTGACATAACCGTAACCTGTTTCTGGATAGTGTGGTTTAATACCGAATAATATTATTTTTTTTGAATCTAGTATATGTAATCCGGCTTTAACTGCTTTGTTGAATTTATTGTCATCCCATATATGATCAGATGTAACTATTAGGACGTTAGAATTGATATCAAGAAGATGTGAAGCAATACAGATTGCTGGAGCTGTATTACAACTGACTGGCTCACTGATTATCTTATAATTTGAAATATTTATCTGATCTAGTTGTTGTTTAACAAGAAAATTGTATTCTAGATTAACTAATATGTTTATAGAATGAGGATTTAGTTTATTTATTCTTAGAACTGTTGTTTGGAACATTGATAGATCTTTATCAATGATGTTTAAGAACTGTTTTGGATGTTTAGATCTAGATAAAGGCCAGAGTCTAGAACCAGTGCCACCACATAATATTACAACATCTAACATGTTAATATAATAATAATAATAATTATATTAACTAGATAAGTGGATGATTTATTTTTTTAATATATATAATTAAAGCCATATATCCGTAATTTTTCTAATACCGTGATATTTTAAGTGTATCGTTGTTTTTTATTTTTTTTATTTTATTAATCGACTACAAATATAACAGTATATATCTTATTACAGGATTATATGGTGTATAAATCTTTACTTTTGTCCATAAATCTCTTAATGTTGTGATATTTTAAGAATATTATATTTTATCGTTATATATATGTTGTTACATGGTCCTAGTGGTTATAATTTTTACTTTTATCCATACTTTAATTATTAAAGAAAAAAAGTTAAAAAAAAATATATATGTTGGTGCGTTGTCCTAATGCATATATTCTTTACTTTTATCCATACTTTTATAATTAAAGTAAAAAATTATATATAATATCTATATAAAGATTAATTTATTATAATAACTATAGTCCTGTTGTAATGGGTGTCGAATGTCCTATCTGTTATCAATTATTTGATAATAAAATAAATTATATTACTCATTCAAAAAGTAATATGACTTGTAATATATATAATAAGAATAATCTATCTTGTATTTTCTGTAAGATTAAATATGATAGTACTACTCCTCTATACAAACATCTCAAGATATGTGATAAAAAAAATACGATTGATATTAAGAAGTATTATAGTTATGATGAGTTATCAAAAAAATATCCGGTATATTTTAATAATTATACAAATGGACGAGTATTTGTTAGAGATAAGAAAGTTATAGATTATCTATATGTTAAAAAAGTTGGAGATATCTATTTTAAATCAGATGGCAGATCTTGTAAATTTGATAAAATTTACATATCTAAAACATACATAGATAATCTAAAAATTGATAAAAATATTCAAGAAATAGAAAATCAGGAACTAGAACTAAAAAAATGTCCCCCTATCATTAAGTTAAAAGAAAATGAAAAATTTAAGGATATCGATGGCAATATTATTGATATTACTACAGTTGGAGAAAGACAACCCGATAAGATATTTTTTTTACTTAAAGATGTCGCTGACAGTTTTAAAAATCATACTTTAAACAATGTAGTAGTAAATAAAAATGGTGGATATATCAGAGATATACACTATACTACTTTTTATACAAAAAAAGGTACTACTATAACTAAGAGATTATATCTGTCATTTGGTGGATTATTGCATTTTTTATTTACTTCTAGAGCTGAAAAAGCTATGAAGTTTTTATCCTGGGCTACAAAAGTATTATTTACGATGCAGTTTGGTTCTAAAGACGAAAAACGCGAGTTGCTTACAACTAGTTTAGGTCTTGATCCTAGAACAGTAAAATATATGTTTAACAAAAAATCTCAAACTGTTTCGTGTATTTATCTATTTTCTTTAGGATATGTTAAAGATTTAAGACAATCTATGAATATTAGTCCAGATATCCCTGATGATCATATAGTATATAAATATGGACTGACTGAAGATCTACCTAGACGAACACAAGAACATATCAATAATTACAATAATATAGAAGGAGTAAATATCAAATTTAAATTTATGAGTTATATCGATCCTATTTTTATTAGTAAAGCTGAAAATCAAATAAGTAATATGATTGATGGATTAAATGCAAGATTCAAGTATGATAATTATAAAGAACTGATTATTTTATCTGATAAGAATTTAGGACTAATTGAAGATTTATATGGAACTATTGGAAAGTCATATATGGGGCATATTACTGAGTTGAATAACAAAATTGTAAATCTTGAAAAAGATTTTGAAATTATCAAAAAAGATTATAAATATGAATTATCTCAAAAAGATAATGAACTAAAACAGAAAGAAAAAGATATTATGATTTTAATGAAAGAGAGAGAATTAGATAATGAAAGAATAAAAATTAAAGATTTAGAAATAAATATAAAAGATAGAGAGATTGAAAGGCTAAGTAAATTATTACAGGAAAGAAAGATTAAAAAATAATTTGAAAAAAAAATGTTTTTAATAAAAAATATTTTTATGAAAAAAAACTAGATAATTAATCATCTGACTAATCTCTCTAGTATGTCCAGTTAATTTATACTATAACTAAGTTTATAAACAAAAAAACAAATATACATCATACATATAATAATCATGCACGACGAGGCTAGAGATTTTACTCTATATGTAAAAAAATATTTTTCTGAATATTTTCAAAGATGCATTGTATTAGATGTTGGTTCTGGAGATATTAATGGTAACAATCGATTTTTATTTGATAATTGCATTTACGAAGGAAACGATGTGATCAATGCCCCTAATGTAACTATAGTATCTAAAACAAAAGATCTACCTTTTAATAACAATTACTTCGATACTATTATATCAACTGAATGTTTTGAACATGATCCAGAATATCGAGAATCTTTTAAAAAAATTTACGATATGTTAAAGCCGAACGGCTTATTTGTATTTACATGTGCATCAACTGGTCGTAGGGAACATGGCACTAGACGAACATCACCGACTGATTCATATGGAACAATTGGTAATATATCGGATATGATAGATTATTATGGTAATTTAACTATTCAAGATATCGCCGAGATCTTTAATAACAATCTAGATCAATATTTTTCTACATGGAATTCATATTATAATGCAGTAACATGTGATTTATACTTTTACGGAATAAAACATCGAAATATACCTGAATACAATTTATCTGGAGTTAATCACAGTTCGTATATTCATAAGACAAAAATATAAAAGATAAATTATAATTTATGGAAAGATTCATACAAGTTTATTTTTATGGAACATATCATTGTCCGGCTGAATCTAGATATAACTGTGAAGATCCAGTTGGATGTGATAAATGTCTAGCTACAAACATCAGATCATGTATTAGTTATGGTAATCTTGATATATGTCTGATCTGTATGAGTGAAATAGAAGATTTTGTAATCAGACATAATATAACATAATTTTTTTTAAATTACTCATATATAAGTAATATATGAGTAACTATCCAGACTCATCTGATGATGATTTTAATAAAAAAATAACGAGTAAATATAAAAAATATACTATCCCGGATAAAAAACAAACTTTCAAACAGATATGCTACCCAGAAAAATATGAATTACAAATACCACAAAAATTTTTAGGCGAGTATATTAATCCGAAAACTCCATACAAGAGTATTCTAGTTTTTCATCGGATTGGTGCAGGTAAGACATGTAGTGCGATTAATATAGCAGAACAGTGGAAACATAAAAGAAAAATAATAGTAGTAGTCCCGGCATCTCTGATTGGTAATTTTAAAGCTGAATTAAGAAGTCCATGTGCTGGAGACTCTTATCTTACAAGTAAAGAGAGGATTAAATTATCTAAACTACATCCATCATCTAAAGAATACAAGGAGATTATTGCATTAAGTGACGATAGAATTAAAAAACATTATACGATTTATTCTTACAATAAATTTATTAAAAATGCGGCTGATTTAAGCTTAACTAATACTTTATTAATCATCGATGAGATTCAGAATATGGTATCTTTAAAAGGTATATATTACAAGACACTTTACGAAACTATACAGAGAGCACCTAGTAATCTGAGATTAGTATTATTATCGGCCACTCCTATATTTGATAAACCGAGTGAAATAGCACTTACGATGAATTTATTACGACTACCTTATCCATTGCCGACTAACAGAGAGTTCGATGCGACTTTTCTAGAAAAAATTACTAAAAGAGATGGTTCTATTGTATATCAAACAAAAAATCTAGATATATTTAAAGAGAGAATAAAAGGTTTTGTGTCTTACTATAGAGGTGCTCCTCCTTATGTTTATCCGGAGAGTAAGATTAAATTTGTCAAATGTGAGATGAGTGATTATCAATACAAGAGTTACATGACAGTATTTTCGAAAGAACTGGATAAAAATCAGAGACGGGGATTTACGGAAGGTGGTTTATTACATCTACCGAATGACTTTTTAATTGGAACTCGTGTTGTATCAAATATTGCGTTTCCAGAAAAAAAGATTAATGAGAAAGGTTATAAAGTATTTACAGGAAAATATCTAAAAGAAAATCATTTACAAACTTATTCAACTAAATTTTATGAGATATTAAGAAGAATTAAAAATTCAACTGGTCCTGTATTTGTTTATAGTAATTTTAAAAAATATGGAGGTATTAAAAGTTTTGTTAAAGTATTATTAGGTAACGGATATAAAGATTATGCAGATAGTGGTGATGGTCCACATACTTTTGCAGTATGGTCTGGTGATGTAACTAAAGAGTATCGGGAAGAAATTAAAGAAGTATTTAATAAATATAATAATCATAACGGTTCTAAAATTAAAATAATCTTAGGAACACCTAGTATGAAGGAGGGAGTATCTCTTAAGAATGTTCGACAAGTTCATATATTAGAAATGTATTGGAACTGGTCTAGGATGTTACAGATTATAGGAAGAGCAGATAGATACTGCTCACATAAAGAGTTAGATGCAGATAAGAGAAATGTTAAAGTATATATTTATTTAGCTGTTCATAAAAATCTAAAAAAATCAGTAGATCAGTATATTATGGAACTTGCACTACAAAAAAATGAAGTTATTCAACAATTTGAACAGGCATTAAAAGAAGTAGCTGTTGATTGTAATTTATTTAAATCTGGTAATTCATTTAAGGGGGAGAGTTTAAAATGCGATAAATAAATATTTATGTTTAATTAGTATATATTATGGATGATTTATTAAAAAAATTAGTGACTATGATAGAGGAGTTGAATTATGCTAATATTAGAATTCAAGAGTTAGAAAAAGAATTATCTAGTGCGCGGATTAATATTGCGAATTTAAAAAAAGAAAATATGTATCTAGTTATCGAGAATAAACTTAATAAAATTAAAAAAGAGGAGGATTTATTTACTGATGATGAATTAAATGATAATAAAAAGATAAATGTAGATAATAAAAAAGATGATAATAATGCGATCAATATGTATGTATCTGTAGTTAATGTTAATCAGGAAGTGTCTCCTCGGAATAATATCCCACCACCACCACCAGTGAAAAATATTCAAGTATATAACTTATCGAAATCAAGGTTAATTAATCAGAGAAATAATCTTAAAACAGTTAAACTACAAAATAATCCAGTAGTTAAGACAAGTTTTAAACCTAAATTTAATATCACTGAATCGACGATATGTGATCAAAAAAATAAATTAAAACAAGTACCTGTTTTGGAATTAAAATGTGATAAGAAAAAAGAAGAAAAAAACAAAAATATTTATGATTATTTAGTGGAAGAAATACATGCTAGACGTCCATTTATGAATACAATGATGGTCGAATCTATATTGGATAGTTTTTTAGATGAATAATATTATATGAAAAAAAATAAAAATCTTGTATAATTATATAAGATTTATATGGACGAAAATAAATATAATCTAAATGCATTTATGATATTACTAGCGATCGCATTTGTTATATACTTGTATTATACAAACAAATATAATATGAGTACAGAGAGTATGATCAATGTTGATGGATATAATCTGGATAAAAAGTTATATATAGATGATGGAGAAGAATTCAAACAACCACATTGTATGTCATGTGAGGATATGATCGAACTAAAATCACATAACTGGGATATTTTATATGAGCCAGGAATGAATGGAAGGTATGATGATTTATTGTGGTTAAAACAATCACCATCAACAATGTTTTATGATAACAGTATATCGTGTGGTAGAAAAATAAAATAATTATAATATAAAAATTATGAATAATATAAACAGATTTTTTATATTCATATTATTGCTCTTGTTGTTATATGTTATATACAAATATCAACACAGTGAGATGAATATAGATACTAAGAAGATTGTTAAAAAACAGTTAGAAGATAAGAGTAAAAATAATTATGATAGTTTAGATAATATTAGTCAAGCAAGTTTAGGATCATTTGGAGATGTTAAAGATGATCCAGGATCTTTAAGTTCATTAGGATCAATAAATTCTAAGGATTCTATAAATTCTATGGGTTCTATGGGTTCATTAGGATCTTTTGGAATGGATTCAAATAATACATTTGGTTCAAATGATAATAACTCGCAAGATACATGTGATTCATTCTTTTTTCAAAAATAATATAATTTATAATTATAATTTATATTATATGAGTAATACGGTCTGTTTAGGAAGTTTATTACATGAGATAACTAATATGGTAATTAGTTATAATAAGTTAATAGCCTGTATTAAGGCTAGTATTAAATGTCTGAGTAAATTGGAAATAAATGAAGAAGTATATAATAAATATTATGAGTGTATATATAGATTAAAAAAAGATATTTATAAGATCACAGATAAAAGATTAAGTTTAAATAGATTTAATATATCTAGAAAAGATATTAAGATAAAATATGATAATATCATTCTTAATTTATATTCTTTTTTAAATATTTATTATATTCAGAGATATAAAGATAATAATAGACTATTGTTCTTTAAGACAGATCCAGAAAAATGTGAATATCAAGATAATGTAATGATTTTTTATGAAGATATTGTAGAAAATGATTATATACATCCAGTATGGTATTTTATGATAGATAATAAAGTAACGGATGATTATACTAAGATAATGAAAGATTATAATTTAAATTATGAAGATCTGATGGATATTCGAGTAATCGTAAAAGAAGAATATAACGATGAATGTAAGATAGCAGTGGAAAGTAGAGATAAATATAAATGTTCATATGAGTCTAAAAATATTAGTTTGATATTGAAAGATCCATTTAATATTAATCAAGATATATCTTATAAGAGACAGGGTGTTAAAGATGGTTTGTACTGTTTTATAGATGCTATAGATCCTTATAGCTTATCAGAGTGTATAGTTGCTATTAATAATACTATAGCTGTTTTAGA
>Ga0315902_10008029_pt1 | contig 14332 bp, 10 predicted proteins | sample LakEriMetagenome_9_FD_203523 | JGI IMG/M metagenome (GOLD analysis project Ga0315902, IMG submission 203523) | Freshwater fungal communities from buoy surface, Lake Erie, Ohio, United States - Buoy 12 MA117 | ecosystem: Environmental > Aquatic > Freshwater > Lake > Lake biofilm | place: USA... | reverse complement strand
CAAAGCACGACGTTGCCGGGCGATGGAACTCTCCCGGGACTGGCCGGCGCACGTGGTGCAAACCGGGTTGGGGCACAGTGCGGCGTTGCTCAGAAGCATGACTTGCGAGTCCAGCCCGAAGACATGGGGCGGACGAACGGGGTGGCAACCCGGGTGGCAACTGCGCGGGCGGATTTGGGGGGATTTGAGCGTATCCCAGAAACAGGTGAAGCCGCGAGAAACTGAGAGAAAACTGGGTTTCTCGTCAATTTCTCGCGGCTTCCAGTGCCCCCACTAGGGCTCGAACCTAGAACCTAGTGATTAAGAGTCACTTGCTCTACCAATTGAGCTATAGGGGCGTGACCCTGACCCTCTTGCGAGGGAGCAACGACACAGTCGGGGAATCTGTCGTTGAGAGGCAGGATTCTAACGTCTGGTTCGCACTTCTCAAGCGAACCGGGCATGTTTTTTTGGAAAGCGGTCGGGAAGACATGGCCACTCATCCTTCCAGGCGGCCGAGAAACTCCCTCTGCCGTCCTGCTGTGACGGGGGAATCTCCACGTCAGGCGGGAGTTGTCTCGGTGGGGCCCGACTCGGCCGGAGTGTCATCGCCGCTGCCGGGGGACTTCCGGAGGGCGAACGTCATCAGCACGCTCAGCAGCATCAGCCCGGCTCCCACCTGGTACGGCCGCAGGATGCTGCTGTCGGAAAGCGTCAGTCCCAGCACCGGGCCGAGAATACGGGCCAGGGCCGACATGCTTTGCCCCAAACCGAGAATGCCTCCCTGCTGGTCGGCACTCGTTCGCCGGGAGAGCAGCGACTGCAGCGACGGATTGGTGGCCGAGAAGCCCACCACCGACAATGGCAGCACGCTGTACAGCAGCCCCGTCGACTCGCGATCGGCAGCCCAGGCCACCGCCAGCAGGCCGACGGTCATCAAGATCGTCCCGACGACCGCCATCTTCAGTTCCCCGACGCGCGGCAACAGTCGCCGCACCAGCAACCCCTGGCTGAGGGTCAGCACCAGGCCAATGTAGGCGAAGACGAGGTAATTGCTGCGGTCGGCCATTCCCAGAAAATCGGTCAGCAGTGAGAGTGTGCTTTCGAATTGGGCGAAGGCGAAGGTGGTGAGAAACGTGGTCAGCAGGATCAGCCCGATCGAGGGCTTGCCCAGCGCCTGCTGCAGGCTCGACAGGTCCAGCCAGTGCCGTCCCTGGGGCTGCGACTCGGCCGAAAGTGATTCGGGAAGCAGGAAGATGGCCGACAGGAGGGCGAGAAAGGACAGTGCTCCCGCGACGTAGCCAGGGGCACTGACCGGGGCATTGAGGCGGCGCCAATCGGCCTGTTGCTGGTCGTTCATCACGGCGAGCACATCGCTGTCGCGCTGTTGTCTGAGCCGGTCGCGATCAGCGCGAACACTGCTGCGTCCGAGGTCGTGACGTGCCTGGCGGTAGGTCTCCTGGGCCTGGTCGATGCGGGCGAGCTGCGTTTCGTCGAGGCGCAGTTCCTGGGCGACGGGATTGCCCGCCTGGCGAAAATCGGAGAAGTCACCGGGGACAAACGCGGCCCCCAGCAGGGGGCCAAAGGTAAAGCCGATGCCAAATGCCGCCCCGATCAGGGCCATTCCCGCCGCCCGTTGCTGCGGTCCCGTGACGTCGGCGATGTAGGCCTGGGCAGTGGGGATGGTGGCCCCGGCGATCCCCGCGCCGATCCGGCACAGGAACAGCCACGGGATGACACCCAGTCCCAGCAGGCTGCCTGCCGGTCCCAGCGAAGTGCAGTATCCGAACAGCGTGTAGAAGAAGGCCGAGCCCGCCAGGCCGAGAATCAGGATCGGTCGGCGACCGACGCGGTCGGAAATGCGACCCCAGATGGGGGCGAAGACCAGCTGCATGATCGAGAACGACGCCATCAGCAGTCCCAGCGTGGGACCACTGGCCTGGAAGCTTTTGGCGTAGCGGGGAAGCAACGGCAAGACAATGCCAAACCCCAGCAGGTCAATGAAGACCGTGAGGAAGATGATCAGCAGCGGAGTGCGGGAAGACTTGGACACGGAGAATCGCTGGGAGAGACGGCAGGGAGAGCTGGCCAGAATTTCTGGAACCCGTCTGACGGGCCAGATCGTCTGGATTAACGAGGGACGGGGGGAATGGCAAGCAGCTGACCCCCTGCCAGGGATGACACTGCGGATTGGAGTGATCGGGGGAACGGGAGGGGGGGATGACCCGGTGGTCGAGGTGACCCCGCGGGCCGGCGCTACCATTGGCGCGGGTCTTCGGGGGGATGTATCATCAAACGTTGATCCGATTGCCGATCTCCATCGGTCGTCGAGAGCCCACCAGTCACGCCTGCCGCGCCCCTTTCGGGGTCGGAACACTCCTGCCGGGAGCCCTTCCCATGCTCAGTCTTGCCTCTGGAATCGTGCGCACCTGTGAAGGGGTGAATCGCCGGTCGTTTTTGCAGATGGGGTGCCTGGGTGGACTGGGGCTGACGTTGCCGACGCTCTTGGCCCAGCGGGCGCGGGCCGGTCAGGAGTTGCGGGATGTGAACTGCATCTTCATCTGGACCCTCGGGGGGACAAGTCACCACGACACGCTCGATCCGAAGCCCGAGGCCCCGATCAACGTGAAGGGGCCGTTCGGGGTGATCGACACCGCAATTCCCGGGGTGAAGTTCACCGAGATCTGCCCGAAGCTGGCGGCGGAGGTGAATCGGTTTTCGCTGCTGCGGAGCTGGAATCCGAAGAATGGCAGCCATGGGTTTGCCGACCAGTACTGCATGTCGGGCCGGTTGCCGAATCCAACGATCGCCTATCCCTGTGTCGGCTCGGTGGTGAGTCATCAGCAGGGGTTCAAGTCGGCTTTGCCGCCATTTGTGCAGTTGGGGGCGTATGTCGACCGGACCTTCAATGGGGGGACGTCGGGAGTGCTGGGGCTGGAGCACATGCCGTTCGAGATCCATGCCGACGCGAACGACGCGAAGTTCAACGTGCGTGACATCACTCCGCCGCTGAACATGGAACTGGGGCGCGTGGACCGGCGGAAGCAGATGCTGGCGCGCATCGACGCGTTGCAACGGCGGGCCGACCTGCAGCCGAAGGCGTTCGATGCGATCGACGAGCACTACAAGGCGGCATTGAACATGATCACGGCCCCCGAGACGAAGCGGGCCTTCGACCTGGCGAGCGAGAACGACAAGTTGCGCGATGCGTATGGCCGGAACCGGTTTGGCCAGCGGCTGCTGTTGGCCCGTCGGCTGGTGCAGAGCGGGGTCCGGTTTGTGACGGTGAGTGATCCGTCGTGGGACAATCACCAGGATTGCTTCAATGCCCTGCAGAAGAGCCTGATGCCGGCGGTGGACCAGGGGATTCCCGCCCTGCTGACCGACCTGGAGCAGCAGGGGATGCTCGACAACACCCTTGTGGTCTGGATGACCGACTTCGGCCGGACCCCCAAGATCAACTCGGCAAGCGGACGCGATCACTGGGCGACGGCCGGTTTTGTCGTGATGGCGGGGGCGGGGATCCCGGGAGGAACCGTGATTGGTTCGACCGACGATCAGGGGAGTGCCCCGGCCAACAACGAGTACACCACCGAGCAAGTGGTGGCGACGATGTACCACAAGCTGGGATTGCCCCTCGATCTCGTCGTGCAGGCGGTCGATGGCCGGCCTGTGCGGATGATCGAGGCGGAGCCGGTCCGCGAGTGGGCGTAGGTTTCCGCCAGGTGTCGAACGCCGCAGGCAGCTCTCGCCCGAACCGGCGCGACCGGTGAAACTGCGCCGCGGTTGAGCCGTGCGGACGATGAAACGGGCGTATGCTCAGCGAGAAAACCCGCCGACCTGGGCCACCGCCAAAGACTTGCGGTCCTGCGGTGCCCGTTCCACGGACCACTCTCGACACAATCGTTCTCGACACGATTGTTGCGGGGGCTGAGGTCGCCGTTTCGCCCAGCGTGATCGCGGGAGGAGCGATTATTCTCCGTCGAATTCGATGAGGCTGTGCAGGTCGTACTGGGCCAGCCGCTCGCGGCCCCGGAGTTCGGGAAGTTCGATGATGAACGCACAACCGACGATCTTTCCCCCCATGCGCTCGATCAACTGGCAGGAGGCCTGGCAGGTGCCGCCGGTGGCAAGCAGGTCATCGACGACGAGGCAGCGCTGTCCGGGGCGAATGGCATCGACATGCATCTCGATGCAGTCGGTGCCGTATTCGAGGGCATATTCGAGTTTGACGGTCTTGTAGGGGAGCTTTCCCTTTTTGCGAACGATCGCGACACCGGTGTTGAGGTGGTGGGCCAGGGCCCCCCCGATGATGAACCCGCGGGATTCGATGGCCACGACGACATCGATCGGGGTGTACCGGTAGTGCTCGACAAACCGGTCGATCGCCTGTTTGAACCCCCAGGGGTCCTGGATGAGGGTGGTGATATCGCGAAACTGGATCCCCGGCTTGGGAAAATCGGGAATCGTGCGGACGAGGTCCTTGAGGGTGTCAGCCGGGGGCATGGGGGAGCCGGGAACGGAGGAAGTGGGAACAACACCGCGCATGCGTTCTTCCCATAGTGTTCCCGGGCTGTCAATTCCGTTTGGCGGCTGGATCGGCAGGTCGCCGGCGGGGGCGATGCTTGACCATCGTGATCTCATTCCCCCGGCTGTTGTGGGTGACGGAGTCCATAAATGTGCTGATCAGGACCAGCCCCCGCCCGAGCGTGCTTTCGAGATGACTGGGATCGGTGGGATCGGGGAGCTGGGCCGGATCGAAGCCGGGCCCCTCATCGACCACCACAAATGTCGAGCGCTGGGGGGAGATGGCCGCCTCCAGGTGAATGCGGCGATCGCGCCACGGCGCAGACTGCTGCCGTTCTTCCACGAGGCTGCACCAGGCGGCGTAGTTGGAATCGCGGAGTTCGCGCGAGACCTCAAGGCAGCCGTGGTAGAAGGCATTGACCAGGGCTTCTTCGAGTGCGATTCCGATGTTGATCAGTTCCCGCTTCGGGCAGGCCCAGATTTCGGCGAGGGTCTGCTGGAGCGAACCGGCGAGGGCGAGCACAAGTGACAGGTCGGGGGGGAGGGTATACGACAATGTCTGCTTGCGCAGGCAGGGCTGCAGCCCGGCTGTTCCGCGGGCATCACGCGAGTCGGACGCCACACTGCGGACCGTGTTGAGCAATTCCCCCGCGAGGCGGCGCTTGGGGACATAACTCGCCGCTCCCTGTCGCAGTGCCTCAACGGCGATGTCTTCGCTTCCCATCGAGGTCATGATGATCACCGGCAGGTCGGGATGGTCCCGCCGGATCGCCTCGACCAGTTCCAGACCCGACATGCCGGGCATGGTCAGATCGGTCACCACCACATCGGGGAGGGACTCGGCAATTTTTGCGAGGGCAGCCGGCCCATCCTCGGCATAGATCGCTTTCCAATCCCCCTCTTTCTCGACCAATCCTCCCGCTCGACGACGGTCCATGACCGAGTCGTCCACCACCAGAACCGTGTTTCCCATGCTGTCTGTCTGTCTGTCTGTCTGTCTGTCTGTCTGTCTGTCTGTCTGTCTGGCTGTCTGGCTGTCTGTCTGTCTGGCTGTCTGGCTGTCTGGCTGTCTGGCTGGCTGGCTGGCTGTCTGGCTGGATTTCGAAGGTTCGCGATCAATGGCGATGCAGGGTGTGCTGCTGAAGCCGTTCGAGTGCCGGCAGCAATTGCGCCATCTCGGATTCAACCCGTGCAAAGCAGAGTCGCCACCCGTCGGGATGGCGGTCGGTGGCGAGTTTCTCGAGTTCGAAGGCGGCCTGGGTCGCCCGTCGGGCTCCCACATTGTCGGCCGAGTTTTTCAGGGTGTGGGCCTGTCGACGGAGTGTGTCCGCATTCCCCGACTCGATGGCCCGGTAGATTTCCCCCAGCATCTGCGGTGCCAGTTCCACGAAGAGTCCTGCCAGCTCCTGCAGCATCCCGACATCACCTCCCACCCGTTCGAGTGCGAGCTTGCGGTCGAAGGGAGAGTCGGCTTCGGACCCGGGAGGGGGTGTCTTTCTTTCCATTCCCCACGATTCGTCGATCGGAGTGGACCTGTCAGCGAGCGGCCTGATGCCGGGGGGCTCACGCCGGGCACGGGTGTGCTTGACGATGAGCTCGAACAACTGGGGGCGATTGATGGGCTTGGTGGCGTAGTCGTCGCAACCGGCGGCGAGGCATTTCTGCTGATCTCCCCCCATCGCATTGGCGGTGAGGGCCACGATGGGTTGGGAGTACCCCAGGCCGCGCAGGCGGCGGACGGCACTGTAGCCATCGAGCACCGGCATCTGCATATCCATCAGGATGAGGTCGAAGGGTTGCCCATCGGCCTCGGCATTCAGCGCGAGATCCAGGCCAACCTGCCCATTGTCGGCCACCTGCACTTCGGCCCCCAGCCCCCTCAGGAAATGACCAATCAACAGTTGGTTGTCGGGGCTGTCTTCCACCAGCAAAAGACGCAGATCGAGATGGATTTCGGCCAGATCCAGCGGGGGGGCATCGGGTTCCGAAAGCGTGGCGTCCTGAGGGGCGGTGAGCAGTTCGGTCGTTCCCAGGGGACCGGTCGAGATGACGACCCGGAACTCGCTCCCCTTCCCGAGGTCACTGGCGACCGTGACATCTCCCCCCAGCATCCGGGCCAGGCGACGGCTGATCGCCAGGCCCAATCCCGTGCCGCCATAACGGCGGGTAGTGGAACCATCCGCCTGTGAGAACGCCTCGAACAGTCGCCCGGCCTGTTCGGGCGTCATGCCGATGCCCGTGTCGACGATCTTGAAAGAAATCGTGGGGGCTGTGATGGGCTGTGGGTGGTATTCGATCCGGAGAGTCACCTGCCCCCGGGAGGTGAACTTGATGGCATTCCCGAGCAGATTGATCAGAATCTGCCGGAGACGTGTCGGATCGGTCTCGATGAGCCGGGGGATGGGACCGGCATATTCGAGTCGCAGGGGAAGTTGCTTGGCTTCGGCCCGCACACGCATGACCGACAGCACATCGGCAGCGATCTGAACGACCGAGACCGGCAGCAATTCGACCTCCAGCTTGCCCGCCTCGATCTTGGAAAGATCGAGGATATCGTTGATGACCTCCAGCAGGTGTTCGCCGTTTCGCAGGATGGTCCGGACGGCCGACTGTCGTTCGGAATCGGGGGTCCGTGGTTCGAGCAGGTTCTCGGCAAACCCCAGGATGGCTGTCAGCGGAGTCCGGATTTCGTGGCTCATGTTGGCCAGGAACTGGCTCTTCGAGACACTGGCCTGCTCGGCGATCTCCTGCCGGCGCTGGACTTCGAGGTTGGCCAGTTCGAGCAACCGGGACTGGGCCATCAGCAGGGTGTGCAGTTCCAGCAGTGCGAATCGGCCATCGGAATGGCGGAGGACGACCGGCTCGTAGACGCGTGCGGTGGGACGCATCAGCGCCTTCTGGGAGGCTGCCTGGATGGGATCTGTGGCGACGAACAAATCGGGAGTATCGTCGATGGTGTCGTGCAGAACCCGAATGGGCCGTTTGCGATAAAGCTCGAGGGCGAATGGTTGACTCAGCCGTTCCATCAGTCCCGCCCGCGACAGGACACCGACGAGACGGTCTCCATCCTGGATGATCACCCCGGGAATCTCCGGGTGGGCATCGAAAATCTCGAGAATCTCGCCCGTGGTGCAGGTGGGGGGGACGCAGTGTCGCGATGCCGGTAGCTCTCCCAGGCTCATCCCCGGTTGAATGTCGAGCGGTGTGTGATTCACGAACGGAAATCGCGGATGGACGGCGGCAGCGGACAACGGAACGGAATTGCAGTTCAGCACCCGGACAGGCCTGAAGAAGAAATGATGAAAAAACGGTGAAGCCCGGGGCGGTGGGCTCCCTCCGGATCGCAGTGGCAGCAGGACGCTGTGATTCTCTGTTGCCGAAAACAGGACATCTGTGTCTTGATTTCGGTTGGCTGATACGAAGGGCCTGAGAAAACGGCTGTGGAGGTCGTGGATGGCGAATTGCGGCCGGTGCCGGGGACGGCACCCGATTTGGCAGGAATCCCACGCCCCACGCCTTTTGGGAAAGAATGACCAGACTGAGGGGGGAGAGGGGCTGAAAGCGGGAGTGATGGCTTGGCGCTGTTGTCGCGGGAGGCGGGATTGGTCCCGGTGGAATTCTTGGGCGGAAGGTGAGTTTCGGGTCGGACAGGAGGTGATTGTGGGGGACGAATGGGATGCTCAGGAAGAGTCCCTGGACTGCGCACAATGCCTGCAGTGCCACGAATGGAAGGGGGGCGATCCGGACGGTGCAGGTTCGGGGGGAATCAGTCGGGGACTGGGCCTGAATGGCTGCGGTTCGGCAGGGTGGCTGGTCGATTTCCTGAGGGACCCGGGAGCGAAGCGGTTTTGCGGGACGAAGAACGTGGTGCTGTCGTTTGACGCCGAGCGTCTTCCCGAAGCGGAGTTGAAGATCCTGGTGCCGTGGATGCGGGGAGAATGGCAGGGAAAAACGGGGGTGAAAGCGCACCCGGCTGCTCCTTGACAGTCAGAATTGCTCCCCCGTACACTACGACTTCGCGCCGGTAGTGCAACCGGTGCAACCCATTCACGGGACAGAGGTTGGCATGCCCCACTGGGCATGGAGGTCGACTGCTGTCCCCTTTTGAGTTTCGAGTTCGAGTTCCATGGCCGTACCCAAGCGACGTCAATCCCATGCGCGGACCGCCAAGCGGCGGAGTCACAACGCGATCAAGGGGATCCAGCTGACCACCTGCCCGAAGTGCAGTACCCAGCATCCCAGCCACGTGGTCTGCCCGACCTGCGGAACCTATTTGGGCCGCACGGTTGTTGAAGTGCGGGCGGGAGAATAGCGCTGCATGCGGATTGCCCTGGATGCGATGGGGGGTGACTTCGCCCCTGGTCCGAATGTGCATGGGGCCATCGCGGCTGTTCAGGAGAATCCCGGGCTGGAGGTGCTGCTGGTTGGCGAACAGGCCGAACTGGAGCGCTTGCTGGCTGAGACTGGCTACAGCGGGAAGCAGATCGTGGTGATTCCCTCCGAGGGGGTTGCCGGGATGGATGAGAAGCCGATGGAGGCGCTTCTCAAAAAGCCAAACTGCTCAATTGCTGTGTGCTGGAAACTGATGGCGGGCCGCGAAGCGGACGCCGTGGTCAGTGCCGGGAGTACTGGGGCCGTGGTGGGTGCCGGTTTGCGCACCCGACTGTTCCTGAAGGGGGTGCGCCGTCCCGGGATCGGGGTGGTGCTGCCCACGATGGCAGGCCGCACCGTGCTGCTGGATGTCGGGGCCAATCCCGGCGCCAAGCCCGAGCACCTGGCCCAATATGCCGTGATGGGGGACATTTACGCCCGCGAAGTGGTGGGGGTGGAGACTCCACGGATTGGCCTGATGAACATCGGGAGCGAAGAGGGGAAAGGGACCGACACCGTTCGGGACACCCACAAGCTGATCAGCGACAGTCCGGTGCGGGAACGCTACCTGGGAAATGTCGAGGGGCGCGATCTGTTCCAGGGGGCGGCCGACGTCATTGTCTGCGAGGGCTTCGTGGGGAATGTCGTCCTGAAGGCCAGCGAGGGGATGGCCGAGATGATGCTCAAGGGGTTGTCTCAGGAAGTCCTCGAGCATGTCGATCAGGAAAAGCACCTGGTGGGGCGGGCGTTCGAAAAAGTGGGACGGCGGTTCTCGTACCACGAATCGGGAGGCGCGCCTCTGCTGGGGGTCGACGGGGTCTGCATGATCTGCCATGGTTCGAGCAACGAACGGTCGATTCTCAACGCCTTGCGTCGGGCGGTGGAGATCCACGACCGGCAGATCAACTCGCAAATCATCGAGGCGATTGCCCAGATGCCCATGGGGTGACGATCATTCGAGGAAACTCCACTCGATCGGTCACAGCGTCCGACCGGCGGGCAGTCGTGGCGTTGCAGTCCCGGGAGTCAATCGAGCGGTCAATCCAGGAGTCAAGGAACCAGACCCAGACCGCAGATCCCCGATGGACGACCCCAGTGGGGAATCCAGGTGACTGGAACCGGCGGATGGGTCGCAGGTGCAAAGAACCGTTGAGCGTGGGGTGTGCCGAAAGATTCTGCTGGAAACCATGACAGGAATCGATGCGGCAGACGTCGAGGTGGGCAGTGAGGGAGGGGGGACAGGTACCGGGGGGGCGTCTCGGGCTGTCTGGATTGAGACACGCCTGAGGGAGATCCAGCCCTGAGGGAGATCCAGCAGGGTCATCTTCGGGCGAACGAGGGAGGAGTGGCTGGCGAAGCGATTCGCTGGGGCGGAAAGTTCTGTGAGGAGGATGCGGCATGGCTCGTACAGCGTTTCTGTTCCCCGGCCAGGGGGCACAGTTTGTCGGGATGGGGCGGACTGCTGTCGCCCAGTCTCCGGCGGCCGCGCGCCTGTTTGTCGAAGCTTCGGAAATTCTCGGGTACGATCTGCTGCAGGTCTGTCAGGAAGGGCCGAAAGACCGGCTGGATTCGACGGCAATCAGCCAGCCCGCGATCTATGTGGCGAGCCTGGCGGCCCTGGAGCAATTGCGGCAGGAGTCTCCCGAGGTCGTGGCGGCGGCGGAATTTGCCGCCGGCCTCAGCCTGGGAGAGTACACAGCCCTCACGTTTGCCGGGGCGTTGTCATTTGCCGATGGGGTCCGGTTGGTGCAGCGTCGCGGGGCGGCGATGCAGGCGGCTGCCGACGCGAATCCCTCGGGGATGGTCAGCATCCTGATGCTGGAGCGTCCCCAGGTCGAAGCCATCTGTACCCAGGCGCGGGAGGCTGGTCCCCTCTGGGTGGCGAATTATCTCTGCCCCGGAAACACCGTTTTGTCGGGTTCCAAAGAGGGGTGTGCCCGAGCCCTGCAACTGGCCGAAGAGCAGGGGGCCAAGACGGCCACCCTGGCGGTGGCGGGGGCCTTTCATACCGAGTTGATGCGGCCGGCGGACCAGCGGTTGGCCGAGGCCCTGGCTGAGACCCGGTTTGCGGCCGCCAGGATCCCCGTCTACTCGAACGTCGACGCCCGGCCCCACCAGGAACCACACGAATTCCCGGGTTTGCTGGTGCAGCAGGTGCTGGCTCCCGTGCTGTGGGAAGACTGCGTTCGGGGGCTGTTGGGGGCGGGGGTGGAGAAGTTTTACGAGATTGGTCCCGGCAAGGTGCTCAAGGGGCTGATGAAGCGAATCGACCGCAAGGTCGAATGCGTGACGGTCGGGGGGGATGGATAGTCTGTATCAATCCCGCCGGTTGGCGTTTACACACTTCTGCAAACGCGATATATGTTGCCCGAGTTCGGCAGGGCGTTTGCAGTCCAGGACGAAAAGGGAGAAGCCTGAGTGGCCACTGATGAGAAGATTGCGGAGAAGGTGTACGGGATCGTGGCAGAACAACTGCAGGTTCCGATAGACAAGGTGAAGGCGCCTAACACGTCGTTCATTGAAGACCTGGCGGCCGACTCGCTCGACATCGTGGAACTGGTGATGGAATTCGAAGACGAATTCAAGATCACCATTCCCGATGAAGACTACGAGAAGATCAAGACCGTCGAAGACGCGGTCAAGTACATCGGGGAACAGAGCGGCAGCCAGCAATGACGAGGCGTGTTGTAGTCACCGGTGTCGGGGTCGTTACTGCGCTGGGGAATAATGTCTCAGAGTTCTGGGACAACCTCTGCGCGGGGAAGAGCGGCGTCAGCCATCTTCAGCGGTTCGATCCAACCGACTTCAAGGTGCGGTTCGGCGGCGAGATCAAGGATTTCTCGGCTGAGGAGTGCATCCCGGCCAAAGAGGTCAAGCGACTCGACCGTTTTTGCCAGTTCGCCATGTACGGAGCCGCCAAGGCGATCCGGCAGGCGGGCATCGATTTTTCGACGGGAGATCCGTACCGCCACGGTGTTGTCACCGGCAGTGGCATCGGAGGCCTGCACGAGATCGAAGAGCAGCACTGCGCCCTGTTTGACCGGGGACCCAACCGCGTCTCTCCATTCATGATTCCCAAGCTGATGGTCAACGCCGCCAGCGGGAACATCTCGGTGTTCTGGGGTCTGAAGGGGCCCAATACCGCGGTGGCCACGGCATGTGCCTCGGCCTCCAACGCGATTGGCGACGCCTTCGACCTGATCCGGGCCAACCGGGCTGACGTCATCGTCACCGGGGGGAGCGAAGCGGCCATTACTCCCATGGGGCTGTCGGGCTTCGCCCGCATGAGTGCCCTTTCAACCCGCAATGATGATCCCCAGCGAGCCAGCCGTCCGTTCGATCGTGAACGGGATGGCTTTGTGATCGCCGAGGGGGCCGGCATGGCGGTGCTTGAAGAGTACGAACATGCGAAGCGGCGTGGTGCCAATATCCTGGCGGAAGTGGTGGGCTACGGACTGAGTGCCGACGGCAACCACATGACCGCTCCTGATCCGGAAGGACGGGGGGCGGCCCGAGCCATGATGTTCGCGCTGCAGGATGCCCGCCTGAATACGTCGCAGATCGATTACATCAATGCCCACGGCACAAGTACTCCCCTGGGGGACAAGGCCGAGACGGCGGCGATCAAGTCGGTCTTCAATGGGCACAGCCGTTCTGTGGCTGTTTCCAGTACCAAGAGTCAACTGGGGCACCTGCTGGGTGCCTCGGGTGGGGTCGAATTCGTGGTGTCGGTCCTCGCGCTGCAGAGCGGCGTGATGCCCCCGACGATCAACCTCGAAAACCCCGATCCCGATTGCGATCTCGACTACGTCCCTCATGAAGCCCGGACCAAGGGAATGAAGTACGTCATGTCGAACAGTTTCGGATTTGGTGGCCACAACGCCTGCCTCGTGCTGGCCAAGGCTCCCTAGTTCGGTCACAGCCTTCCGGTCCCTCCAAGTGTCGCCCGCTTCCCATCGGGACACACGAGTCGGGACCAGTTTTCCCGGCTGATCTCATACGAGTTTTTCCCACCGCGGTCTGCTTCGGCAGATCGCGGTTTTTTATTGGGACGGCAACTCCCGCGCATTGATTCCCAAGCATTCCGACAGCGAGCACTTCCGGCTCGAATGCGGCTGCTCTCGGAAAAAATTCGCAGGGCAACCAGCCGATTGGTCCGGGCGTTCGGCCCCCGGTCATCCCGCTGCCCGACTCAGCTCTGCTGCAGGGCTGCCGTGGGATTTCCCCCGGCGACCAGCTCGGCCCATTGCTCGGGACTATACAGCACCTCCCGCGCCTGCGAGCCGTTGTAGTCTCCCACAATGCCATCCTCGGCCATGTAGTCGACCAGTCGGGCCGCCCGCCCATAGCCGATCCCCAGGGCCCGCTGCAGCAGCGAAACACTTCCCCGTCCTTCGCGCACCACGACGTCGATCGCCTGCTCGTACATTTCGTCCCGGCTGCGGATCGCATCGATGCCGCTCTTCCCCTTCGGACGGGTGCTGAGCTGCGCCAGTTCGCGGCTGTATTCCGGTTCGCAATCGCCAAAAAACTCGATCACCGAGTTGACCTCGTTGTCGGAGACGTACGTCCCCTGGGCCCGGGTCAGCTTGCTGGTGCCGGGAATCAGGTAGAGCATGTCTCCGTTCCCCAGCAGCTTGTCGGCCCCCATTTCATCGAGCACAACCCGGCTGTCGACCCGGCTGGCCACCTGGAAGGCGATGCGGGCCGGGAGATTGGATTTGATCAGCCCGGTGATGACATCCACGGTCGGCTTCTGGGTCGCGAGCACCAGGTGGATGCCCACGGCCCGCGATTTCTGCGCCAGCCGGATGATGAATCCCTCCACTTCCTTGCCGGAGGTCATCATCATGTCTGCCATTTCGTCGGCGATGATCACGATGTAGGGCATCCGTTCGGGGACCTGCGCGGCCTCTTCGGAATTCGGGTCGAGGCCCAGTTTTCGCAGGATGGTGTCGCGCCCCAGTTCGTTGTAGCTGTCGAGGTGACGGACTCCGCAGCGGGCCAGCAGATCGTACCGTTCCTCCATCTTGTCGACCGCCCAGCTGAGCACCGCCTCGGCCTTCTTCATGTCGGTGATGACCGGGTGCATGAGGTGCGGAACCCGCTTGTAGGGGCTCAGCTCGACCATCTTGGGGTCGATCATCAGCATCTTGACCTGCTCGGGCGTGCGGGTCATGAGAATCGACAGGATCAGCGAGTTCAGGCAGACGCTCTTGCCGGTGCCGGTCCGGCCGGCGATCAGCAGGTGCGGCATCTTGGCAAGATCGACCACCAGCGGACGGCCACTGACATCCTTCCCGAGAAAGACGGGAATGCGTTTCTTGCCCCCCGCGTCGGGGGAGGCTTCAATCAGCTCGCGCAGCCGGACCATGACCTGCCGGTCGTTGGGAACTTCCACCCCGACCGTGTTCTTTCCGGGAATGGGGGCGACGACGCGCACACTGGGCACCCG
>Ga0315902_10008027_pt1 | contig 14334 bp, 19 predicted proteins | sample LakEriMetagenome_9_FD_203523 | JGI IMG/M metagenome (GOLD analysis project Ga0315902, IMG submission 203523) | Freshwater fungal communities from buoy surface, Lake Erie, Ohio, United States - Buoy 12 MA117 | ecosystem: Environmental > Aquatic > Freshwater > Lake > Lake biofilm | place: USA... | reverse complement strand
TACAAACAAGGCGCTCCTAACCGTTTTGAGGGTGTTGTTGAGGCGGGTGTCTATGCTGACTTGACTGGCACGCCCGTCAGCGGTGGTGGCGGCGCGGGTACTTTGCAGTCTGTTTTGACAGCGGGTAACACCTCAACACTAAACGGCATTTTTGGTGGCAATGGCACAACAACTGGCATTGTCATTGGCACAAACACTTATGGCGGTGTGCCGTTTGCAGGCATTGGCTCTTATGCCGCACGCTTGTATTTAGCCAACACGGCTGCTTTGGCAACCACTTATGCTGTTGACTTTAATGGCGCAAACTTCCAGCCTGCTGTGGATTCTGGCGCAGCGACTGCGCTGACCCTTGGTGGTGCTTCAAACAACTGGAACGGCTTTTATTTAAAGAACGCTTTTACTTGGAACAGTTATGCCATCCCAGCGCCAACAGGCGACACAACCAAGTTCCTACGCAATGACGGCACATGGGTGGCCGTATCTGGTACGGGTACAGTTACCAGCATCACCGCTGGCACTGGCCTAAACGGCGGCACAATCACAACGTCTGGCACAATCAGTTTAAACAACACTGCGGTAACGGCTGGCTCGTACACAAGCGCCAACATTACCGTGGACGCGCAAGGCCGTATCACTGCGGCGGCCAATGGCTCTGGTGGCGGCGCAACGCCTACTTTGGCGCAAGTTACAGCGGTTGGCAACATTACCTCGCTAAACGGCATCTTTGGCCAAACGTCAGCCGGCAACGGTATTGGCGTAGGCGGTGCAACGCCAGGTGGCCCAATGGGCTTGTCAACTTACGACGGCACAATGTTCTTGACCAACAATGGCACTGCGGGCACACCCCGCGCCGTTGACTTCAACGCTGCTAATTTCCAACCTAGCGCAGACGCAGGCGCAGCCAATGCCTTGGTTTTGGGCGGCGCAGCACGTCGTTGGAACGGTTTCTATCTAAGCAACAATTTTGTCTGGAACGGTTACAGCATCGCCCAACCAACTGGCGATACAACCAAGTTCTTGCGCAACGACGGTACTTGGGCAACTGTATCTGGCTCTGGCACGGTTACTAGCGTCAGCGGTACAGGCACTGTTTCTGGCCTTACTTTGTCAGGCACGGTTACATCTTCTGGCAGTTTGACCCTTGGCGGCGCGTTGTCGCTTACAAGTGGCAACGTCACAACCGCGCTAGGTTACACGCCACTTAGCCCCGCTGGGTCAGTAACAATTGCGGGTTCAACATTCCAATCGTCTGGCAGCTTGGTTGCTTTGGGCAACACTAGCGGTGCTTACGGCGTGTTTGTTAACGGCAGCACAGCGTTTGCGCCTAGCGCTGACAACATTATGACTTGCGGATCGTCTGGCTTCCGCTGGACTACCGTTTACGCCACAACTGGCACAATCAACACGTCTGACGCAAACCAGAAAGAACAGATTGCTGACCTGACCGCCGCCGAATTGGCTGTGGCCAGACGCATCAAAGGCTTGTTCAAGACGTTCAAGTTCAAAGACGCCGTGGCAGCCAAGGGCGACGGCGCCCGAATCCACGTTGGCGTGGTAGCACAAGACGTGCAGGCGGCCTTTGCGGCTGAAGGTTTGGATGCTAACCGCTATGGCATCTTCTGCTCAGACGAAGTAGACGGCGTAACAGTTCTTGGTGTACGCTACGAAGAATTGTTGGCCTTTGTGATTGCCGCCCTATGATCAACCACCATTTCAGCGCAGGCGTCTACGCCAAAGAAACGCTGATTCCGGCGGGGCATGTGCTTGTCCAGCATAAGCACAAGTTCAGCCATTTGTCGATTTTGGCCAGTGGCTCAATTGAGTTGATGGTTGATGGTGAGCGCAAAATTATTCACGCGCCAGCTTGTTTGACTATTGAAGCTGATAAGCATCATGGCGTAAAATCACTCACAGACGTTGTGTGGTACTGCATTCATGCAACAGAATGCACTGATTTAAATGAAGTTGACGAAGTTTTAATTGTGCCAGGCGATCAAGCGCAAGCGCAAAAACTGGCCCAGTGCCTACAGGAGAACTAATATGCCATGGATGGCCCTAGCAATTGGCGGTAGCGCCCTACTCGGTGCAAGCGCATCTAAAAGTGCCGCTAAAACACAAGCCGCCGCAACAGATCGTGCAGGCGAACTTCAAAAACAAACTGTTGATCAACAAATTGCGTTGCAACGCGAGATGTTTAACAAACAGATGGAACTTCAGCAGCCATACCAACAAGCAGGAGTTAACGCGCTTAACAAACTTCAAGGCATGGCCGATTACACCATGTTTGGCCCAGAGCAATTTACAAAAGACCCAGGCTACGGTTTTCGTTTAGCCGAAGGTCAAAAGGCGCTTGACCGTCAAGCAGCTGCCCGTGGTGGTTTGATCAGTGGTGGCGCTTTAAAAGCCGCGCAACGTTATGGTCAAGACATGGGTTCACAAGAATACTCAAATGCGTTTAATCGTTATCAACTTGAACGCGCGGCTAAACTTGGGCCTTATCAATCTCTTGCTGGTGTGGGTCAAACTGCCGCAAATACAATGGGCGCAAATGCAGGACAATTTGGGTCTAACGTTGGCAATACATTAGGAGCGTATGGCACTAACGTAGGCAATTTAATGACCAGTGGTGGCGCAGCCCGCGCATCTGGCTACGTTGGTGGCGCTAACGCTTTAACAAGCGGTTTAGGTCAATATATGAACTACACACAAAGCAAAGACCTAATGAACCGTTTGTTGCCACAATCAACTAGCCCAAGCAACGCGCAGTTGGCTGAAATGTATAATTTTAACGTGGGGTAAACCATGGCCATTGATCCAAATATTGCTCTTGGTGTCCGCAGCGTTGAGTTCCAAAACCCTTTGGCTCAATACGGCCAGATTGCCGCAATCCAAAACGCTCAAAACCAAAACGCATTGGCGCAGTTCCAGCTTGGCAGCGCCCGTCGTCAAGAAGAATCTCAAAACGCTTTGTCTGATGCTTATCAAAAATCGTTTAACCCTCAGACTGGTCAGTTTGACCCAAAGTTATTGATCAGCAATGTTGCAAGGTCTAAAGCTGCTTATTTGTTGCCAGATATTCAAGGCAAACTGCTTGAGTCAGAAACCAAGCAGGCCACATTGGCCGAGACTCAACAAAAAACCAAAGCTGGTGAATTTAAGTTAGCCCAAGACAAACTTAATTATGGATTGAAATCTTTGGGTGATTCACCAACACCCCAAGAAGCAATTAAAAAACTTAATGAAGGCGTTACAAAAGGTTATTTTGATTTTTCTACCGCAGCCTCAGAAGCACAGAAACTTCAAAGCATGACGCCTGAACAATATAAAGAATACCGAATTGAAAAAGTTTTGGGTCTTGTGGACGCTAAAGACAAACTTGGTTTTATGTTGCCAAAAACACGCGATCGTGACATTGGTGGTCAAATTCAAACTATCCAAGACAATCCAAGATTGCCAGGCTACGGTATGCCAATTGCTGGCGGTGCTGTGTCTAAAACCCAAACCTTTGCTGATCTTACTGCCGCAAGACAGGCAACAACCTCTGCTGGCCAACTTAATTTGGCACAACAAAAGTTTGCATGGGAACAAGCCAACCCTGGCTTTGAACTTAAAGAAGCTGAAGACGGCTCAATTGTGGGTGTTAACAAGCGCACCCTGCAAGCCTTTCCTGTTACGGTGGGTGGCGCTGCACCAGCTGCCGCACCAATGGCTGGCGCTGGTATGCCAGGCGCTCGCGCCCCTGCGCCTGCCGTCCAAGCTATCCCTGGCATGACAAGCGTGTTGGATCAACAGGCGCCAGCGGCAGCCCCTGCGGCTGGTGTGCCATTGATGGGCAAAGGCACGGCCATGACTGAAACCCAAAGCAATGCAGCCATGTTTGGCGGTGCAATGGCGCAAGCGCAAAACACCATCAAGGAATTAGAAAAGTCAGGTACTGTTAAGAATGCAGTTGTGCCAGGCATATTGACTGGCCTTGCGCAAATGATTCCTTTTGGTGTTGGAGAAAATATTGGAAATGTTATTCAATCAACATTTAATGCAGACCCAACTGGTTTAATTGGCCCGAACGCAGCGCAACAAAAATTAGGACAAGCCCAATTGGCTTTTGCTACTGCTTATTTGCGCAAAACTTCAGGCGCGGCTTTTGGCGCATCTGAAATATCCAACACAATTAAAGAGTTTTTTCCTTTAGTTGGCGAAGGAGAAAAAGTAATTGCACAAAAAGCCGCTGCCAGAGAACGTGCTATTGAAGGCATGAAAATTTCTACTGGCAAAGAAGGCAGAAAATACATTGAAGGTTATGGCGGTGGTAGCGCTCCCGCAGGCGGTGGCGGTATACCCAACGCAACGGCAACCAATCCATTAGGGTTGGTAATACCTGGAGTCAGATAATGGCTACACTTGCCGAGTTCCGCGCACAGTATCCACAATATGATGCCGTGCCAGACCTTACTCTGGCCGACTCATTGCATGAAAAATTCTATTCAAAGATTCCAAAAATAGAGTTTTACAAAACCATTGGTTTGGGCACAGCTGCGGCAATCCCTGGCGCTGAAGGCGTGATAACCGGCAAGGCCGCGCCAACAGTGCCGTTGCGTGACCGCATTATGGGCGTAATTGAAACGCCATTGGCGCTTGGCGCTACCTTGGCCGGCAGTGCTATTTCACCTTTTGTCGGAATTGCAGGCACTTTGGCTAGTGGCAAATACGGCACACAAGAAGGCATTCGCGCAGGCGAAGAAGCCATGAAGGCCGTGCAGTACCAACCGCGCACACAGACGGCCAGAGAGGCTTTGGGTGCTATGGGCGAGTTTTTGCAACCCGTTACTAGCGCTTTGCCACCAACGCTTGGCGCGACTGGCTCAACTATTAACGCTTTGGCGCCTGCTGTTGCAACGCAAGCCAATGTTCTTGCCCGTCCTATTGCAAGACAAGTAACAGTGCCAGTGCAAAATGCGTTGGCCAACGTGATGACACGCGAACAACAGCCTGCCATGGTGGGCATGGGCGCTGCCACCACTGATGAAGCCTTAAGGCGCCAAGAGCGCTTAAGCCGTCTTAACATTCCTGCAACAGCTGGTGAGCGCACCAAGAACTTGGCACAACAGCAGTTTGAGTCAGAAGTTGGCCGAGGTGTAGTGACTGGCATTACTGAAGAAGCCAAAACAAAATTGGCTGAACAAATGTCTGGTTTTAAAGCAAACCAACAAAAAGCTATTGTTCAAAACTTTGAGCGCATGACCAACGAAGTGGGCGCCGAAGTGGCTGATCCAACTCAAATGCGTGCGGTTGGCAAAATTGTTGACAAAGCGCTTAATGATGAGTACACCAAAAAATATGACATATACAAATCGTTGTATGCGCAAGCAGACAACGCTGGTGAGACTTTGCAACAAGTTCCATATCAAAGTTTGCTTGACTATATCAACACTAAAACGCCAACAGCTCGCAAAACACTAGATCCAATTTTAGATTCTGTCGCTGAATCATTGGCAATGAATGATCCTGGCAAAACTGGCACTATTACGGTTCGGGCATTAGAAGATATTTACCAACAAATTGGTAAAGTTAAAGGTTCTGCAAGCGCACCAGAAATGAAAAACATCATTACCCAGATGGGTGAGGGTGCTGGCGGTGAGTTGTACCAAAAAGCAAGGGCAGCCAGAGCGCAATTGGCCAAAGAGTTTGAAGATGTCAGACGTGTGGACAAGTTGCTTGGCACAAAGGCCGGCTACGCTGACCGCCAAGTGGCGCTTGATGACGTGTTTAAGTATGTGGTGCTTGACGGTTCACTAGAAGAAATGCGCACAGTCACAAAGTTGCTTAAAAAAGGCGGCAAAGAGGGTGAACAGGCTTATGCAGAATTAAAAGGCCAAACTATTCAGCACATGAAAGATATGTTGATCAAAAGCGATCAACCGTCTTTTAGAAACCTTAACACTCTTGTCAATCAACTTGATGCCGAAGACAAACTGGTTTACATGTTTGGCAAAAAGGGGCGCGATGAGATTATGGACTTGCGCGATGCTGTTAAAGATGTATTGGTCAAAGAGCCTGGCGCCGTAAATTACAGCAACACTTCTGGCGCCGTTTTGCGTGGCCTTGAGGCTTTGCAATCATTAAGGTTCCCAGGCGCTAAACCAGCTGCTGAAGCTGTTCGCACCATGGAAGTTAAAAGCAAAGTTCAAGAAGCGCTTAAACAGCCAAACGCCATGGCGCCTGCCAACAAAAACGCATTGGCAAACGAACCTTTCCGCATGGAAATTCGTGGAACGGGTAAAAAGTAATGGACTACCAAGTGTTGTTTAACATCTCTGTGGCCGTGGCAGGCTTCTTTGGTGGCTGGACGCTTAACCGCATCTATCAGGCCATTGACAGGCTTGATGGTGACGTGCGGGCGATGCCAGTTAACTATGTGGCGCGTGAAGATTACCGCGCTGACATGCGTGAGATTAAAGACATGCTTGGCAAGATATTTGACAAGCTAGACGGTAAAGTAGACAAATGAGAGACTGGGCCGAAGCGTTTATCGTTGCGGCTTTTCTTGTTGTCTTTGTTGTGTGGGGAACATTTACCCTTGTTTGGCTTTGGGGATGAAATGGAACTTGAGTATTACACCAAGATTATTGGCGCAGTAACTGCCTCAACTGCCATGATTGGCGGTGGTTATACGCTTGCTGATAAGTTTGGTGTGTTCCATAAAGACATTCTTAAATGGGCGCCAGAACACTTTCAAATATCTGATGCGCCTGCAAACGGCGAATTCAAGGTTGTAGTGGCTCGTCAAAAAATTAGAGATAACTGCGAAGTTACGTCATTCAAGCTAGAAGTGCGGGATTCTGAGTTGGTTGTACACCCAGCCAAGCCTAGCATTGCCACGTTTTCTGGGCCAGCCAGCGATACAGTGGATAAGTTTGGGTATAAGTTTAAGTTAGACACAACTTCACAAGTGACACCTGGCGTTGCTACATTGATGGCTCACATCAAATACAAGTGTCCCGAGGGTGAAGTCATTGTGAATTACCCAGCGCACAAAAACCTGATGTTTATGATAAAGGAATCCAATGCTTGATATTCTTTCTGGGGGCTTGTTAGGCTCCATCTTTGGCGGCATCTTCCGAATGGCCCCTGAAGTTTTAAAGTTCTTTGACAAAAAAAATGAGCGCTTGCATGAACTTAATATGTTTGCCCGTCAGTGCGACTTAGAGCAAATGCGTGGTCAAATGAAGTTAGCTGAAATCGGCGCACAGAGAGAAGCTGCTATGGACGTTGGGGTTATGGATGCCTTTAACAACGCCATTACCCAGCAGGCCGAGATGGTCAAAGCCGCAGGCGGCTGGGTAGCTAGTCTGTCAGCTTCTGTTCGTCCCGTAGTCACATACTGGGTGCTGTTTGTCTGGTCATTTATTCACGTTTGGTTTGCTTATAACGCATGGCTAAACGGTGCGCCAGCCGCAGAAGTGTTTAGAACCATGATGACGCCTGACTTTTCTGCTTTGTTATCTGGAACTATTAACTATTGGTTCCTCGACAGAACACTCAAGCAGCGCGGTATATGAAACTTGAACTGGCCGCCGCGCTGTGCCGTCAGTTTGAGGGCTATCGGGCCAAGCCGTACTTGTGTCCAGCCAATGTAGCCACGATTGGGTATGGCTCTACCTATTACGCTGACGGGCGCAAGGTGACGCTGGAAGACGCGCCTATGTCTGAGCCAGACGCTCGGGCGCTACTGATGTATGAGTTGCAGCACACTTACTTGCCTGGCGCTTTGCGGCATTGTCCTAGCCTTATTACTGATGAGCGCAAGTGCAACGCTATTGTTGACTTCTGCTATAACTTGGGCATTGGGCGTTTGCAAACATCCACGCTTAAGCGCAAGATTAACGCAGGCGACTGGGAAGGTGCAAAGGAACAACTGATGCTCTGGACTAGAGGTGGCGGCAAGGTTTTGCCGGGCCTTGTACGCCGCCGTGAAGCCGAAAAGGCTTTACTCCTTAGTTAACGCCCTATAAGCCTCAATGGCGGTCTTCAGATCGCATTGCAGCATCTGGATGCGGTCATCTTGCTGGCACAGCAAGACGTAGGCTTCTTGCGCAAACTTAACCAAGTTGGCTTGGCTCCATGTTGTAAAGTCTGGTGAGTTAGTCATTGGATTCCTTTTTAGACGGCGCGTCTAGTTCAAGGCGGTAATACTTGGCCGGCATCTTGGCGTTCTTGTCCAGTTGCTTGCGCAGCCATTCAGCGCCGCCAAGTTCTTGCAAGATCATCCAGTGTCTGTCTGACATTCGGACTTGTCGGCCTAGTAGGGGTTCAGGTGGTTTGGGGCGCGGCATTTAACGCACTCTCCTAAGTGGTACATCCACAAGGCGCTCACGTTCTGGCGGTGGGGGTGGCAAATGTTCAGACGGTGGTGTCCAGCCATGCTTTCGCCAAAGGGCTTGCACGTCAGCGCCAGACTCCCATTTAAATTCTACAAAGCCATTTTTGCCCATCTTGGTTGGAGTTGATGGGTAACTAATTTTTGAATACGGTGGTTTTTCTAACATGTTGTCTCCTTAAAAGGGGATTTGATCCCATTCCCAGTGTTCGCACTGAACCGTGCCGGTAATCCACTCTAGTGGTGGCTTTGCTCCATACTGCTTACAAATGCCTGTCTCGAAGTTGTTGCACTGTCGGCAATTTACTTGTATCAAATTTATTTATTTGACCTGGCTGTCCAGATGCCTCTTGACTGCGTTTAATTCTATTAAATTCATATTCTTTCACCTCTGTGTATTTTCCATTTTTGCGGGTTGCAATTCTGACTGGTTCTTCAATGTCATAAAACTCAAGCCACTCAAGCGCCTCTTGCGTGCCTGATGGCATAGACTTTCTTTCCCTGCGCATCCACCAGTTCTCGGCCTTCTGCCTGGCATAACCAACATGGCTAAAACAGACCCACTCACTGGCCACGCGAAGCAGGCCGCTGTAGTAGTCAACCCTTAGTGAGTCTGGCTTGCCCTCTTTGCGGTGCAATGCGTAGTCGGTGCGGCTAATGTCGTGCCAAACCAGTTCGGCCATGGCCGTCTGGCTTGACAACAACGCAGCATAAGAAACTTTGGCATCCATGGGCTTGGCTTCTTCTTCCCTGATCGTGGCGCCACAATGGATACACACTAGCGCAGCTGGTGCGTTGCGTTCACCGCAGTCTAGGCAGATGCTGTAGGGCGCCTCTTGGGGGCCTGACCTTTTCTTAGCCCTGCCTTGGATCGTGTCCACCGGCCCCAAGCGCTCAACTGTGTCGGTAAAGTCAAGCACCAGGCAGTTATCTTTGCCGTCTGCAATGCGTGTGCCTCGGCCCATGCCCTGCACATAAAGCACCGGCGACTTGGTGGGCCTGCACCAAATAATGCAGTCTACGTCTGGCACGTCAAAGCCAACTGAGAGCGCCAGCACGGTAACCAAGCAATGAATCTGATGGCTCTTGAACTGGCGAATCAGGTCTTCGCGCTCTTGCTTGGGTGTCTCACCGCACACAACGGCGCTGACAATGCCAAGCGCGTTCAGCTTGTCAGACAGGCTTTCAGCGTTATTTACACTCGGTGTAAAGGCAATCCATTTCTTGCGCTCTGAGGCGATTCTGGTGGCTTCTATGGCCACTTTGGCAAGGTACTTTTCAACTTCGCGGGAAAGTTCGCCCACCTTGTAGTCGCCGTTGGAGATGCCAACGTGGCTGGCATCAATGCGAGTCTCAATGCGCTCGGTAGGTGGAACCAGTGGGGCAATGAACTTGGCATCAAGCAACTCACGCATGGACACACGGCTTGCAATGCCGGTGAACAATGGATCGTCGCCATCGGTCAGCCAGACTTGATTGCCCCTAAAAGGCGTGGCCGTCATGCCAACGGTTCTGAACTCGCACATCTGGCCAAGGTTTGACAGAAAGTTGCGGTACATGCCTGCATCATTTGCCTTCTGGCTCACTAGGTGAGCCTCATCAATCACCACGGCCTTGATGTTGCCAAGCAAGTGCGCTGCCTTGTGGATGCTGCCAATGGTGGCCACAATCACGTCGGCGTTGTACTTCTTAGTTCCCAGGCTTGCGCTGACATAGCCCACGCTGATCGTGTGGGGCAGCAGCGCCCTAAGTTTGGCCGCATTCTGCTCGGCCAGTTCTTTTGAGGGAACCAGCACCACAGTGCGCGGGTGAAACTCTGGCCACTGATCCCACATCTGGCGCACAATCTCAGCGCAGATCACCGACTTGCCGGCGGCGGTAGGCAGCACCAACAAGGGGATGTCGGCATCCCCCTGGTGCTTTGTCCACCAGCCAAACAAGTCGCTGACAGCGCGTGATTGGTACTCACGCAGGATCACGTTCACGCTCCTCAAGCATGGCATCTGCCAATTTGTAAGCATCCCGAGCCAACTGGTAGACGTTGGGGTGGCTGCCATCAAGTAGGCCAATGATTGCCTGCGCGGCAAAATAGTCTCTCAAAGTAATGTTGTCAATTGGTGGGGTGTTCATACAAACCTTGCGTTATGTTGTTTGCGCAAATCCAAGGCAAATTCGTCCACCAAAGCGGTCTTGTCTGCGCAGGCATGGATTTCAGCGCTGCTGATGTAATTAGGGTTCTTGTCTGGATCACCATTGACAAACTGCACACCAGTTGGCATTTCGTAGATCAAGCCATTGTCTTTGGTCACATCCACAGGACTGGCTGTCTTGGCCAGCAGTATGGGGATGTACTGGTGCTTGCTGCAAGCCTTGCGCTGCTGGTCTGTGGTCAAGTCAGTGCCAAGTGAGGCGCATGACCACCGGCCTTGGCCGTCCATCTCTGGTGTGACATGCACGCATGACCGGCATGTGGGCGCCGGTACGTCTGTGCCGTGGCAGATAGCCTGGTAATCACAGAACTTGCACTCAAACCATGTTGGGTCTGTTGACACGCCAACGGGTGGCTCAACGCTGGTGATCACCGCCATGGCCTTGTCAATCAGTGCCTGCGCTTCTTTGGCATCAAACTCTAAGCGCTCGGTGTAAATGTCGTCGTTGTCTTTGTTGACCACAAAGTACAGCGCACGCTTGCAACCGTCTTCCCCAAACTGGTCAATTGACCACTTCATGTATATTTGCATCTGCGCGTAGTGTTCGGGCTTGGACTTCTTTACGCCATTTTTTTGCATATCTTTGAACATCTTGTCAGATGCGGTCTTGATCTCCAACAAATGCGGGGACTTGGGCGCCTGCGGCAAACCCGTAATGATGCCGTCAGCATTGCCTTGGAAGTGGTGGCCAGTTGTGCTTTCGCTAAATGACCACTGCTTGCCCGTTGCTGGGTTAAGTTGGTAGACCGTGCAGCCAATGCTAGACAAGTCAGCATAGACCCTTGGCTCTTGTAGATGGCCAGACTGAAACACTCGGTACAGGCGGCCAGAAAACTGCGCAGGCTTAGACCATCTGAATGAGTACCAGTGCTGGCGCAAACAGGGCTTACCAATGGCAGAGGCGCCAAGGTAAGGGCGCTGGGCTTCCGCGCCAAACTTTGCCTTGTAGTAGGCAAAGATGGCATCGGCCACAGGATCAATAACTGATTGTGGAAGCAAGGCCATTACTTGCGTGCCCAAGCTGGTGCTTTGGACTTGGCGGCCTCTTGCTCGGCTGTTGGCCATGCAGGGGTTTCAGCAGCAGGCGGTGGTGTGTACGCTGGTGCAGCTGGTGCGCTAACACCACCACCGGCGGCCTCATAGCCCTTGATGTTGTTGCTTGCCTTGTAGATGCCCTGTGCCTCGCGCACGGTCACGTTGATGCGCACTGGCTTGAAGTGCAGGGCGGCAGTGTCAAGCAACTTGATCACGTTCACCGCATGGCAAAGCGCAGACAACTGGCTCTGTGCAATGCGTTGTGTGTCTTCGTTGCTGTGGCGAATGTTGAGGTTCTCCCACACACGGCGGCCTTTGAACTGGCCATCGATGATCTCAAATGTCAGCTTCAAGCCTTCGCCATTGCCAGACTTTAAGGGCTGCACATCAGACTCTGTGATGTGTGCCAGATAAGTGCCGGCAGGCAATGGGCCTGTAGATGCTTGGGGGGCGACGGTAGATGCGTCAAAGTTAAACTGAGCCATGATAAATTTCCTAAAAAGTTAAGTTACGAACTGGGTGATCAAGACTGCGCTACGGTGAGCGCTGCTTGGAATGCCGTCCAGTCAAGCGGCATATTCTGAAGGCCAAAGCGGTTACCACCGCAGTGAGCCGGATGGGGTTCAACGTGCAAGATGCGCTCGCCAGTGGTGGTGGCCTTGGTTTCTTTCTTAGAAAACCCTGCGTCGGTCTTGCTTGTAAAGATGCGGTAGCCTGCGTAGCCAATCACGTCAGCCCACTCTTGTACAAGACCAGCGGCCTTGTCGTGCAATTTGAGGACATGGCTGTCATAGCCCTCGGTCAGAGGGTCTTCTATGCGCTTGATCTTGTCGTGGGCAATCAAGATGATGCCCATGCCCTTGGCAGAGCGCAAGACCTCAAGGCCAGACAACAGGTTGCGCCATTCTTCGGCGGCGGCAACGTAGCCCTTACCAAAGCCTGGTTGCTCAATGTTCTTCCAGTTGTTCTGCTTGCACACATACTCTTGGATCATTGGCTCCAACCAATCAAGCGAGTCAATGAACAGGGTCTGAAAGTCATGGTCTTGGTTGATCAGCGTGTCAATAGCCGCATAGACTTCGGGCAGACTGGCGGCCAGCGGGAAGGCGTTTGCGTCCACCGCATCAGCGCCGTCTTCGGTCAGGATGCCAATGGCGTTAGGCGCCATGGCTGCAAAGGTTGTTTTGCCAATTTTGCCTTGGCCCACCACCACAATCTTGGGTGAGCGCACACGTTTGGTTTTGGAAATGGAGGATAGATCAAAGGCCATGTTAGTCTTTCAGTTCAATGGATGGTTTTGCGGGTTTGCTTGTGATGAACACGGCAGCCTTGTTGTAGCCAGCGGGGTCAATGTCTGCGAGGGTGCGAAGGTAAGCCAGGTTAACTTCAGCCTTCCAGCGAAATGCGTTCTTGGTGTTAGTCGGCAAATCTTCGTAGTCGGCGGCCAACTGGTCAGTGTTAACCGTGCGGTTTACCTTCCAAGTAATGGTAAATTCTTCGTCGTTGTGCGTGCCTTCGTTGCTTTCGGGCTTGGCAAATTGGTCTGTGATCAGACCCTCAATGCGCAGGCGCTCAACCTTGGCTTCGTTCTCGGCTTGCTTGGCCATGCGCAGTTGTGCTGCCAGTTCAGAGATCGTCATTTTTTAAGTCCTCAAGTGCTGTGGTTGTGATGTGGTCTACAAGGTACTGCAAGAGCAAGTGGCCAATGTCAACGTCAGTGCCTTTGACGTAGGCGTTAACCAATTCCAGATTCTCAGACGTGCCAGGCTCGCTAGGTAAGCCATAACTGTCACGGCCAACATTTTCACTGGGCGTGTATTCCAAAAAACAAACCAGATCGACGCCTTCAACTTCGCAGGCGTACTCGGTTAGCCCTTGGGGGCAGGCGGGTGTGGGTTTCATGCTGACCACCATGCAACCAGTAAGGCGGCCAAGCTGATGCCAATGGCAAGGGCTGTGAGAAGGTCAAGCCCTGCTTCTGCGCGGGCGGTGAGCCTGGCGCTTTTGACTTCGGGGTAGTAGAAATGTTTGCTGTGTTTCATGTTGTGCTTTCGGGGGCCGTGGCCCCGTGGGTTGGATTAGGCTGCGGCTTTCTCAGCAAACAAGCGCTTGGCTTCTGTGCCTTGGTAGGCGTATTCGTCAGAGCCATAAGCTGGATCGATTTCTTCCCAAAATGTTGGTGATAAAAATTGACCAGACTTAAGCGCAGTTTCAACACGAATAGACAAACGCACTGCTTTGGCAGATGCTTCTTGGCGAAGATCGGGAAAATAAGAATCGCCAGACTCTGGGCAAACAACTTCTTGTGTGCCGTTGAAAGTAGCTGTGTGACGAAAGCGGCGGCCTGCTTCGTTCTCAATCACAACGTAATACTGCTCGGCAATAAAGGGATGACCGTCGCATGAGTAACCGGCGTTGTAAAGATCAGTTGCGACGTGGGCTGTGTAAGATGCGTTCATTTGTGTTTCCTTTGGCCTTTCGGCGTGATGGACAGAGAACCAATTTCCCTGCCACGCTTTGAATTCTAGCGAGTTGCTAGATGTTGTCAAGCCCCTTGCTAGAAATATTTTCATAGGTGTTTTCCCTATTGCCAAAAGAGTCTATCAATGTGCTAGAGTCAATGCCCTATGAACACACAAATACCACCAGACGAGCGCCGACAACTGGCAGAAAAAGTTGGCATCAATGAACAGTATCTTTACCAGTGCCTGA
>Ga0315902_10008026_pt1 | contig 14335 bp, 15 predicted proteins | sample LakEriMetagenome_9_FD_203523 | JGI IMG/M metagenome (GOLD analysis project Ga0315902, IMG submission 203523) | Freshwater fungal communities from buoy surface, Lake Erie, Ohio, United States - Buoy 12 MA117 | ecosystem: Environmental > Aquatic > Freshwater > Lake > Lake biofilm | place: USA... | reverse complement strand
CAAGTTGTATTTTATTGTTTTTTTTGAAGAGATAAGGTTCAATACCTAATTCACTCAACAGAAGCTGATCATTTTTCTCTCCACCATAAGGCATAGCACCGAATAAACATGTTGAGCTTAAATGAGGATTTCTTTCGATCACCCCTTGATAATACCCGGATGCTACTCCTGTAATAAGAGATACTTTTTCTACTGCTTTTGGTTCAAGCCATTTGGCAAATCGGGTACTCCACCAATGACGAGAAAATATTTTCTCAGAACCCGGGAATTGATGAACCCACGGGTCTATATAATCAATACCATACTTGACTCCTGTCTTTCGGAACAAATAGGGGCCTAAGAGCGAAACATAAAAAGAAGGAATTGGTATATAAACAAAATCGATATTTTCATTTTTTATTAACTGCAAAGCCTTTCTTCTTAAAAAAAAATAAGACCTCAATCCTATGTCACCGATTAATCTTGGCTTCGTCACTCGAAAAGCTTTGACTTTTTCAATTCTTTGATTTTTAGGTAAGAGCTTATGTAAATTCCAATCCAGATCAAATTCATAATACTTTTCATCCACACACAGTACTATTGGCTCCCATCCAAATTCCGGTAAATGCTGTGCAAAAAGTCGCGCTCTATGTACTCCAGCAAGATTACAGGGAGGATAGTCAGGACTAATGATGAGAACTTTTTTCAAGGATCAAATATTTAGATGTCGTTCAAAAGGGAAGTACTCCATTATAATCATCTAAACAATCAACTTCATATAAAACCGGACCCTGAGGCTGATTATATAAATTAAAGTAAGACATTGGCTTCCCTTTTTGAATCCAAGTCTGCGCGCCACTTAAAAATGATCCCCAGGCCGTAAAAGAACTTCCGCCAGAACCAATTATTAGTCTTGCCTTCGTCAAAATAAGTAAATCTAAAATTGCAGACCTTGAATGAAGCAGTTCAACACCCTCTATTTCAGTTAATGGCTTTAAATCTTTTTCCTTCCCATCCGAAATAATTTTACAAATCAATTGAGGTCTTATCTTTTTGAGCTCGATCAAGAGTGAAACATACCAGTTAATTGGAGATTTATGAGGAAAATCGTTACCTGTACGAATATTAATAGCCAGATCATAAGGCGGATAGTTTTTATAAATTAGCTTATCTCTTTTATTTGTAATTGTCAGGAGTTCATTAAAAATAAATTCCTTGTTACTCAGCAATCCACCAAAGAAATCTCCATATCCCTCAAAAACAATAAGCTTATTCTTTTTGTTATTGTCATTCAATTCTATTTCAGCTAGTTTTTTAGCTGACAATTTGATCTTATACTTACAAATTCCTTTGATCTCATTGGCCGATACAAAATTTTTGTATAATAATATTTTTCGTAGACTTTTTCGATAATCTATTCCTCCCATACGAAAGGGTGCTGTTCGAAAATGGAACCAGGAAGGAGCCAACATTTTGGCATTATTTTCACGTGAAAATATTTTACAACGAGACCATGGCCATAGGCGATTCCCTAATCCCATACCTCTGCCGAATTCTACACAAGAATAAATTTTATCTGTATACAAAGACCAATGTTTAAATTAGAGGCGATCGGTGTCGCATCAAGCAAGAGCTACATAATGACAAATCGAAAGAGTAGAGTCTTCTGGCAGACCTCCGGTTTCCAAAACATAAATGATACTATAGATCTGCTTAAGCATTTCGTTGCAACGCTTTCCAATCTCTTCAGAATGCACTTCAATCATCAAAATTGGTTTTTTCCGTGTCAAAAGATTTTTTGCCCCCTCAAGAACCAGCTCTTCTGCACCCTCAACATCAATTTTAATAAAATCAGGTTCACGCAAACCATTTTTGATAAGGTCATCAATGCTATAGCTGGGGATTTTTAATATTTCTACCTCCTTTTCGTAAGCCTGGAAAGTACTTTTAGAAAGTTTTCCCATGGTCTCCTCAGGCATTAACTTAAATTCAACATCTCCAGAATAATCAGCAACTGCAATTTCTTTCAGCGTGATCTTAAGATCTGGATTTAGTTTAATAAGGTTCTTGATCTTCCTAATATTTGCTGGCATAGGTTCAAAAACAAACACCTCACCGGCACCTTTTAAAGCCATGATTCCCGAATAATACCCCTTATAAGCACCTATATCATAGCAAACATATCCTGGCTTTATATAACTGGCTAGGGCCTGTGCAAATTTCAACTCATAGGTGCCTGTCCATATTAACTTATCCTGCGGAAACTCGAAAGGAAATACCAAACCTTTTGCCGGACCTGCAGTTATAGTTGACGTTGAACTTTTTCCGTTTAAATATCTGCGTACTATATACTGCTGTAGTTGTTTAAGCAGTGGTATATATTTTATCTTAGATCGTAATGAAAATGGGACCACTTTCAATAATGTATGTAGAATAGAGTTCATACTAAATGCTCATTAAGTAGATTTTGTAGTTTGTTTTCCTGTATTTGCCATGAAATTTTTTGTTCGTAAATCATTTTCTGTTTTTGGATGTTATGAGACTCTTTTTGAGCGGCTAGCAAATTGATCTTGTCAGCTAATTCATGAGGATTTTCATTGCTGACAAGAAATACGGAATCGGAGAAAAATGAAGCAATTTCTTTTTGCCCTAAAGTGTCAGTCGCTATTACACGAATACCTGCTTGTAAATATTGTAGTATTTTATTGGTAACTGTAGTATTACGGCTATCAGGAGTATTCTGCTCAAGTGCCAATCCAATATCATAAGAAGAAATTTGAAGCTGTAGCTCATTATGACTCATAAAACCATGCATGCATAGCTTATGTCCCTTCCATTCAGGCCAATTTTTTCTTAGAAGCTTCTCAAAGTCGTCTGTGCACTCCCCAATAATATGTAACTCAATCGGTCTGTCTACATCTTTCAATATTTTGATCAAGGTTTCAAGACCTCTTTCAGGACCCACGGTTCGTGAGGTCCAAAGAATCTTCAGCGCTTCAGATTTCTTTATTTCTAAAGGTGGTTTAGCGCTAAGATCGTATGGCAGTTGAGGGAAGGTATTATAAATAGTCGTTATTTTTTTGTTCGGACAATATTCTATTGTCAAAGCATCTGCCATAGATGTTGATGCTGCTGTACAGTAAACGCCATTCACTAATGCAAATCTTTCCAACTTCCTTAATAAACTTACTGGTCTGTCCGGTGTTAAATAATCTCTTGAGTACCAATCTTCAAAATCAAAGGCTACTTTTTTACCCGACATTACAAGATCTCGACCAACATAAAATCCACCTTCGAGGTGTACGATATATAGATCTGCATTTTCATGAAGTGCCGATCTGTACATTTTTCCAGGGTTGTAGGTGATAGCCCATCCTGAACCAATTTTTAAAAATCTTTGAGCCTCACAGGCAACACGCTTTATGATTCTATATGTAAGACGAATGACTTCGGGTGTTTTCCCTGGTATCATATTAAGATACGGCTTATACGTAATGCGATGGTCATTTAAAAGATTTAGGTCTCGCTTAAGCAGATCCAAGGACTGCCACATGGTAAGAATCACAATTTGATAACCCATTTTTTCGAATACAAATGCTTCTTTCCATAAACGGGGATTTATACACAAATGGTGATTCGATAAAAAACAGATTTTTTTAGTGGCGTCCCTCTTTTGCATGAAATCTTAATCTCTTAAAATATATCGAATCAATCTTGCTATACGCCATCCAAAGACATATTTGATCAACTCGAAAGGCCACCCACCTATTAGTGGAGCTTCAATTTTATGGCCCAGACTTTTATAGCGTTTAAATGCTATTTTAGATAAAATTCTTTGATGGGGATATGTATCTACTGCAAACCTGAAATATTGCGAACCAATGGCAGCCTTGATCTTTGGATGTTTTCCTTTCGCTAAAAGATATTTATGCTTAAGATCAATTGACAGTAAAGAGTTCATTAGATGTTTTCGATCTTTGCTTTTACTTAGTTGTACTCCAGCTGCACTGACAGTGTGATAATAATTATATACTCCTGGTGTATAAACTATACCACTGCTTGCTAAAAGGATCCTAGAGAAAAATTCACCATCATCATCCGGACAACGATAGGGTCTCCAACCGCCAGCTCTCTCTATTAAATTTCGGGGAATCAGCCAAGAATTGGTCTGTATAAAATTTCTCCTCCCATATCCTCCCCATAAATTGATCAAAAAGTCTTGCGTCTCATTTGTTGTATATATAAAAGATGATTGATCAGGAAAGTGGTCCGATTGCAAATCTGCCTCATTAGAAAACATAACATAATTACATACAGCAACTTTATGCATATCATCTCTTATAGCTTCTACCTGTTGTTGTATTTTATCTGCGGTGATGATATCACCTGCATCCATAAATTGAATAAATATTCCTGATGCCGCCTTTAGTCCTGTATTTCTTGCGACCGCTGCCCCTTCGTTTTCCTGAATCAATAATTTGACATTTGAAAGATGTGTATAACTTCTTGCAACTTGCTGACTTTGATCTGTGGATCCGTCATCTATCATAATTAGTTCAATATGAGAATAAGTTTGACCAATAATAGACTGTATCGTTTTGACCAGAAGATCTTCGGCATTGTAAAAGGGAAGAATGACGGAAACCAGATTCATCTTGAAATTTCGAAGTGAAATAGACCTTTGAACAGATCCGAAGGTCCAAATTCTGTAAAACTACAGGCATCCCTTACTTGAGAGATATTTTTTGTCTTCCAAAAATGACGTGCCAAATTGAAGATAAATCTCCTTCTGTTTTTATTCATAAGCCATACTTTTTCTTTATTTGAAAGAGAAAGATCTAGTTCATTGATGGCATCTCTCAAATAATTATAATTATTGAACAAATAGGCAAATTTATTATTTTGCTCCTGACCTTCATGAATACGATAAAAACCAAACTCAAAAGGTAGAAATAATACTCCAGCATGAGAAACGGCTTTAAGGTTGAAGTATAAATCATTTGCGGGTCCGTATAATTCAGGATAGCCTCCTATAGCGAAAAAGAAGTCTCGTCGTATTAAAGTGCCACCTGGGCCTATCATTAATGATGGTCTTGTGAAGAAATGTATATCAAAAGCATCGTTTGAGTTTAAATAAAATGGTTCCTTAATTTCTCTGTGAATATAATACATTGCAAAATTAGCATATGGCCATTTTTGAATAGCATTTACGCACATTTCAATTCCATCCGTTGTTATTTTATCATCTGAATCAAGATACATTATGAATTCTCCACTCGCATAGGTGGCAGCCTTATTTCTATTTGAATAATCTCCAAGATTAGTCTCATTACAAAATACTTTAATTCGTGGATCAATTGTCGCGTAGGATCTGGCGATTTGCAAAGTATTATCAACTGAATTATCATCAACAATGATCAATTCAAAATTGCTATAACTAGAATTTAATAGACTCTCTATTGCTTCCGCAATAAATAATTCCCTATTGAAAGATGTCATCAGAACACTAATCAACGGACATTTCTCCATTTATTTTCTTTTTGCTAAAACAACCACATCTTGACTTGGCCTGTTATGTGTGAAAGGTATACTTGACTTATGATTATCCAGAGCTAATATTTCGCAATCATAAAATTGTTTTGTTTTATTTAATTGAAAGATTATCCCTTCTGCATTATAACACCAAAGATGAGGCTCGGACAATACACTATGACAAAATACTGACAAATAGAAACTGTCGGGTGCGTCTTCTCCGATGCGATCAAGTCCCCAAGTTCCATTCAGTTGACGAATATTTCCATTTAAATAATTCTTAATAACAATATCGATATCTGGACAAGATATCAGTATGTAACCATTAGGATTTAATAAAAAGGCGCAATGTTTCAGCACTTTCAATCCGTCTTCCGGTGTGAAATGTTCAAAAACGTGCTGCATTCTTACTAAATCATATTTCCCAAGTGAATTTAACTCCTCTTCAGAACAATTTATAATATCGAGTCTTCGATAATTTTTGGGGGCGCGACCTTCTGGAAAATCAATTATATCAATTTTGTCAAAACCATCTGCATCATTACCGCCTGTACCCACATCGAGCCATCTTTCTTTATTGTTGTCTGTTAATATTTTTTGTAACCCGCCATCCATCTTTCCTCTTGCATTTGCAAGGTCATATCCGGATAAATTAATATTTGATAAATTAGAATCGAATAGAGTTTGTTTTTTTATTAATACATAACCTAAATAATTTAATAATGACTCAATCCATTTTTTCATTTTTATTTTTTTTGATGGTTTCACAAAATTTAAATAACGCATTGCCAAAAACATTCTTTGGATCCCATGAATGACCACTAACCTGATACATTCCTTGAAAATAATACCCGTACGCTGATAAATATTCACAGATATCTGCAAAATAGGTATTACGTGCATTTCCGCGCAAAAACCCGACTTCACAGAGAATAAACGCAATTTTACCTTGCATGAGCATGTCAGACGCCCCCTTTAATACATTCATCTCAAATCCTTCCGTGTCAATTTTTAAAAGATCAATTTGTATAATATTATTCGTACTGCAATAGTGATCTATACGTCTCACCTTAACTGTCTCTTCTTCTGAACTCTGATCATGACTCATTAATTCAGATTTAAGAGAATTAAGTACAGTATGCTCTTTGTGTAGTCTGACGATTACATCTTCTTTTTTTTCTCCAAAAGCAATGCACTCTGTCCTTATATTTTTGAAGGAAATGGTATTTCTAACCAATTGTTCATGCACAGAACTGATAGGTTCAAAACAATAAATATGTGAATGCGGCAGGTAATGCCGTACCCATTGGGCAGTCTGACCCACATTCGCTCCGACATCAAATACGGTCGAGATAGTTTTGTATTTGAACCTAAATCGTATATCATGAAAGAGATCCACACCAATAGGCAAGGTAGATTTCTTATGAAACCAGTAACCGGTCAAATATGATAGGAGGGTTTTAAGGTTCATGATAAATAACTACTAAGAACAAATTTGATTGATAAAGTCTTTAAACAGAATTCCGCTTCCAGACCAGCTATATTTTTTTTCAACCAGGTGTCGTGCATTAAAGCGTATATACTGATAGTAAGTTGAGTTCGAAATCAGTTTCAAAACTGCGTTACTCATCGTTTCAGGATCATCTGCCAAAAGGATTTGATTGCCAGATTCAACTTCAATCCCTTCAGTGCCTTTTGTAGTACTAACCACCGGAATACCCAACGCCATTGCTTCTAGTATTAAAGTCTTCACCTACTCGTTCATTACCCCAATAGATAGGAATACTATTTGTCAGCATAGGTTCAATAAGCTTTTCAGTTGTATAACCGGGATTGTTTGAGTTTTCAAAGGCAACTACAAATTTATAATCTTTAATGAAAGACAATTTGTCTGATATCGGGCCTCCAATATTATTCAAATATCGACCACCGGAATCTACTTTTTTATACTTAGATAACTTATGAAAAAACTCTATTCTTTCTTTTGCTTTTGCATTGCTTACCACCATACATGCAAATTTGGTCTTTCTTTTAAATATCTCGGAGGCGTGTGGCGTAATCAATGGCTCTAAGTTCCATGCAGCCCATATTGGCCATCTAAATTGTCTTGGATTATTGACATAAAAGTCAGAGTCAATTACATAATCACAAATATTCCAGTTTGCCCTCTCATTTTCCCAACCAAGAAATAAACGATGACATCGGTGTTTCAGATATTTTCTTTTAGATCCTGGGTAAGCATGAGTAAAAAAGAAAAGGTCTGGTTGCTCAGATATTTCGAGCTGAAATCTGTCTTCCAATACTTTTGTAAAGTAATTATTCTTAGGATCAAAGTCCTGCCAGAAGTAATCAAAATTAATCTTTAATATAGGTTTCAATTTTGTTTTTTATTATTATTTATAATGCAACTTTTAAAAAGTATATTTAATGTTCCGATGAATGCAAATAAACCTAGCATTCGTTTTGACAAAAGCCATTTTTTTAATGGCTGCCATCCTACTTTCTTTATATCTGAACAATTCATGATTCCTGGTGAAAAAGACTGTAACAGCTTTTTATGTAAAAAATACATTTTGAATGGATTAGATGCATTTTTCTTTGCATACGTTTCACAATCTTTTATAAATTGATTATATAAAATTCGAAACATTTCTTTCTTGAATACGGCTAGTTCATAAATACCTCTATACCTCTCTATGAACATAATGTACTCATTAAAAAGCATATTAAATTGTGGAATGAATGAAACCCTGTCTCTGCTATATAAGGAACCATCATGTATTCGGTATTGATATAGAGGCTTACTTATCAGTAATGTTTTATTGGCAAATTGCAAATATTGAAGGTTGAAAAGTAGATCTTCCCAAATACTCATTTTTTCGTTAAATGATAATTTATTCTGCTTTATCAAAGTTGACCTATACATCTTATTCCAGGTAGCATAGTCAAATTCAAATTGCATAAAGCGGCAAACAAATTCAGGCCTAAATTGAGATATACTTATAATTTCGTCTTGGAAATGTAGACGAATTTCCAAAGGTTTATCTTTCGAAAACTGAAAAGCATTACAAAATATCCAGTCGGCATTTGCCAATGTTATCTTTTCATAGAGCTTCTCAAGAAATTCTGGAAGTAGAATATCGTCTGCATCACAGAACGTAATATATTCTCCTTTAGATGCTCTCAAACCCTTATTACGGGCAGCACTTACTCCTTTATTTGTTTGCTCTAGTACTTTGATACGTCGATCATGAATTGCATATTCCTGCAAAATGGAAAGACTTATATCAGATGAGCCATCATTAATAAATATAGCTTCCCAATGGGTATAAGTTTGATCTAACACAGATTGAATGCATTCACGCAGAAATATACCTGAATTGTAAACAGGTATAATAATAGAGATTAATGGCAGATACATCTTAATTCAGAAAAGATAATCTAAGGAAAAATAGATGTATGAATATATAATGCATTCCCAAGATGATTTCCCCTTTTTCAGTCATGAAAATCCATTTGGTATAACCCAAAAAAATAGTACCCCTTTTTGGCAAGATAATCAGTCAAATCAGGAAAATAAGTATTGCGCTTATTACTAATTTGAAATCCGGTCTCGCAATATACAAATGAAATAGAACCGTCGCTCAACATTTTCTCGCATCCCCTTAGTACCTCTAATTCAAATCCTTCTGTATCTATTTTAAGTAAATCTATTTTATTCAAATGATTCTTTTGACAAAAATGATCTATTGTATTTACAATTATTTCAACATCTAAGGCATAATTACTGGCATTCATAGCATCTGCCTTTAGTGAATTTAATACACTAAGATCCTCATCAAAAGTTTTTATTATTACACTTTCCTTTTTTGACCCAAATGCAAACTGAAAACAAGATGTCCTTTCGTCGTAGCTAGTAGCAGAAACTAATTTTTGAAAAGAAGCAGGTACTGGTTCAAAACAATATACACTTGATAATGGCAGGTATGAACGGAGCCATTTTTGTGTTTGACCAATATTTGCTCCAACATCAAAAATAATTTCAAGTTGTGGATAGTGAATTTTTTCTTTAATATCCAAAACAGATCAGCTCCAACTGGTAGATTACTTTTTTTATGTATCCAATAGCCAGTTAATTCCGTGAAAACACTTTTGAATTTATTCATTAATAAATATTGGTTAGGTATTAAAGTTAATGTTTAGCGTTATTTTTTAAAGTAAGATTGAAATAAATAATCAGGCAGTACTTCATTACTCAACCTTTAAACTAAATTAAGCTTATAATCTTAGAACTATGCGCATTGATTGATTCATTAAATTTTATACGAAATATTTGATTATAAAATGAAATAGTTTTGTTGCAAGCTTTAGGTCACATCTGTTATGATATTCATCGAAAGTGATTTATTCTAATTAAAATACTCTTTATGCATCATAATGTTTTCATGACAAAAAACGATAAGACACATAAATCAATAATTATTTCTAATAGATATGATTATTTTTTAAACCATTTTGATTGAGAAGTAATTTCTCTTATGAAGCAAAACGTGAATCATCAAAGTGATTTTACCATTCTATTAATTTATCTTTTGATATGTTCATAATATTTATCAGAAGGAGATATATCTTATTATATGATTTATACATGACCTTCAATATATTTATTTATGATTAATGTTAGTTTATATATACTTGTTTGGCTTTATTAAAACATCATTTCTCTTTCTATTTTTCTATATATCCGTCAAATTATGGACATTATCGATTCTTTAAAAATAGTCGTTTTATCCATCGAATTGGCTTCAATAAAAATGAACCCAGTTGATATTCTTTTGATTTTTTTAATTGGTTAAACGCTGCATCCTTTAGAAAATCTATACTTAAAAATAGTCGATTCAGATCTTGATTAATTCTATAAAAGCTAGGGTCATCTTTAAAATCAGAAGTTTTCCCAAAAGAGAAAAAAACGGTTGAATCACTTGCTGCTGTATAATCCAATAGTATATTAAGTTCATAAGGATAAAGTGCTACCGAATATTTTACTAAAGGACGAGCACAATATTTGCTAGAAATTAAATAATCTGTTTTTATCTCACTTAGTGGTTTAGTTGCATTTAAATCTATTGTTAATGATGCCGACTTATGAATCTTTTTGTCAAGTAAGGAACTATCAAGCTCATAAAATCCATCATATACACTTTTAGAATTACTTAAACTTGAAAATCTGAAATCATATTTTTCGAGTAAAAGAGGTGTCTGAAAAACGGGTTGAGCTTCCTTAACATGTTCTCCTTTTTCACCAAAATTAGTCGATAAGGCTATTCTTGGATAAACAAAAAACAAATTCTTCTCAATTAGATATCGATAGAATATTTTTTTCCATGAACTTTCATCAGGCCATAATTTAACATTACCAGGCAAATTATAATAATGAGCTGATTGATTATATTTTTCAGAATATAGTCGAAAATCGATCCATTGCTTTTTTGACCATAGCTGACCCCATGAGCAAGGAATTTGCATAAAATAATTATCATACCCATCATGAATTGGCTCAAAAGGGCAGCATGCAGTTTCATTAAAAACAGGATTATATAAGGCTATTCCTGCAATATTTTTATCATCTTTGAAAAAAGAAAAGGCCTGCTGAGCATACTGATAGAATTCTGGTGACAAGCAAAGATCGTCTTCTAATATAATTACACCATCAAATTGACTACAGAGATCCCCAGAAATCAAAATATGTTCTTTCAATCCCAATCGATTAGGGTGACTAATGACTTTTTTTGGACCGTACTCCCATTTGAATTCGTGTGCATACTGATGACAAATATCACTGCCACAACCATCTAGACTAATATAAAGGGGGATATAAGAGTAGGAGGTATAACATGCCTTACTGACAGAATCAAGTGTCCTTTTCAGTGATGAAGGACGATTATATCCTACAACAATAATTACAATATCAGCCTGCATTTTGCTTAAGAGAATTTATGAACTGTCTGATAGTAAGTAATAAAATTCCAGGGCTTAGAGTGTGTAAAAATACATCAGCGAGATAGGGTATTGATTGTTTATATCTGCGCCTTTCAATTAGATATCGGCAATACCACCCAAGTTTTAAGTACATATTTTTGGAATTTATGTGTTTTAAAATATTTTCTTTATAAATAATTTTCCAATTCTGCCAAAATTGTTCATCCTGCTTATGAGCACTGAAACCTCCGGAATAATAATTCGCAATAATAATTGGAATATATTTTTTTTGAATATTATCATTACAGAAATAACGGATATTTAATTCATAATCACTAGCAATTGTATAAGCTATATTAAATACTCCAAATTTTTTAAATAAAGAGGAACGGTAAAATATGCGTTGATGATTGATATTTCTATCAATTAAAGACTTGGGTGTACATTTTCCCATTTCAATTTCGCCGCCAGGAATCCATCTTACATCACCATATACTATATCATATTCATAGGTCAGATGTTTAGAAATATCTGCTAATGTATTATTGCTATAAAAAGAGTCGTCGCTTCCCATAAAATATAACCACTCCCCTTTAGCAAGGGATATTCCCTTATTCATTGCATCATAAATACCTTTATCAAATTCCGTTACAAAATCAATACGGCTATTGTTCTTTGAGATATCATTTAGCACAATTGACGTGTCATCAGATGATAAATTATCAATAATTAAGATTTGATAGCTCTTGAATTCTTGCATTGTTATCAAATCTAAAAGAGAAAGTAGATTACTAAGTACATTTCTTGTTGGAATTATGATGGTAATTAAAGGATCGCTCACTATATTAAAATATTTTTAGTGAAAAAGAATTCAATATTCCTAAATCAAATAGATTAATTTTTAACTATCACATTAGAAATCTTATGACACACAAACATGTAAGATGATTTTGATTTTATAATGTAAGTGTGATAGAATTTTCGAGGCAAAAGAGATGATATTACCTTCCATACATCAACTGCAGGCTCAGTAATGTCTTCAATAATAATCCAACATTCATTTTGATTGCTAGTTTTCTTTAAAGCAAAAAGTAAAGAGGCAATATTGGCATTTGGAGCATGAAGACCATCATCTATTATCACATCAATTGGTTGGTTTATAGAAGTATATAAGGGTTCAAATGTTGATATGTCTGTCTGATCTACAAAAAATGTCTTTATCCTATCTTCTTCAAATAATATATTTTTATCAAAATCAGCTCCATAGATTAATGCGTTGGGTAAAAAGTCTCTAAACGCTCGGAGAGAAGCACCAGGAGTTCCAAACTTACTCATGTTTGATGCAATTTTTTCATTGTTTGTGCCTAAACCAATCTCAAAAAGGCATTTTATTTCAGTACGATTCAATAGAATTGCTGCATATACTTTGTAGTAATCGTGCAAACTGGATTTATCACTTTTATAAAAATTGAATCTATCTTTTAGCTCTTCCGCATATTGAATATTAAAATCAGAAATATTTTCACAAAACTCATCACAGGTAATAATCTTTACTGTGCCATTAATAAATTCTATTAAATTTTTTATTAAGGGAAAAGTTTGATTAACCGAAAGTATGGTTAATTGATCGATTAGTTTATAGTCTCCTGCACTACCTGGTTTAAATAAATGAATTTTATTTGCTATACTATTATATTTTTTTTTATTTAATTTCTGTTTTTGCAATTTTTCTAAAAATGTCTTTATTTGTTTAATAAAAAAATAAATTGCTTTAAAAAGAAAAAATAAAAAAGGGGTTGATTTTATAAATTTTTTTATTTTTTGTGACATAAGATTATAAAAATTAGATAAATTATTTTATTAAATAAAACATGATTATAAATATTTGAATACTCTCAAAAACTTATGTTTTATAGTTAGAATTAAACATGAAATTAGATAGTTAAATAAAGTCATTTTATTATAATAATTATATATCATATGTTTTTTTGAATCCCCTTGAAAATGTATACCCAAAAAGTTAATTCTGACCCTATTTACTGTTAAGCCATATGGTTTATTTTGTTTATAAAATATTTTTTTATATTGTCCTTTTTTAATGAACTCGAAGGGCAAATAATTAGAGCTCATATTGATATTGTGATCAAACACTTTATCGTCTGATATAGTCAATAAATTAAATATATTTTCTGAGTAAGCTCTGTAATAAAGATATAAAAGCGTCATATCACATATTCCACCTGGTAAATTATTTTCATTATGGTGCTTAATTTTAGATTGAAATATATTTTTATTTGTTTGATAAATTCTTAAAATATAATCGCAAAATTTTTCTAAAAATTCAAGACTTACAAATGAGACATGTCCAGAAGCTGTCCATCGAAATTGATTGTGATCCTGAAGAGGGATACAAAAAGCAGCTTCATAATGTTTATTCAGAATAAATTTATTGAAGTAATCTTGTACAGAGCTGTATAACATAAAATCTGAATCCAAATAACATGCCCAATTAATCTTATTTTGTTTCATAAAATCAAAAAGAATAAACCATCTTGCTATACAATCAAACTCAAAATCATAGGAGTTAGTAGAAAAATGAAAATATAGATTTTTAAGAAGATGTAAAGATGATTTATGGTTTTCAATTGAATAAAAGTGACAATAGTTTTGATTTACATCTTTTGGACTATCTCCTATTAAAATTATATTTGTTTTTTTATTAAAATATTTTGCCTGATTTAATGCATACTTTAAGAACTTTTTATTTCCAGAATGAATAAATATGATTGGCAATTCATTCATTTTCAATAAGATCTTTTTTGATTTTTGATATAATTATAGGATA